>Ga0315274_10017810_pt1 | contig 10012 bp, 4 predicted proteins | sample YL17G02_20_MG_FD_203700 | JGI IMG/M metagenome (GOLD analysis project Ga0315274, IMG submission 203700) | Sediment microbial communities from Yellowstone Lake, YNP, Wyoming, USA - YL17G02_20 | ecosystem: Environmental > Aquatic > Freshwater > Lake > Sediment | place: USA: Wyoming | collected... | reverse complement strand
GCGGAGGCGGAGCTGCGAGAATCCCAAGCCAAGCTACGGCTCGTGCTGGACTCCACCCTGGAAGGTATAGCAGTCATTGATCTGAACGGCACCATCCTGGAGGTGAACGAGAGACTGGTGCAGATGGTGGGAGCCAGGTCGAAGGATGAGCTGGTGGGGAAAAGCGGCCTGGGCTATCTGGCCGCGGGCGAGAGAGACAGGGCACAGGCCGGGATGCAGGCGAACGTGGAATCCGGTGTGGCTGCCCTTCAAGAGCACCGCGTCGTCAGGCATGATGGCTCCGAGCTGCCGGTGGAAGGGAGCGGTACACTGGTCAGGGATGCCTCGGGCAATCCGGTTGGCTTCGTAACGGTTATGAGAGACATCACGGAGCGGAAGCGGGCGGAGGCGGAGCTGCGGCTCAGAGACACAGCCATCGAGAACTCCCTTAACGCGATCGCCATGTCCGACATGGAGGGCAGGATAACGTATGTCAACAAGGCCTGCGTGAAGCTGTGGGGCAGCGACAGCAAGGAGGACCTGCTGGGCAAGCCGTTCTGGGCACTGGCCCATGCCGCCGAACCCGGCAGGGAGATCGGCAGGGCTATGCTCGAGAAAGGAGCGTGGGAGGGAGAGGTTGTCGCCCGGAACAAGGACGGCAGGGAACTCATTGTCCAGGTGGCATCCGGACTGGTGAGAGACGACCAGGGTCATCCCACTCACACCATTTCGTCTCTCCTCGATGTCACCGAGAGGAGAAGGGCTCAAGAGGCGCTGCGCGAGTCGGAGCAGCACTACGCGGCACTGGTCGGAAACCTGGCTGACGCAGTATTCGAGTTCAAGGGAGGGGTGATAACCTGGTGTAATGAGAGGGTCGAGGAAATATACGGGTATCCCAGGGAGGAACTGTTAGGCAAGTCAGCGAGCTTCTTTTATCCCAGCGGCATCAGCCCGCGGGAGTACGTCGGAGAAGTGTCCGGAGCCCTGAAGGAACACGGCCTTTTCCGCGGGATGGCCAAATCCCGACGGAAGGACGGGGGCCTTGTTGATATCGAGTACTCTCTGTCGCAGATGCCGGGAAAGGACCCCGTCGAACTGATAGCGGTTGCCAGAAACGTGACAGACCGCGTCCGGGCCGAGGAAGCCCTCCGGGAGAGCGAGAGAAACTTCCGCAGCGTTCTCGACAATTCTCGTGATGTGATTCACCGCCTCAGCCTCAAGACCCGTACATGGGATTACGTGAGTCCAGCCTCAAAGGACTTGTTGGGATACAGTCCCGACGAATGCATAGCTCTTGGATTCGACGGGATGACGGCTCTTGTCCATCCCGACGACCTGGGTGGGCTGAAGAAGGACCTTGAGAAACTGGCAACACGGACCCCAGGAGCCGGTGACGAGAAAGTGTCCGTCACCAGTGAGTACCGCTTCAAGCACAAGGAATTGGGCTATCGGTGGTTGAGCGACACCCGGTCAGTGGTGCGTGATGAGCGAAACAAGCTGATCGCGGTGGTCGGCACCATCCGCGACATCACCGAGCGCAAGCAGTACTCCGAGCGGCTGGAGGCGATCGTGGAGGAGCGCACCAGGGAGCTCAAGGAGGCTCAGGAGCAGCTTGTGCGCAAGGAGCGCCTCGCTGTCCTGGGGCAGCTTGCCGGCGGCGTGGGACACGAACTCCGCAATCCCCTGGGGGCGATCAAGAATGCGGCCTATTTCCTCAACATGGTGCTCGAGAAACCTGAGGCTGACGTGAAGGAAACGCTGGCTATCGTGGACAGGGAGGTGGCAACCTGCGAGCGCATCATCAGCAGCCTTCTCGATTTCGCGCGTCAGAGGCCGCCACTGCGCCGCAAGTCAAACATAAACACCGTTGTCCGCGAAGCCCTCCCACGGGTGACAGTTCCGGGGAATGTCGTTGTCGTGAGCCAGTTGGACGAGACACTGCCGCCGATACAGGCAGACCCCAGCCAGCTCGGTCAGGTGTTCGGCAACCTTCTGCTCAATGCCGTTCAGGCTATGCCTGGCGGCGGCAGGCTGGTTGTCAGGTCCGAGGCGTCAGGACCTGATTGGGTGGCAGTCTCTTTCACAGATACGGGGGTGGGCATTTCCGCCGAAGGCCTGGCGAGCCTCTTCGAGCCGCTGTTCAGCACGAAGGCCAAGGGCATTGGCCTGGGCCTGCCCCTCAGCAAGACCCTGGTCGAGGGGCACGGAGGCATGATCCAGGTGCAGAGCGAGCTGGGCAAAGGCAGCACGTTCACCGTGAAGCTGCCGGTGAGGGGCGGTGGGTGATTGGGTGATTAGGGGACTAGGTGATTAGGGGACTAGGGAGCGAGGGCAGGCGGTGTTTCAGGAGTTGAAGGACCTAGACATTTATCGTATGAGCGAGGATCTCTGTGAGCGATGTTGGACGGTGGCTGGCAAGTGGGGCGATTTCGCCAAGGATACGGTGGGAAAGCAACTGACACGGGCTGCCGACTCGATCGGCGCGAATATCGCCGAAAGCTTCGGCCGGTACCACTACAGAGACAGGGCTAACTTCCTATACTACGCCAGGGGGTCCGTGTATGAGACCAGGTTCTGGCTTGACAGAGCCAACAGGCGGAATCTGATAGATGCCGAGGAGTATGCCACTGTGGTCGCGGTCACAGACGAGCTGTTGTTGAAGCTCAATGCCTACATAAAGAGCAAGAGGGGTCAGGCTGCTGGAACCGCCAACCGAGCCCCCGTACCCCAATCACCCGGTCACCTAGTAACCCAATAACCTATCCACGGAAGGGAGCGAATCTGATGCAGAAAGCCAGCGTCCTGATAGTGGATGATGACCTCAGCCTGTGCAAGACCATGGCCCTTGTGCTCCGAAGAAAGGGGTACGGCGTGGCCACTGCAAAGAACGGGCCGGAGGCTCTGGCAATGGTCAGGGACGGAGCCTTCGACATCGTTTTCCTGGACATCAAGATGCCGGTCATGGACGGTGTGGAAACCCACCGAAGGATCAAGAAAATCAGGCCCGAGATGATCGTTGTGATGATGACTGCTTACGCCGTCGAGGATCTGGTCCAGGACGCGCTGCGCGAGGGCGCCTACAGCATCATGTACAAGCCGCTGGACATGGACAAGGTGGTCGCTGTTATCGATGAAGCCACAGGGACGAAGGGCGGGGCGCTCATCCTGGTCGTCGACGACGATTCGGGTACCTGCGACGTTCTGAGGAACATACTCACCCGGAAGGGGTACAGGGTGGGAATTGCCCATACCGGCGAGGCCGCCATCGCTATGGCTCGGGAGAAGGCATACGACATCATCTTGATCGACATGAAGCTGCCGACGATTAACGGTCTGGAGACATATCTGGCCATCAAGAAGGTCAGCCCGCAGGCGGTGGCGGTCATGATGACCGCCTACCGCCAGGAGATGAATGAACTGGTTGAACAGGCCCTGAGCAACAACGCCTATGCCTGTCTACACAAACCTCTGGATATGGAGGAGATGCTCCGGCTGATTGAGGAGATCCAGAAGAGGAGGAAGAAGGCGAAATGACCGCAAGAGGGAAAGACCCCAGACAGGCGGCGAGCGTCCTCATCATCGACGACGATGAGAGCACGTGCAAGAGCCTTGGCCTGATATTCAGGAGGAAGGGGTACGAAACCGAGGTCGCCCATACGGGGAGCGAGGGGCTGGACAAGGCCGGGAAGAAGTTCTTCAATCTGGCCCTGCTCGATATCAGGCTGCCGGACATCCAGGGAGTGGATGTGCTTGCCTCTTTGAAGGCGATGCACCCTGACATGGCGGTGGTAATGGTCACCGGCTATGCCTCTGTGGAGACAGCGGTACGGGCGCTGAACGAGGGTGCATCGGGCTACGTCATGAAACCGCTTGACATGGACAGCGTGCTGGCGGCAGTCAGGGAAGCCCTCGAGAAGCAGCGGCTGACCCTGGAGAACAGGAGGCTGTACGAGGAAGCGCAGCGCGAGCTGGCTGAGCGCAAGAAGGCGGAGGAGGCGTTGAGACGGTCTGAGGCCCGTTTCAGAGCGCTCATCGAAAACGCGTCAGACGTGGTCATGACTTTTGGCCGTGACGGAATCATAAGATACGAAAGCCCCGCCGTTGAACGGGTGCTCGGATACAAATATGGTGAAGTCGTAGGCCTTGACAGCTTCAGCTTCCTCCACCCAGACGATACGCCACGCGCCATTGAGATGTTCAGCGAATTGGCCCAGAAGCCGGGGGGAGTGCTATCTGCTGAACTCCGTATTCGGCACAAGGACGGCTCGTGGCGCGTTGTTGAGGCCACAGGGCAGAACCTTCTTGACGACCCGGCGGTCAGAAGCATCGTCGCCAACTTTCGCGACATCACAGAGCGCAAACGTGCTGAGAAGACGCTGGCGGCAAGCGAAGAGAAGTACAGGGCCCTGACTACTAGAATGAGCGACGTGCTGTGGACGCTCGATCTTCGTCTCAACACCACCTATGTCAGTCCGTCCATCGCCAAGGTGCTGGGGTTCAGCCCCGAGGAACGCATGAGACAGAAACCGGAGCAACAGATGACCCCCAGATCCCACGCTCACGTGCAGGAGATGCTGCGTACCGAGTTGGACAGCGAACAGAGTGCCGCCGATCCTGTCAGGACTCTGACAGTAGAAGTGGAATACTATCACAAGGACGGTTCGACCGTATGGCTCGAGAACCTGATAAGCGCCATTCGAGACGAAAATGGCAAGATAGTTGGGATTCAGGGCCTGTCGAGGAACATCGCTGAGCGCAAACGGGCACAGGAGGAAGCAGCTCGGCATACCAGGCAACTTGAGGCTGTCCATGCGGTTGCCCGGACGGTGAGCCAGACCCTCGACTTGCCCGAACTCTTGAACAGCGCTCTGGAAAGGGCGATGGCGGTAATGGGTGCTGACGCGGGGGTCATCTACATGCTTGATCTCGCGGCAGGGGTCTTGTCGCTCGGAGCGTACCGGGGAATGCACCACGAACCCGTCAGCGAAGTGATGGAAGTGGAACTGGAAGTTGAAGACCTGGAGAGACTGCACAGATGGTCAGATGGATACGCTCCCCTGTCTCAGGTGCAGAGCGAGCGTACTCTGGCAGTCATACAAGAGGGGTTGAGAAGAGAGGAGATTGGGTCCTTCGCCGCTGTTCCTCTATGGACGAGGGGCGAATTGCGGGGTGTCCTGGGGGTGGGTGCCCGCAGCCGCCGCGAGTTCACCGCGGAAGATGTTGGACTTCTCACAGCAATTGGCAGCGAGATAGCCGTGGGCATAGAGAACGCCAGGCTGCTCGAGAAAACGAAGGCGCTATCGGTGACAGACGAAATGACCGGGCTGTACAACCGGCGCCGTTTCTACGAGGTAGTGGAGGTCGAGATGAGCCGCACCCAGCGTTGCGGCCAACCCTTCTCCATCGTCATCCTCGACCTCGACGGGTTTAAGGAGTACAACGACAGGCTCGGGCATACTGCCGGCGACGCCATCTTGAGGTCGGTTGCGGAGACGCTGGAGACCAGTCTGAGGAAGACCGACACAGCTTTTCGGTATGGCGGTGACGAGTTTGCCATCATGTTGCCGGGCACAGATGCCCGTGCAGCCAGGGCGATTGTGGAGCGTGTCCGGTCAGGATGGTCTTCGGTGAGCTGGGCCCGATACGGCAGCCGGGACAGCTCGCTGGGGTTCAGCGCCGGCATTGCGCAATTCCCCGATGATGCGGAAACGGCCGACGGCCTGGTGTTTCTGGCGGACACTGCGCTCTTTCGCGCCAAGAGGGAGGGCGGGCACAAGTGCACGCTTGTATGTGAGCTGGGTGAGGTCTCGGAGGAAATACTCGATGCGGCGACTCAGGACCAGGTGTATGCCCTCGCTGCGACTGTTGACGCCAGAGACCCACTGACCTACGGTCACTCGAAACGCGTTGCCACGATTGCAGAGAGGCTGGGGAAAGCGGTGGGGCTGCGACGCGACGAACTCGCGAAGCTTCACGCCGCCGGCCTCCTGCACGACATCGGCAAGGTCGGGATTCCGGACTCGATTCTCACGAAGCCCGGCAGGCCCCTGGATCGCGAATGGAGGGTCATCAGGCAACACTCCGCGGAAGGCGCGAGGATAGTCAGCTACGTGAGGGAACTATCAGCCCTGGTCTCCGTCATCCGGCATCACCACGAGTGGTACGACGGCACGGGATACCCCGACGGGCTCAAGGCAAAGGAGATCCCCATCGCCGCAAGAGTACTGAGCATAGCCGATGCCTTCGATACCATGACCACGCCGCGGCCTTACAGGGAGGTGGTGTCTCAAGATGAGGCGTTTGCGGAGCTCGGACGATTCTCGGGCACCCAGTTTGACCCCGAACTCGTCGAGGTGTTCGTGCGGATCATGAACGAACCCACAGGCGAGGGCGAGATGCGCAAGCCGGGGCGGTGAAGTCCGCGGCGAACACGCTGAGCTCCTGAAGTTGCAGAAGGCTCCGAAGAGGTGGAAACATGGAGCAGACGGCGAGCATTCTGATTGTCGACGACTACGAGGGCGTTCGCGACAACCTCAGTCTGATATTTGGAAAGATGGGCTACCGGACGGAGATGGCAGGGACCGCGCGCGAGGCCATGGAGAAGGCCCGCGGGAGGTTTTTCAATGCCGCCCTTGTTGACATCACGCTCCCTGATGGGACCGGTGTAGATGTCTTGGCTTCTCTGAAGGAAATGCATCCTGACATGGCTGTGATCATGATAACCGGCAACGCGACTACGGAGTCGGTGGTGCGGGCTCTAAACGAGGGTGCGTCAGCCTACGTCGCGAAGCCGTTTGACGTGGACGCGGTGGCTGCCACCGTCAGGGAGGCGCTGGGCAGGCAACGGCTGGTGGTGGAGAACAGGAGGCTGTATGAGGAGGCGAAACGGGAGCTTGCTGAGCGCAGGAAAGCAGAAGAATCATTGCGAGAAAGGGAGCAGGAGTTCCGCCACATTCTGGATGCTTCCTATGACGTGGTATACCGCCTGAATCTCAACACCGGCACATATGACTACATCAGCCCGTCGGCACTGAGGGTATTCGGGCACAGTCCTGACGACATCATGGCTGCCGGGTTCGAGGCCATAGACTCTCTGGTGCACCCGGATGACAGGGAAAGGGTGAAGCAGGACAACGACCGGCTGGCGCAGCGCGCTCTCGGACTCGCCAAAGAGGCTTCGGCGGTGACCACTGACTATCGGCTCAACCGCGAGGAAGCAGTATATCGCTGGGTCAGCGACGCTCGCTCCGTGGTGTTCGATGAAGGGGGGACACCGGTGGCGGTGGTGGGGATAGTGCGCGACATCACGGAGCGCAAGAAGGCCGAAGAGACGTTGCGCCGGAGTGAGGAAGTGTCTCGAATTGCGAGCCAACTGGCAACTGACCTGGTCTACGAAAGGGACATGCAGACCGGCATCGCCACATACTACGGAGATATCGACTCCAAGATGGGCTACGGCCAAGGGGAGTACCCGCACACCGTTGAGGGGACCCTGGAGCATATTCATCCGGAAGACCTGCCTCGCTTCTTTGAGCTGAACGTGGACGACTTCAACGCGGGCAGACCCATGACCGTGGAGTACCGAAGGAGAAAGAAAGACGGAACATATGCGTACTGGGCGGACCGGTTTGCGCTGATCCGGGACGAAGCAACGGGGAACCCGGTGAGGTTGGTTGGGGTGGCAACGGATATCACAGAGCGCAAGAGAGTGCAGGAGGCGCTGGAGAGAAGCGAAGCGAGGTACCGCAGCCTCGTGGAGACCAGCGCCGCGGGAATAGGAGCCGTCAACCTCAAAGGCGAACTCACCTACCTTAACCAGACGCTGTGCGACATGCTCGGCAGGGAGCCGGAGGAACTGGCGGGAAAGCCCTTCGCACATTTTCTGCACCCCGACGATGTTCAGAACGTGGTCCGGGTGTTCACGAACGCTGTGACAGGTGCACGGACTCAGCCTTTGATGGAGTTCCGGCTGCTTCACAAGGACGGGCATGCCGTCTGGTGCTACACGAGCCCGACCGCCCTTCAACACAAGGGCGAGGAAGTCGAATTCGCCGCCATCATCCACGACATTACGCAGCGCAAGATGGTGGAGGAGAGGCTCAGGGAAAGCGAGCAGCGGTTCCGCCTGGCCAGCCAGATTGCCAACGATTTGGTTTATGAAAGAGATGCCCGAACCGGGGTGGCCACGTTCTACGGCGATATAGACACTCGCATGGGCTATGGCCCGGGGGAATTCCCGCGCACCGCCGAGGGGTGGGCAGCCCACCTCGATCCCGAAGATTCTCCTGCACTGGCCGAGCAGATTGCAGCCCAGACTGAGAGAGGCGAGCCCTTCAGCGTCGAGTACCGGATGACGCGGAAAGACGGAGCGCACACGTACTGGCTGGATCGTTTCATCACGATCTGGGATCAAGAAAGAGGCGCCCCTCTGAGGATACTCGGAGTGGCAACCGACATCACGGAACGCAAGCAGGCTGAGGAGAGGCTTAGAACGAGCGAGCACAACTATAGAGTACTGTTCGAGAGCACGATGGACGGCCTGGTCGTTATCGATGCGGCGACCATGAGAGGGGTGCTCGCGAACCAGAGCGCAGCGCGCATGTACGGGCTTGACTCCTCTTCCCAGGTCGAGGGAGCTGATCCTCTAGACTATGTTCATCCCGATGACAGGGAGCGCCTGATCGCCGCGGTTCGGGAGGGCGTTCTCGAAAAGGACCTCCGCGAGGTGAGGGAGTTTCGGACTGTCAGCAGGGACGGCAGGGAGATATGGGTGAGCGGCGTGGGTGCAAGGGTCGAATACCAGGGCAGGCCGGCTGCCCTGTTCTCGTTCAGGGACATCACTGAGCGCAGGAGAATGGAGGACGCGCTCAGGCAAAACGAGCAGGAGTTGCGGCTCATGTTTGAGTCCGTGACCGAGGGCATCACAGTGACGGATCTGAGAGGCATCGTGACTGATGTCAACCCGACTGCGATCCGGATGCACAGGTTCAGAAACAAGAATGAGGTCGTGGGCACAAGCGTTTTCGAGCTGATTGTGCCCCGTGACCGGACGAAGGCCAGGACGAACATGCGCAAAACCTTAGAACAGGGGTCGATTGCGGATGTTGAGTATGCCATGGTGCGGGCGGATGGCTCTGAGTTTCCCGCTGAGTGGGGCGCCAGCGTCCTCAATGATGCTTCCGGGCGGACCGTTGGCTTCATTGCAGTCACTAAGGACATCACGGAGCGCCGGGAGGCAGAAGAGAGACTCGGTGACTACCGCCAGCAACTCCGCTCTCTGGCCTCCCGGCTGTCCCTGGTGGAGGAGAGGGAACGGAGGCGCCTCGCGGCAGACCTGCACGATCGGATAGGCCAGACCCTTGCCGTGATCAACCTCAAACTGGGCGCATTGCGGGAGCCGGCATCGACTGAGGACCTCGACAGGCAACTGGGCGAAATCCGGGCGCATGTCGAACAGGTTATCGGTGACACGCGGTCGTTGACATTTGAACTCAGCCCGCCGGTCCTGTATGAGTTGGGGCTTGAGGCTGCGCTGGAGTGGCTTGTTGAGCAGTTCCAGAAGCGGCACCGCATTCCCTGCGAATTGAAGGACGACGGCAGGGCGAAGCCGCTGGGAGACGATGTGCGCGCCATGCTCTTCCGGGCGGCAAGCGAGTTGCTGCTGAACGTGGCCAAGCACGCGCATGCGCACGCCGTCGGGGTATCTGTCAGAAGGCTGGCGCATGAGGTCAGAGTGACGGTGGAAGACGACGGCGTCGGGTTCGACCCCTCGGGAGCGGGAGATCGAAGCCGCGGGTTTGGTTTGTTCAACATACGGGAGCGGCTGGAGCAGATTGGTGGGCGCGTCGATATCAAGTCACGGCCTGGGCGTGGGACCCGGGTTACCATGGTTGCGCCTCTGAAGCGGAAGGCGCGAGCGAAGAGGAGAAACTGAGATGGGCGTCAGGGTTGTCCTGGCAGACGACCACCGGATCCTGCGGGAGGGCCTGCGTTCCCTGCTTGAGAGGGAGCCAGGCATGGAGGTAGTCGGCGA
>Ga0315274_10017808_pt1 | contig 10012 bp, 10 predicted proteins | sample YL17G02_20_MG_FD_203700 | JGI IMG/M metagenome (GOLD analysis project Ga0315274, IMG submission 203700) | Sediment microbial communities from Yellowstone Lake, YNP, Wyoming, USA - YL17G02_20 | ecosystem: Environmental > Aquatic > Freshwater > Lake > Sediment | place: USA: Wyoming | collected... | reverse complement strand
GGAAAAAGACGGCATCAGGAGCTGGTGGGTACCGCTTCAGAGCATCAATAAGGCTATTTCGGTGCCTGAATGCAAGCCCGACGTGGAAATCAACTTCGAGCTGGCCAGGAGATTTGACCCGGATTTCCGCTGGAAAAACATTTATGAACTTTATGATGAGATTATAAAACCTTCTGGTATGACTTTTAAGGAGCTGCAGAGGAAAGGCTGGGCTTTTCCTCCAGAGGGTCACCCGAGCGCCCCGTATCACCGGTTCGAGAAGGGGTTATTGCGCTCAGATAGAAAACCGGGATTTCAAACTCCATCCGGCAGGATTGAGCTATACTCATCGCTGCGTGAGGAATGGGGACTGGAGCCCATGGCCCACTATGAAGAGCCACCATTCACCCCAATCAGCCAGCCCGAAATGCATAAAAAGTATCCGCTAATCCTTTCCACAGGGAGAAGGTCTCCGGTGTATTTTCATGCCGAGCACAGGAATATCCCGTGGCTGCGCGCGCTCGACCCTGACCCGGTGATTGAAATCCATCCCGATACAGCCAAATCACTGGGCATCGGCAATGGAGAGTGGGTCTGGGTGGAAAACTGGCTGGGCAAATGCCAATTTAAGGCCAAAGTCACCCTCGTCGTACCGACATGGATGGTGATGGCGACTCATGGCTGGTGGTTCCCCGAAAAGCCCGGGGCAGAGCCTTCCCTGTACGGCGTCTGGAAATCGAATGTAAATCAGCTTATTCCCATGGGCTTCCAGGGCAAAGACGGCCTGGGCGCCCCGATAAAGCATTTGCTTTGCCGGGTCTATAAAGCCAGCAGCAGAGAGGAGGCAGGAGATGCCTAAGAAGCCTCAATATGGTCTATTGATAGACTATGAATACTGCACCGGCTGCTATGCGTGTCAGGTTGCCTGTGCCCAAGAATATCAGTGGCCGGCGGGGATGGCAGGGATTCAGGTAATTGAAGTGGTTCAGAAACTGCCACATGACAAGGCATATCTCACTTACCTGCCGTTTCCTACCGAGCTGTGTGTCTTATGCGCATCTCGCACCAGGAAGGGGCTTGAGCCTGCCTGTGTGAAGCACTGTATGGCCGCCTGTATGAAGTACGGGCGAATCGAGGAATTAGCCCAGGAAATGGGCAAGAAGCCGAGGATGGTGCTCTGGGTACCACGGTCGTAATTGCCATTGCCCAGGGCCTTCACTTTCTGCCTATTGTGCATCGAGGCCATTTAGTGTATAATGGTAAAAGGTATAGTACTGGTTATCAAATACTGGGTTATGCACCACAGGTTATCTTACATTTCGGATGACCAAGTTTCTAACCAAATAATTAAGGAAGAGAGGAGGTCATCTGATGAGCTTCAAGGACAAGACACTTCAATGTTCCGATTGCGGAAATAACTTCACCTTCAGCGCTAAGGAACAGGAATTTTTCCAGTCAAAAGGCTACACTAACGAACCTAAGCGTTGTCCCGAATGCCGGCAGGCAAAGAAGCTGGAACGTCAGGGAAGCAGTGGCTACGACAGTGGACCTCGTCGCCAAATGTTTCCCGTGGTATGCGCCGAGTGCGGCAAGGAAACAGAAGTACCCTTTGAGCCACGTGAAGACAGACCAGTTTATTGCAGTGATTGCTTTCGCAAAGTAAAACAGAACGAATAAGCTCGTTTTTTTCGGCAAGAATATATATGGGTTGGGCACAGCTCAGCCCATATATTTTTTAGGACAATACCGATTCACCAGCAATTTACTCCTCATCAGGCAGCTTCCCGGCAACGGGGAGCTCCGGAACTGGAAGCCTCAGTTCCTTCTTAATATCAGTGGCATTGCGTGGTGCGTACCCGCGCCAGTGATTGTTGAAGAAGGCTAAGGTGAGTCCAGTCTGCACAAGGGCGGGCTTCATTTTATCGGCCAGTTCCCTTATCTCTTCGGGAGAATACAGATATTTGTAGCGCGTCTCGCTATCACCGCTCCACCACGTTTCCTTGTTCCGCCCGTGAAAGCGAAAATAAGCCATGTCCGCCGTCAGTGGAATATCGGCGGCGATGGAGGAGGGGAACTTAGGCTCATCAATCTGCACCCAGGCAACATTGTGTTCCCTGAGCAGTTCGGCGGTCTGCTTATCATCGCTCCAGCTGCGATGTCGCAGCTCAACGGCAAGCCGGTACTGTCCGAATGTCCGTATCACGGCGGTGAGTATCTGCTGTCCGTATTTGTCATCCTTGAAGCTTGGCGGGAACTGAGCCAGGAGCGCCCCGAGTTTTCCCGATTTATAAAGCGGCTCGAGGCTGTGTTGGAAAAGGTCAACATCCTTCTGTGATATCGCGGCTGCCTCCCCGGTGGCTTCCTCGTACATCCTGGGATGGGTGAACTTCTGCCATAACTTCACTGCGAAGAGGAAGTCTCCTGGCGTACGATGCACCCAGTTGTAAACATAGCCCGGGTTCGGCGGGCGGTAAAAAGAGCTGTTTACCTCCACCGTGTTGAAGAACTGGCTGTAGTACTCAAGTTCATTTATCTTGCCAGAAGGGTAAAAGTAGCCGGTCCACGTGCCGGTACCCCTGGGATAAGACCAGCCCGACGTGCCAATGTAGATTTTAGCTGATGTTTTAGCTATAGATGGCGCCATTTGGAGAGCATCAGTTTTTCTTCTTTGAGGAAGTATTTGCCTTCCTCCGTAATATCAACAATTTCAACTCTGATGAGGAACTGCAGGGCCTGCTGCCGGTAATCACGGCGGGAGAACATCCTCTGGAATATGGACTTTGGCTTCAGTTTCAGCTCTTCAATTGTCATGGCATTGTTTTTTCCGATGGCATTCTGCTTTCGGAATGACTTGATTACTTTCGGAACAGCTCGCATGACCAACCAGTAAGGCAGGAAGAGGGCCGCCAGAATAAAAAGTATGACTATCAATATGATGAACAATATGCCTCTTACGTCCATAGTCTAATCACCTCAATCCAGTGCTTATTGCCGGTGGGACATGAAATTGGGTGCTGAAAAAGCCCTCGATTCATTATAGCACAATTTGTGCTTGGCCTGGTTACGGTATTTCGGCTATTTCAGATAACCAATCCGAAAAGGTCGGGGCGAGGCGAGTTCGGGTTGCCCGCAGGGTGGCCGGGCTAGGTTGCGGCAGGCGACATGGCAATTTGCTGTGCACCCATCAATGGCCTTGAATCGACCGTCGGCCTGCTTCCGGGCAAAGGGCAGGATGAAACGCTCGCAGTGTGGCAGGCCAGGTGAGTCGGACTCGACGGCGCTGAGTTCCTGGCAGGTGGCATAGGTCATCCCGTTTTCGGCTGCCAGTGCCCTGAGCCGCTGGTGCAGCGCCAGGCGAATATTTCTCCGCAGCCGATATCCCTGGCTGGTACCGCCGCGCTCATAGCCGTATTCCCGTTCAAAGCGTCGGGCAGCTTCAGCAGAATATCGGTTGATCACCTGCCAGAGCCGCTGCCACAAGCTGGCGCCGTCCGGGCCAGTTGATTTTCGGGACAGGCGGCCGGTGCTGCCGACGATGTGCTTGGTTCCGGTCTGGGCAAAAGTGTGCATAAGTTCCTCAATTTTTTCGAACCAGACATCGCCGTACAGTGCCTGATAAAGGTGGATGAAGACGGGGTCGAAGCGAACCAAGGTATCAATGTCCAGAGCGGAAAGCTGGCGCACTGCCTCCAGCCTTTGTTCCAGCGATGGTGCCGCCGGCGAAAGCAGGTGCAGGATGTCGGCGGTGCCTTCGATGGTGATGGCAATGAATTTCGGCCGGTAGTTGATGAAACCGGGCAGGTCCAGGAGGAAAGCCGGGTCACCTTTGGTGGTGATGGAAAAGGCGACGCCGTAGTCCATCAGCCGCCGTATCAATCGTTTCACCTCCGTCCTGAGCTCCGGGATAGGCTGACAGGGGTCGGAAACGTTGGAGATGGAGATGGGTGGGCAGAGACTTATGCGCTTTAAGTCCTTTTCCACCAGCTCCGGCAGGTTGCGGTAAATGAGCGTTTCCGTTGAGTAGTTCGAATAGATTGCTTCACGGGCATAGCAGTAAAGGCAGTGGTGGATGCAGTGGGCCGGGCCGGGCGGGGTAACGTTGATTATCCAGAAGTGCGGACACTTCCGGGCAGGCGTACGGTAAGGGTAGTCGTGCAGCGTGGAACCCTTTTTATCAATGAGCTTTATCCCGGCCATCATTTTAAATTATACATCCCTAGCCGCCGGCAAGCATTTATAATAGCTGGAGGTGGGCTTTGGTTTTAACGCTGACTAACTGATATAATGAGGGGAACTGGATACGGCAATGAACTGGCTTGAAGCTTTTGTGCTGACCTTTGTGCCCCTGTTTATCGCCATTGATACGCTGGGGAACCTGCCTTTCGTCATCTCCCTGAGTGAAGGCATGACACGGCACGAGCAGCGCAAAATGATTCACGTGGCGGTCATTACCGCGGCCATCGTCGGGCTTATTTTTCTGTTCTTTGGCCAGTTTATCCTGAATGTGCTCGATATTAAGGTTGGCTCCTTTGCCATTGCCGGCGGACTCATCCTGCTGGTGCTGTCCATTAAATACATGACTACGGGGCAGGCAGTTGACCTGATAAAAGAGGAGATGGTGGCGGTCGTTCCGATAGGCACACCCCTTACCGTGGGTCCGGCGACGATAACCACACTGTTGCTGCTGGCGTCCCAGTTCAAGCTCTACATGGTACTGGTGGCTTTTGTCCTGAACCTTCTGGTCGTCTGGGTGGTCTTTATGCTGAGCCACCGGATTGTCGGCTTCCTGGGGCAGGGCGGGCTGAAAGCGATATCCAAGGTCTTCAGCCTCCTGCTGGCCGCCATCGCGGTGAGCATGATTATCCGTGGGCTGAGCCTGCTGGGGATACTGACGGTTACTGTTTAGCCTCTTCCGGAAGATAGGCGAAGCCGCTTTTTGTCAACCGGCCGCGGTTTTAATCAACAATTATTTTACCTTTCGGTTTGGCCACGACTTCACCCACAATAACTGCTTCCGGAATGCCTGCCCGGTGCATTTTTTCCAGCAGACCTTGAGCTTTTTCAGGGGCAACTGATATGAACAGCCCCCCTGATGTCTGCGGGTCAAAGAGGATATCGGCCATATAATCCGGGACGGTCTTCTTGATGGTGACCATGTGGGAACGGAAATCGCGGTTGCGGTGCAGCCCGCCAGGAATCATGCCCATCTCCGCATACTTCCTGGCTTCAGGGAAAAATGGCACCGCTGCAGAATGGATGACCATGCCGACGTCGCTTACGTCAATCATCTCACCGACGTGACCGAGAAGGCCAAAACCGGTGATATCGGTGCAGGCATGGACGCCCACCTCCTGCATAAGTTCGGAGGCTTTTTGGTTGAGCATGGTCATACTTTTAACGATTTTGGCTTCAGCACCAGCTGTTGCCACACCAGCCTTAATGGCGGTGCTGATAATGCCCGTGCCCAGCGGCTTGGTGAGAATGAGTTTGTCGCCATCTCGGGCGCCGTTATTGTGAACCACCTTTGCCGGGTGGATGACCCCAGTGACGGAGAGTCCGTACTTCAGCTCGGCATCCTCTACGGTGTGCCCGCCCACCACAATGGCGCCTGCCTCGTGCACTTTTTCCAGGCCTCCGGACAGTATCTCTCTCAAGACCGAGATATCCATGGTCTTGACCGGGAAGCAGACGATATTCATCGCGGTGAGCGGTCGGCCGCCCATAGCGTACACGTCGCTCAGCGCATTGGCCGCCGCCACCTGCCCGAAGGAATAAGGGTCGTCCACTATAGGCGTGAAGAAGTCCAGCGTCTCGACAATCGCCAGGTCGTCGGTCAGCTGGTAAACGCCGGCATCTTCAGCTTTCTCCACACCGGCAATCAGGTTGGGATGAGAGCCGAAAGGAAGATTTGACAATGCTTTAGCCAGGTCTCCCGGACCTATCTTGCAAGCTCAACCCGCACCGTGAACGGTCTCGGTGAGGCGTGGCCTCTTCTGGTCAACCATCCAGTTGCCTCCATGTGTTTACAGTCAAGTACTATTATAGACGTTGGCCAGCCTCACCACAACCGGCGCGATTGATATTATTTCTTCATTTGAGCTGGCGTCAGGCGAGCCTTTTGGCGACGATTTCCCAGTTGATGTTCTTGAAAAAGGCGGCGATGTAGTCGGCCCGTTTCAGGCCGTAGTCGGTCATGAAGGCATGCTCGAAAACGTCCATGACGAGGATGGGCTTGCCGCCGGCGAGGTGGCCAACCTCGTGCTCGTTTATCCACTGGTTGCAAAGCTGGCCGGCGACGTTGTCCTGATAAAGAATCGCCCAGCCGATACCGCGCATGGAGCCGGTGGCCTTGAAGTCCTGTTCCCAGGCTTCATAGCCGCCAAATGCGTCTGCCAGCTTCTTGGTCACCGCCCCCGGCCTGGTCGTCGGGCGGGCGAGGTTTTCAAAGTAGTACTCATGCAGCCGCATGCCGTTGAACTCAAAGCCAAAGCGCCGCTTCAGTTCCGCGTATTCCGGATTGGTGGCATCCTTGGCCTTGCTTTTCAGCAGCTCCATCAGCTTGTTGGTGTTATTAACATAGCCCTGATACAGGGTGAAATGGTTTTTGAGCAGCGTTTCACTGAAACCGTCGATGCCAATAAGATAGCTGTAGTCCTTTGCTTGATAAGCCATATTCACTTGCCTCCTTTTTCTGTCCCCTTTTCCCCTTCAATATCGGTCTTTTATTTGTTAACTTACCTGCCAATTTCATTCATTATAGGCTACGGTGATGTGGTCTTCTATGACTTAAATCACACTATATATAAATATATTCATTGCGGCAATATAATATGGCTGTACCCGATGGGTGTCAAGAGGTCAGTATACTTGACTGCCAGCAGGGCTCGAAATATAATATCACTCGCCATTGCCGTAGGCTAATCAATGGCGAGGGGGAGAATGGTACTGGAAGAATACCGGCGGAAACGCAAATTCAGCAAGACTCCTGAACCAGCCGGCGAAGTGGGAGGTGGTGAGGGGAATCGCTTCGTGGTGCAGAGGCATCAGGCGAGCCACCTGCATTCCGATTTCCGTCTGGAGATTGAGGGTGTGCTGAAAAGCTGGGCGGTGCCCAAAGGCATGCCGGAGGTTCCAGGCGTGAGGCGTCTGGCCGTGCAGACGGAAGACCATCCTGTGGCGTACCTTGACTTCGCCGGGACTATCCCGGAAGGGGAGTATGGCGCTGGCACCGTTGAAATCTGGGATAAGGGCACGTTCCGGCTGGATAAAAAATCGCCGGAAGAACTGGAATTCAAGCTGGAAGGGGAAAAGCTGTCCGGAGCCTACGTGCTCATCCACACCGGTGGGAAAAACTGGCTTCTCCTCAAGCGGCAGGAAAAGCCCCAATAATATATTTATTTAAGGTAGGGAATCTTGAAAGTTCTGGGAATCATGGGCAGCCCGCGGCTAAAGGGCAATACGGACCTGCTTCTGGAGGAAGCGCTGAAAGGGGCGCAGAACCGGCAGGCCGAGGTGGAGAAGATAGTGGTGGATAAGATGAAGATAACGCCCTGCCGCGAGTACTATGGCTGTTTGAAAGACGGCAATTGCCTTATCCACGATGATATGGACATTATCTATCCCAAGCTTCTGGAGGCGGACGGCATCATCGTGGCATCGCCCATGTTTTTCTACGGAATCTCCGCGCAGTTGAAGGCGCTCATTGACCGCTGTCAGGCACTGTGGGTGAGAAGGCACGTGCTGAAAACCATACCTGACTCTAACAAAAAAGGTGCCTTTATCGGCGTGGGGGCGACGCGGGGAAAACAGCTGTTTGCCGGGGCAATACTGACCATCAAGTATTTTTTCCAGGCCTTGGGCGCGGAGTATGCTGATGAGCTGCTTATTCGGGGCGTGGACAAAAAGGGTGAGGTCAGAGAACACCCGACGGCGCTTGCCGATGCTTTGGCCCTGGGCGAGAGGCTGGTGCAGTGAGCTGGGCGATACAAAGTGATACAAGAAGCTATCTATGAATGACCCACGTACGTACGACCCGTGGGATTGGTATTGACGCGGAATAATGAGAAATTTCATAAATAGACTGAGGTTCTGGCACTACCTGGTAGGGGTGCTTGTTCTGGCCGGTATAATCTTGACGGGCACTCATTTCCTTGGTGACGGCTATACTTCACTGGCAATGAAAAAAGGTATAGCGCATTTTTCCTTCGAATACCCTGAGCAATACAAAGGGTATTGGTGGTCGAAGTTCTACGGATGGCGAAACGCTCCCGATGCTGTATACGACGCTATCAAAGTGATGCTTATAGGACGGTCTCACCGGTCAACATTACCCCAGAGGCCATATATCAGTATATATGTTTCGCCTTCCGAACCATACTATACAGGTGCAAAGGACATAGCCAAGAGACGCTTAGGAGTCAGAAACGACCCCAATTTCCAGCTTTTGGGGGAGAATCCTGTAACAATCTCGGGCGAGGAAGGCTACAAGGTAGTTTATGTCCACACGCCAGCGTTTTATGGAACTCCGTTCCCGATAGGCCAAGCTCCTCCACCCCCTCCCCCAGAAGCTACTCCTGGTGTCATGAGAGAAGTATTTTTTATCAGTGGTGACCTCCTTTGGGAAATAAGAATGTTTTCACCTCAAGATATAGCCGAAGCTACTGAAGCTGAATTTGACCATATATTGCAGACTTTTAAGATTCTTGACTAGTTCTAATTACTCCTACGGCTCTACCCGTTCCGGCTCTGTGCCCACGGATAGGCTCTTTACGGGGCAGAGATCGGACGGGAAATAGACTAGGGCTTCTTTTTCTCCCCTTCCTCACCGGACGGCCCGTAAAACTGCTTGAGCTTATCGGCCATTGCCTTTAATGTATCCGCCACTTTGCGATTGATGGTGCCCGCCGGATACTTGCCGTCCTTCCGTCGCTTGCCTGCCGGCACCCCGGTAAGGACCTCAATGCCCTCATCAACCGTGCTGACGGCGTAGATATTGAACTTGCCCTCGCGGACTGCCTCTACCACTTCGGGGCGCAGCATCAGGTTTCTCAAGTTAGAGCGCGGTATTAGGACTCCCTGCTGGCTATTCATTCCCTTGGCATGGCAGACCTGGAAGAACCCCTCGATTTTCTGGTTAACGCCGCCAATCGGCTGGATTTCACCTTTCTGGTTCACCGAGCCGGTGACGGCGATGCTCTGTCTTAGGGGTACGTCTGACAGGCTGGAGAGCAGCGTGTAGAGTTCGCTGGAGGAGGCGCTATCTCCTTCCACGCCCTCGTAGGACTGCTCGAAACACAGGCTGGCCGAGAGGGAGAGCGGGTGCTCCTGGGCATACTTCCAGCCCAGATAGCCGCTCAGGATGAGAACGCCCTTGTCATGGATACGACCGCTCAGCTGAGATTCCCGTTCGATGTTGATGACACCGCTCCGCCCGAGGAAGGTCTTGCAGGTGATGCGGGAGGGCTTGCCAAAGGTCACATCCCCCAAGCTGTATATGGCCAGTCCGTTCACCTGGCCGACCACCTCGCCTTCGGTATCGATAAAGATGGTGCCGCGCTCGATTAGCTCCTGGATACGCTCATCGGGCAGGTTGTGGCGGAAGCGCCGCTCCTCAATCGCCCTTTCCACATGTCCGGCGTTGACCAGTGAGGCGCCATCCCGCCGCGCCCAGAACTCCGCCTCCTCCACCAGTTCTTTGATCCAGGCAAAACGGGAGGACAGCTTCTCCTGGTCACCGACCACACGGGCAGCATACTCCACCACCTTGGCCACACCGGTGCGGTCGAAATGGTGCAGCTCGCAGTCCTCGCAGTAGCCGGCGATGAAGGCGGCAAAGGCTTTGAGGTTCGCTTTCGTTCTGTCGAGCTGGAAATCAAAATCGGCTTTTACCTTGAATATCTCCCAGAAGTCCTCGTCGTACGTGGAAAGGAGCTGGTAGAGCAAGCTATCGCCGATGAGGATTATCTTGGCATTGATTGGCATTGGCTGCGGCTTCAGCCCCTGCGGAGCGATGAGGCCAAGCTGCTCAAAGGGG
>Ga0315274_10017806_pt1 | contig 10013 bp, 15 predicted proteins | sample YL17G02_20_MG_FD_203700 | JGI IMG/M metagenome (GOLD analysis project Ga0315274, IMG submission 203700) | Sediment microbial communities from Yellowstone Lake, YNP, Wyoming, USA - YL17G02_20 | ecosystem: Environmental > Aquatic > Freshwater > Lake > Sediment | place: USA: Wyoming | collected... | reverse complement strand
ATAGCGTGATTCTTGCCGGGAAACGCGAGTGGGTTTATATTTGCGAGGACGCAGACAGGGAACTCATGGAGATTGTGGCAGAACGTGACGCGGTTATAAAGTCGGCGTGTGTGTGCGGATCATGCAACCGATGGGAGAGAGAGGACGAACGATGTTTAGCTTTCGATAGAAATAAATCCCGGACAGAAACATGCGAATCGTGGGATGCGATAAAATGATGCGTCCTTTAAAAATGGAAAGGAGAACGATGATGTGATCCGGACAGCCAAAGAAAACAGAAAGGAGAAAAAATGAAAATCACTTTGAAATGGCTTAAAAAACACGGCGCGTGTATTGCCGGAAAAGTTGCGTTTGCAGCACAGGAAGAACGTGATGGCATTGCAATTATCAAACTGCTGATTGCAACGAACATAGATTGGGCGAACTGGCTTATCTGTCAAATGTTTACACGCAAACAAGAAATAATGTACGCGGTATTTGCAGCAGAGCAAGTGCTACCGATATTCGAGGCGAAGTATCCAAACGATAATCGGCTACGGTTAGCGATTGCCGCAGCTAAAAAAGTGATAATACGGAACACTATAAAAAATCGTTCCGCTGCCGCTTCCTGTGCCGTTGCCGCTGCCGCTGCCCGTGCCGCTGCCCGTGTCGATGTCGTTGCCCGTGCCGATGTCGCTTTCACTGCCGTTGCCGCTGCCGCTGACGCTGTCGCTTCCGCTGCCTATGCCGCTGCCGCTGTCGCTTCCGCTGCCTATGCCGCTGCCCGTGCCGCTGCCGTTGCCGCTGCCGCTGACGCTGCCGCTTCCACTGCCTATGCCGCTGCCTATGCCGCTGCCCTTGCCTCTTCCCGTGCCGCTGACGCTGCTGTTGCTGCTGTTACTCTCGTTCGGGCAAAAATGCAAACAAAAATTATCACATACGGGCTGTCGTTGTTGGAGGAGAAAAAATGAAAATCACATTAAAATGGCTAGAAAAACATGGCGCGTGTATTGCCGGAAAAGTTGCACTTGCCGTAGCGAAAGGAGAAGGGACAGATGCATGAGATCGTACTATGCAAATATTGCGGGAAAACAATTCGACAGTGCCGGTGTATGGATCATAATAAACCAACTCGGTATGAGGTATGTCTTGTATGTAAAGCTTTAGAGGCTGCTAAAGTAAATTCATCAGAACGTGACGTGATTATAAAGTCGGCGTGTGTGTGCGGATCGTGCAACCGATGGGAGAGAGAGGATGAGCTATGTTTAGCTTTCGACAAACACAAATCCCGGAAAGATATCTGTGACAAATGGGAGGAGATAAAATGATGCGTCCTTTAAAACTGGAAGACAAACAAATCCTTGCACAATCCGTCAATGGTGCGTGTGCCATCCACCTTGGCCTTGATAAATTTTTAGAGCCTATACCGTGGGGTCGTATTCGCAAATTGATTAAAAACGGGTTGCTAAAAAAAACAGGAAGAGCGCAGTATCTTACTACGGCAGCCGGTGTGCAAGCAATCGATAGAAAGTAAAAGAGGACGAATAACAGCAGCAGAAATTGACGCAGAAAAACGGGAGGGGAACACAAAATGATTAAAAAATTTTCTTTTGGTCAGAAAACTCCAGAGCCTGTAAAGAAAAAAAGAAAAGAATACGCGCCAAGACAAACAAAAGAACTTGCTGTTCCTGAAACAGATAAGCGTGTAGAGATCATAATATTGGAAGATGGAAGGGCTATTGATCTTATAAAAACCGGGGGTACTATCCCTAAACCCGAACCAAAAGAAGAAGATGATTTATGATATATTATGAAAAAATATACCGGTGTAAGTGTATTTTAGCTGGATGTAACGAGGGTATACAGGGATGTTTTGTAAAATATATAGATACTGAGTGTTTAAAAGTAATCTATTGTTTGAATCAAGATAGACCTATGATAGATTATTGTAATATTAAAAATTCTAAATATATTGATAAGGCGACAACCGAGGAGTTGTTGGAAATATGACCGAACTTAAAATCGGAAATATATATATATGCCGCTGCTCTTTAGGAGTAGGGCATAATTTAAAATGTCTTGTTAAATTAAAAGATTTAACAGAAGAAAAATATCATGTAGTCTCTCTTCCTTGGGAAAGAGGTTGCGGAGGTTCGCGTAATAGACTAGAACTTACAGAACTCTCAACCGAAGAGTTATTAGAGCTACGTTTTGTAAACGGGAAACCTGCGCTCCGTAAATATTATTAATCAGAAGCTTTTCTAAGCTTGAACAAAAGTTGATAGGTTACTGTATTTCCACTGGTGTTATATATAAAAAGACTTGCAGGGTGCATCTGCATGGTAATATATTTTCCATAGTTAAGTTTGAAAGCATTTACATCTGTTGCAGATTCAGTGGAAACAAAAAGTGGTTTATCTGCGACAGTATCGTTCCAGATTGTCCACTCCAAAACGGCGTCATTTGCGAAATCGCCGGTGATTTGAGCAAGACAGTCGAGACTACTACCCGTGGTAAGAGTACCATTTTTTGCAAAAAGAGTTGTTTCTACGCTATTCATTGTAATCTCCTTTATAATGAATTAGTAAGAAATAATAAAGAAGGGAGAGAAATACTATGATTCCCGGAAAAATATATCATTGTACCTGTTCATGGGGAGCTAAAGGATGTATTGTAGGCGTAGAAAATAATTTAACATATAGATATATAAAGGATTTAAATGTTTCTCCGTATACTACGCGTAGTTTAGCTAGTTGCTTAGAGAAACCATATGAATTCAGGGATACGATACATCAGACCATGAGAGAATTAACAGCAGAGGAGATGTTGGAATTATGAGTGAAAAAAACAAAATCGTAGAACGAGTTGCGGCAACATGCCATACACAGTGGTCATCATGGATGAAATACCTATTCTCAAAATGTGATCGACACCCTACCGGAGAATATACTATTCCAAAATGGGCTGTAGATCGATGGAATAGACAACTGGCTACAGAATACAAGGATCTGCCCCCGGAAGAGCAGGAATCTGATAAAAAAGAAGCCCGGAAATATATAAAACTGATTCTTCAGATGATTGAAAAAGAATTAACAGAATAAACTGAAAATCCTATTTTCTTTTGTTTATAATATAAAGTATAAATAGGAGTATAATAAATGACCGGGAAACTCGTAGCAATTGGCGATCTTCATTTTCAGGATAATCATGTATGGGATCATGGGGTATGTGAAAATGTCATTTCATACTTAACCTCAGCATCATATAATAATTCAGAAAATACACTTGTTTTACTTGGAGATTTAACTGAATCTCATCTTAATTCAGGTATAGTTTATGAATACTTAACTCGTCTTTTTGCAGGATTAAAATATAAACAAATAATAATAATTACTGGAAACCATGATCTCAAAAGAAGAGCTGGAAAAGAGATAGTACCTTATGAATTTTTAAAAAAAGACCCTCGTGTCTATATCTCTTTAATTCCCGGAGAGGAAAAAATAATTGATAATTTTTCCTGTCTTATGCTTCCTCATGTTCTACCGTCACAAGAAAGACCTTCAGTCAATAAATTTTATTCAAGTCTTTCAGGAAGTTATGATTTTATCTTTGGTCATGTTGCAGACGAAACAGCAGCAATGATACCTGAAAATCAAAGAGCTGATCTTTCAAAACTTTCAGGAATTAAAGTTCTTGGACATATTCATACCAGAACAAGTTCTAATTATATTGGAAGTATCTATGCTGGAACTGTAAAAGAAGTGGATGACAACCGGGCAGTATGGATATTCGACTCGAATAAACAAAAGACTGAAGTTCCTCTTCCAATATTTGTGGATTACCAGAACATCACTTATCCGGAACCTTTGCGTAGAACAAAAGCCATGACGAGTGTGTATACTTTTTATGGCGCAGATGAAGGAACCATTCGGGAAAAATATGGTAATGTGTATATTCGCCGGGTCATTCGAAACCTTGATTCAAATTTGAAAACCGATCTTTCAAAAGCATCTCAGCTTACAAGCTTAAAGGATGCCAAGGATATTTCAAAGCTGATTGAATCATGGTCAACCACTCTGAAAGAAAAGCCATCAGATAAGCTTTTAGAAAGTTTGAAACATTATAGTTATTAAATAGAATAAAGTTTAGCACAACTATAATATATTTTTTAAAGAAGTAGACGCTATTGTTTCTTCTGAACATTCATACTAATTCTATATGTCTCTATACGCCGGAAATACTTATTACGACCAGTCAAAGCACACACCCGTTCACACTGTTATAATGATGGAAATAGAGCAGTACATAGCCCGGGAGTTATTTAAGAATGATCTGACAAGAATTTTTTATTCTTCATCGGAATTTGCTTTCCGGCAAAGACTCAATCTTCTTGCTAAAACTCAAACTTCTGATCTTCAAGATTTTCAATATCCTTTCGCCTGTTATACCCGATCAACCCAGTTTGAACTCGATTCCCGGCTCGGGGTGAACTCTGCCCTTGCCTATGGTGGAACAAACATAGGTATGGATGTCGAGCTTGAAGGCGGGATCATCATCACCAATTGCCGGTTCATGCAGGTTGTAGGGGGCTACAACCTCACTTTGTTTTTCAATACAGATACTGACATGCAGATTGCGTATGAAACCTTGCTATGGATCAAGAGGCTTACTCCAAAGCAATGGACGTGCGAGTCTCTGGAGTACGCAAACGCTCGGGTGGGAATTCCTATCGTCCTTCAAATCGATAGTGTTTTAGTAGACCCTTCTCGTTATAATGAAGCAGAATGGCTTAAACAACAAAGAATATTCCCTATCGATGTTCAACTCTCTATAAAAACTATGATGTTCGATCAGATTGCTCAAGGGACTACCTCTACCCTGTTTAAAACAACAGAACAGGATGCCGGGCCGAGTCTGTACATTTCAAAACAGGTAATCTTTGATTTCATGACATATAAAGGAGATGATCCGTTTTTTTCAGAAAGCCATATTGATATGATTGTTTCCGGAACATTCGACCCTGATCCAAGTGTTGCTATTACAGTATCAACTACAGGGGTATCTGATACCGCAGCTACTTTGACTTGGACTATTACTCTCACTAATGCAGACCCGGGGTATGTAGAAACCGCATATATCATTCTTTCTACAGACCCTCAAAATCCAATTGATGTTATTGCCTCTGCCGGTAGTTATACTCTCACCGCACTTACCCCTGCAACAAACTATTCTGTAAAGATTATGTTTGAAACTACAGACCATACGTATGCTGTAAATTATGCTACGTTTACTACAACAGGGACGGTTCCTATTATCGAAGGAATTATTGGAATTAAATTCTAAGCTTAAAAAATCAAAAACTTAGTCTTAAACTACATACTAATTGATATAAGAAACTAAACTAAAGCTAGTTTATAGTATTATAAACTAGAGGAGGGTATCACCATCGATTCAAATAGAATTATTTACACAGATGTCGATCAGAGTCAATATATTGTTGCAGAATCGGCTATCAAAGCTTTTTTTGTTGCAAATGCCCCCCGAGGAAATACAGTAGCCACCCTTCTTCAAGGCGGTGAATTTGATAAGTTCATTCAGACTTTTGGGGTTCCTACTAAAGATTATCCGGGGCTTAAAGAAGCTTATGACTATATCGTTAAAAACGGGCGCAGCGCATGGATCTCTGCTCCTGCCGGTATCAGTGGCTCAAATAGTAATTATTACGGCGGAGCTTATCTTACCACTGTTGCAAAAGCATACCCCTTCTATAAAGTTACGGATGTTGAAAACCCGAATTTCAAGATTCAATATACAGTAAATTCTACTTCAGCCGCCACTACCGCTGGATTTGATAAAGGAACTACTATTATACCCACTGCTCCGGGTTCGGTTGAAACGATTACAGTAGATAATATTCCTAAGATATTTTATGATCTTATGGTAACGACTGCTGGAGATACTAGTGATCCGTTTACTCTTGTTTTTACGGCAACTGGAGGTACTGTTACCCATACAGTTATAGGTTTTACACTTAATACTACTTGGGGTGCATCCGATGGTGGAGATACTATAGTAGGAACTGTAAGTGCTGGAACTTTAGGAAACGCTTATAAGAAAATTATTTTTACCGGAATGACTACTCTCGATATTGATGCTCCCGGGATACTTGCTTGCTCATGGACTCCGATTATTGATGCCACGGATTATGTCATCGCTTCTGTTTATCAGAAGTCTCCCCGGGAAGATGCGACAAGCCTTGTATTCACCAATTTTGATCTTACTCCTACAGTTGATGGTGAAACCAATTCTTTCTATGATACTTTCAAACTCGCGTATTCTGAAACTATCACTGACTACGGTGTAGTATCCAAATCAGCTTTTTATCTTTCCCCGGTTGCAAATAAGAAAGACGGTCAAGGAACAATACTTGATATGAACTCTGTTCTTGATACCAACAATCTTATCGGAGGGGTATCATATCTTAATACTCTTGTTCCTCTTGCCAGCCCTTATGCATATGCATGGGCTACAACTCAAACAGTTTCAGCTCTTGGAACCCGATTGATCCTTGATAATGCAACAGAGGGGGATCTTGCTATCTCTCTTGGGGCCGGTTGGACAGAAGCAGGTTCAACAGACTATTCGGATGTGGTTATTTTCGTAGAACCGGAATGTTATGAAAACCTTGCAGCCGGACTTGCATCATGCCGGGGAATTCATACTCTTGCCAATTTTATTACCGGAGTTAAATTTACTGATGCCGGACCTACTGCTCCTGCATCAGGTACTATAATTACTCGAAGAGCTGACTATCCATATAACAAGGGATTGTCCTACTCGGTCAATGAATTTTACATGCTCGATTATCTTGGAAAATATTACTGGCATATTCCGGTCGGTCATATTGCCACTATGCTCGGAGAGATTATTGAAAAACGAATGGGCGGCGTAGCCCCTATGTGGACAAATGAATCTGGCCTTGGTGGACAGCTTACAACTTTCTCGGCAAAGAAAACAAAATACAAATTCACCGCTGACGATCTTGATAATATGGATGCCAAGGGATTCAATCCTGTTGTAAAAGACGCTGCTTATGGATATATGCTCACATCACAGAAAACGGCGCAGACTCCTTCTTTGCTTACTGACTGGTCTTTCCTCGGACATCAAATGGCATTTGACTCTCTTAAAAGAGAGATGAAAGATAATGTTATGACTCCTCAACTTGGAAAACCTATTAATGATTATTATATGGATCTTCGTACCCGACAAGCTGTAGCAATCACAAATAAACGTGTTGATGCTGGAATTTGGGCTGAAGTAAGTGTTCAAATAAAAGAGGTTAATACAGATGATACCAAAGCCGAAAATAAGTTTATTATTAAAATTCGGTTAAAAGTAAATCCTTATGCAGAATTTGTTGAACTCATTCTAGTGAATTTGGGACAGCAAGCGGCGATGGACTGATTTATCTTTCTTATTAACTTATAACTAAGATATTCTTATCCTACTAATTGAAAGAAGGATGAACTAATGGCAAATACAATAACTACGCTCATAGGTGCGGGTCATGATGCTTTTACAAATTTATATGATGTTGAAATTACTCTACCAAATGCTCTTGCGAATTCAACGGTTGGCTTAGTTGATGAAGAATTTTTAGGTGAAACCTTTACATCAAAAATTCTTACTCGTATTGGTACTTTTCAACCCCCAGCATCTTCTCTCGGAGAGTACCAAACTTTTTATCAATCAGGTTCCATTACCCGTCAGAATGCAAAAATAGCTGTGGACAGGGTAATTCAGCTTCCAATACGGCTTGACGGTAGCTATGATCTTTATCGAATTTTCAAGAAATGGCAAGGACTCTATATTGGAGCCAATCAGGCAGATTATAGGCTCCCTAATCCTAATATAGACTATGATTACTTTGGAAGTATTGCCTTGAAAAGTTTTAATTCTGAATCTAACCCAGTATCTCCTGTAACTGGAAGTTTGGAAGAAAGAGCAACTTGGTATTTTGAAAATGTTGTTTGTACTGAAGTTGGTGAACCGGCTTTTGCGAGAGGGTCAACAAATCCTATAGAAGTTCAAGTATCATTCTTGTACTATATTGTAATTTCTCCCACTGACCCTACATAGAAATAATATAGCGAAAGGAGATTTTAATGCCAGCTAATTTTGTAAATACGCTAATATCCTCTGGTTTGGACGCATTCACCAATCTTTATGATATGGAGATCTATCTTCCAAAAGATGTACTTACCTCACTTAGTGCTAAAAGTCTTGTTACAGGCGAAACTGATACATCTATGACAAATTTATTAAAACTTCGTGTTGGTGATTTTACCGCACCTCAGCCAAAAATCGAACAGTATATAACAGATTATAAAACAGTTCAAATTTCCCGTATGGCTCCTATGCTAGTATTTGATCGAAAGTTTAATGTTACATTCAGGATTGATTCAAACTATAAAGCCTACTATGCTTTGAAACAATGGAGTCTTTTATATCATGATGTCAACCAAGGAGGGATCAATCTTCCTTTTGGATTTGGAGATGAAACAGGAATTCTTGGTTCAATTATTGTTCGAGCATATACTCCTTCTAATGACAACACAGAGGCAATGGTATGGACATATGATAAAGTAATTTGTAATACTGTCACCGAACCAACCTATGCAAGATCAGGAACAGAACCAGCAACAGTAACAGCCATATTCATGTTTTTTGAATATCTCCTCCCTGATGCATCCGAGCCTAAAAAACTTTCCGGAAGTCTTACTACTACAAGTTAAATTCAAAACCGGGGGTTTGCAATCTCCGGTTTTTTTCTCTAATAATCACTAATTAGATAATGGCTACCATAGCACCCCGTAATACACAAGATGCCCTTCTACAATTCACCCCGGCTCTTTCTAATTTTTGGGATTTCAGATATGGGTGTTTAGTTGACTCTGGTTTTAGTGATGCCCAACAAGAAATGATGGAGAATCTTACCTATCTGGTCACATCAATAGAAATAGAAGGATGGTCTTTTAAGTATGATTATATAGACGCAAAGCAAATAAATGTACTGACCGGAGTAAAAAGACCAACCCGGATAACTCTTACTCTGTCAGATACCAAAGAGATTGGAGTTCTTGATTCTATTTTAACATTAATAAACTTGAATATTTTCTCTAAAAAAGACTCAACTTTTAGAACAGGGGTTCTTGGGAAAATTATAGGTCAATTTGATATACGAATACTTGATCCATATAAAAAAAATACAACTACAGCTTCTGCATTTATACCTATTGCGGAAATAGATCAAAATACAAGTTTCCAAATAACCTGTAAAGATGTTCATATTGGATCAACCCCGCAACTTATTCTTTCTAGAAGTGAGTCAAAACCTTTGTCGTACTCAATAGATTTTTATTGTGATAGTATACTATATGCTTCACATATTCTAAATATAGCTCCCTCACCGAAGAGTATCTCTGACAAAGAGCCTTCCCTAAAAATTTCAACCCCTGCAACCAAGGCAGCTACAAATAAACAATGGCTTAATCCTTCTTTCGAAAAGTTTTTAAATATATCAACTCCTACTTTTTCAAATCTTTTTTATGTAGATTTTGATTTTAATGCTGATATAGGAGATCTAAAAAATATACTTCGCCCGGGAGATAGATTATTTACAGATATTCTTATTGAGTCTGTTACCATTGATGGATATAATATTGATTATACTTTTTCAGAAGCATTAAGAAAAAATCTTTTTTCAAAAATAAAACGTCAAATATCGTTATCTTTATCTATTATTGATAACAAAGATTTACCTTTTTTAAGCGCGATGTATGTTATACTACAGAAATATTATTATTGTGCATCAGAGGGGTATTTTATTAACAGCTCCGGTGGAAAAAATATGGTTGCCACCTTTGTTTTATATGAAACCAATCTTAAAACAGGCCGCCCCGAAGTGACCTATATAATATATGCTGAGGGTATTCAAATAGAAAAATTACCTTCATTATCTCTGAGTTATA
>Ga0315274_10017805_pt1 | contig 10013 bp, 6 predicted proteins | sample YL17G02_20_MG_FD_203700 | JGI IMG/M metagenome (GOLD analysis project Ga0315274, IMG submission 203700) | Sediment microbial communities from Yellowstone Lake, YNP, Wyoming, USA - YL17G02_20 | ecosystem: Environmental > Aquatic > Freshwater > Lake > Sediment | place: USA: Wyoming | collected... | reverse complement strand
CGAAGACAGCACCGCGATGGCAAGACACACCGCCAGATGCCAGCCGAGAAACATCTTCAATAGAACGCCCATCATCAATACATACGCGCCCGGAATCGTCATCGCAAACACCACCAGCGACCCGCTGAAGGCGACCTTTCCGCCGTAGGCAAGGCGCAATTGATCCGGGATGGAAAGCAGGCGCGAACGATGCGCCCGACCGGCGATAAAGAGAGCAAAGATGGCGGCGCCAAGATAATATGGCGCGCCGAAGACCAGCCAGTTGGAGACGCCGTAGCGCCAGGCATATTCGCCCACCCCTAATATGCCGCCATACCACGAAGCCACAGCCGTGGCGACAAAGGCCGGCAGCGTCAGCCGGCGTCCCGCTGTCAGGTAGGATTCCACCCCTTGACGGTCGGAACGGTTGGCGCGAACCGCAGCCCAAATCAGGTAACCGAAATAACCGGCGACAATCAGCCAATCAATTGATGTGAGGCTCATTCAGGCGGGGCGCGGTTTGTAGTTCACTCCCAACTAACAGTTAAGACCACACTGCCGGGAGTTATTAATGAGTTCGGTTCATAGTTAACATCCCCTTGGAGGGCGGACTTTCAGTCCGCTCTTTAGTCCGCTGTGGTTGATAGCTTCCACAGCAGAGCGGACTAAAAGTCCGCCCTCCATGAGTCAATGACTCGTGCTGTCATCTACTCAACCAGTGGAACATTTTGCGGAGAGGGAGGGATTTGAACCCCCGGTGGAGACAAGCCCCACAACGGCTTTCGAGGCCGCCCCTTTCAGCCGCTCAGGCACCTCTCCGGAAGGGATAAGGGATGAGGGATAAGGGATAAAGGACAGAAGAGTCCTTCACTATGTAGTAATAAAAATATAGTGATAGAATGAGTGAGATTCAATAAAGAACTCATTTCCTCATATCTTCTCAGCGTCTAAACCGCCGATTTCCTTACTCCCTTATCCCTTATCCTTCATCCCTCATCCCTTATCCCTTCTTTTCATCCCGCCAGCATCGTCCTCGGTCTTTGACGGTATTCCTGTTTGACTTTGACGCGCAAATCCGGGAACGGCGCGAGGTCGGGATACTTGTCCAACAGCCGCTCCGCTGCTTTGTGCGCCCGTTGGAGCAATTCGTAATCCAGCGCCAAATCCGCCATTTTGAAGCGCACATAACCGCTTTGCCGCGCCCCTAACGGTTCGCCACCGCCGCGCAGTTTCAAGTCTTCCTCGGCCAGAGTCAAGCCATCCTCGCACTGTTCCAGACGCTTCAACCGTTCAAATCCCGGCTCACCCGGCAGTTCCTTCGTGATCAGAACGCACACACCCTTCTTCCCCGTCCTTCCCACCCGACCCCGCAATTGATGTAGCTGCGCCAGCCCGAATCGCTCGGCATTTTCCACAACCATTAGTGATGCCTGCGGGACATCCACACCAACTTCCACCACCGCTGTAGCCATCAAGAGCCGCACATCGCCGCGCCTGAAAGCTTCCATTGCTTTAATTCGTTCCTCAATCGGCAGCCGCCCGTGTAAGAGCGCCATCGGAACGCCCTTGAAGTCAATTCGCTGATAGGGGTCAAACCGCGTCTGTGCCGCTTCCAATCCGGCGGGTCCTTCGTCTATGACCGGAAACACCAGATAGCCGCGATGCCCGGCGCGCAGCTTGTCCCGCAGCCAGCCGAAGACGCGGTCACGCCGGCTGTCGTTGACTACTCGCGTCGCAACTTGTCTTCGCAAGTTTGGCAGCGGCGGCAGAAACGAGATGTCCAGGTCGCCATAATGCACCAACCCCAAGGTTCGGGGAATCGGCGTGGCAGTCATCAGCAGGACATGGGGTCGGACGCCTTTCTTTACCAGGCTGGCGCGCTGGCGGACGCCAAACCGCTGCTGTTCGTCAATGATGACCAACCCCAACCGCGGCATTTCCACCCGATGCTGGAACAACGCATGGGTGCCGATAATCAGATCCGCGCCGCCGAGAGCGGCTTGCATCAAGGCGTGGCGTAATTCCTCAGGGTCTCGCCCGCCGCTTATCAAGACCGGGCGAATGCCAGCGGGTTCGCAGAGTTCAAGCGCGTTCAGGTAGTGCTGCCGGGCAAGCAGTTCGGTCGGCGCCATTAAAGCCGTCTGGTAGCCGCTGCCCGCGGCCATCGTGGCCGCGGCAAACGCCACCACGGTCTTGCCTGCGCCGACTTCCCCTTGCAACAACCGATACATTGGAATGCCCGAGACGATGTCAGCGGAGATGTGGCTTAAAACGTCCCGTTGCCCATCCGAAAGTTCAAAAGGCAGACCGGCGATGAACTTGTCGTGACGCTGACCACCACCGCTGATCTGTATCCCCACTCCCTGTCGTCGGCGACGGCGCAGGAGAACCATCAAAAGCTGGTGATGGAAGAGTTCGGCAAACTTGACAGATTTCAGCGCGAGATCATACTGCTCCACCGAAGTCGGCTGGTGAATGCCGGTGATGGCTGCTTTGAACGGCGCCAATCCCTCTTCGGTGCGAGTTTCATCTGGTAGATACGGTCCGGAGCCGTCCCATTCCGCAAGCAGCGTATTGATCAACTTGGGCCAATAACCACGCCGCAAGCCGACGGCGTCCCACTCCTCGCCGGCAGGATACATCGGGATCAATCCGGTGCGTCCCGATAAGTCAACATCCCCTTCAAAGAATGTCACTTGGGGATGCACCATTTGCGGACCGTCAAAGAGCGTCACCCGCCCACTGAAGGCAACAGTCAGATCGGGCTGAATCTTGGGCAGGATGTAGCTATAGTTATTGAACCAGACCCCCTGTAGATGCCCGGTGCCATCGGTGATGAAAACAATGAGCCGCTTCTTCTTGCCGAACCCCTTCTCCCCGAAAGACTCTATCTTCCCGACCGCAGTAATCTCTCCCTGCGGCGGTGTCACGAGTTTGATGAACTCCGGCGACAATCGGCGGTCTATGAAGCGTAGGGGGGCGCGCAGAAGCAGGTCGCCGACGATGGCAAATCCCTGATTTCGGAGGAACTCGCACCGTTTGGCGCCCAGCCCTCTTATCTGCTCAATCGGGTCGTTCCAGGTCAACATTGCCTACTGCGAAAAGGGCGGACTGAAAGTCCGCCCTCCAAGTCTGCCAGTAGGGCGGGCATCCCTGCCCGCCTCCTTAAAGGGCGGACTGAAAGTCCGCCCTCCAGGGAAGGAATCCAAATACGGGCTGACTTTTACTTTCATCGGCTGTAAAGCACCCGATAGGTCACTTCCTTTTCTTCATCCGGTTTGACGCTGATGTTCCATTCAATAGTATTGGCATCCTTCTTCACCCAGCCTTCGGTAGCTTCCAACATCGTCCAATCACCGGAAAGATGCTCAGCGACAACGACGTCAACGGCGCTCTTCTTGTGGTTGCGGATCTTAATGGAGTAGGCAGCCTCGTTGCCGTCACCCCGCTTCTTGTAATCGGTTCTTGTCAGCTCGCCGACGACGTCAAAAGCGTTGCCGGTGGATATCTTGACCTTTTCATCTTTCGGTGTGTGGTCAATTTTGTCTTCGCCGACGAACTCCAGACCGCCGTCGGGACCTTCTTTATAGACTCTCACCTTGCCTTTGGGCAGAGGGATGCCGAGGTTGTTAGATTCGCCATTCTGAAATATGAGCGTAACCTTCACCTTGGTCGCATCCCCCTGACTGCCGTCATAACGATACTCCTTGTCCACCTTCTTCACATCGGCTGTGGGGAAGAGCGAAATCTGCTTGATCTGGTTCTGATCCAGGGTGGACGGGCGCTGCAGGGTGTAAAGATGGTATTCGTAGAACGGTTGCTCCTCAAACTGAGGTGCGCTAGCCAATCCAGCAGCAATGAATTCTCCCTGATACTTGCCCCGATCACGACGCTCTTGAATCACCTTAACATCTCCCGCCATCAACTTTACCCGCGCGTCTTTGTAGGTCGCGCCGGAGTTGTTCGTAATGTTGACCCAGCCGGTCAGGGAGATGGCGTCATCATTTTTGTTCGTGACCGCAACGTATTCCGACTCCCAGCTCATTCCATGTGTGAGGTAGGAGATGTCTGCCTCTCCCTTGCCCCCCTTGGACGAATTCACCAGCCAGACCAGCGTCGGGCGGGTGATGAGCCCTTCCGGCAGGTCGGGGAAGCGCACATTCACAATACGATCGTGCGCCAGCGAGCGGATGGAGCCGTCCCGCTCACGAATCACGACGTCGCCAGCAGCCGACAGCAGCGTGCCGATGAACAGCCCCTTGTCCTCGGTCGTCAGCTCCACCGACTGGTCAAGATACTTGGACATCAGCTTGTCGGCTGATATCAGGTCGTATTCGTAGTTCTGCTCCAACAGCGCGGCGGTCGCGGAGGCGAAGTGCACCGAAGTCGGGATTATCTGCGCCGCGACGTCAATGAAGCGGAGCTCTCCCACCCCCTTGGGGAAGTCAAACTCGCGCGTCTCCCGCACCAGACCGAGGTCCTGGTTGTAAATGGTGACGGCGACTTCGGTCCATCCGGTGGCGATACATACCAGCACCGCCAGCGCGGAAGCGACTATTCTCTTGATCAAACGAATTTCCATTTCACTTGACTCCTTCCTGTAATCGGTGATTGTCGGCTAAAATACGGCGGAACATGGTCGTTTCATGGAGCATGGCGTGATCCAACAGAGCCCTTGTTGAGAATTCAAGAGCCCGATCTAAATCTCGCCTCTTGATCATCACGTGACGCATCCATTCGGCGCAGGTGAGGGTTATTATTCGGCTGGTGTTCTCCTGCCGCGCCAGCGAATCGTATTGCGCCAAATCATCCTCGCCAATCGGCTCGTCGCATCGGCTCTTGTAAATTAACGTTGATTGCAATTGAACCCCCTGGACAATGCCAGTCTCGTATTGCACGAATTTGGGTTGACCGCCTGATTCCACCTGTCTGAAGCAATCCAAGCTCGCCCTAAGTTCATCCTTCCCAACCTCCTTCATACCATGCTTCAGCGCCAGGTAGTAGAGGTGATAATGGCGACCGCCCAGCAGGCACAACTTGTCGGGGGTATTCGGCAGATCGTCCGTCAGCCTGATTGCTTCCTGATCAAGTTTCGCCACGCGTCTTGCAGTCCGGTGTTTCGGACGTGACGTGAAAGCCCGCAGCCCCAGGATATATGCCGTGAAAAGTTCCCGCTTCCGTCTGTCGGCTATCCGATTTGTGTGAAAAGTTGCTTTGGCAAATAGGTAAGCGATATCGCGGCTTCCGAATTCCCCCTGATGCTCAATCTCTGCCAGCCTAAGGCAGGCAACCGTCATCAGTGAATGATAATCCAGTTCGGATGGTTTCACAATCCTGGTGAAGGCCTCAAACAGCCGGTGACTGCTTAGTAAATCGCTGTCCCTGAAGTTTTGTTCCCCCTCCTGCCAGAGTAAAATACTACTGGACTTCTCCGCGACAGGAGACGATCCGATTATTCGCAGATAGTTCTCCAGCCTGGGCCGTTCCACGATGATCCTGTCGGGATTAAGATAGAGGGTGTAAGGACCGGTAGTGGTGAGGTTGACGTAGCGTCGCAAGAAACGCATCGTCAGCGGAGTGAGTTCTGCCGAACGATTGACCAGATATTTCCCGATTGCGTTGGGGCTCAATTTTCTGAAGGCTACCAGCGAGGTTAGGTCCTCCAGCGTTACCCAACCGCCATTATCGCCGGTCAGGCGACGGTGAACGAGCAGGGATACGAATTGCACCCACCGCGGTCGTCGGATCTCCGCGCGAGCGTCTTCATGAGCGACGACAACGAGTGGGCTCAGGCTGCCTTCACTGGAAAATGAGAGTGATAAAAGCAACGGTCTGAAGCCAAGATAGACGGTTTTCGGGAATCCCGGGATAACTCTTGCAGTAGAGCGAAAGTATTTCTATAATACTCTCAGAACGCGGACAAGTTTCTTATGGTGGACGAAGTTGACTACAAATGCGAGAGCATTGAATGCTCCGGGCAAAGGCACGGCGAACAGCGTTGAGACGAGTTGGAAACGCGAGAGGACGGCGTCGGTGAATATTCATCCCACGCCTCGCCCCCATACCCTTACCCGGAGCGCCTGCGGTCTTTCAGATCAGGTGCAATTCAGGGAAGGTATCGGGTCCGCCGGCGGGTCGATCGGAATGGAGTCGCTCCACCCGGTTTGCAGGAGCAGCCATAGATCCAGATTCTGTGGAATGGTGAGACCGCTTGGCGACCAGACTTCAACCTTGCACCTTCTGTTGGAGTCGGAGTTGGCTTTTAACAGATTAAGCGCAGCCACAGACACCAGCCAGAGTTTGCCGGCGCCCTCTCCCGATCCCGGATTTGTCGGCGGATCAATGGGTATGGAATCGCACCAACCAGTCTTTAAAAGAAGATACAACTCCAAATCGCCCGGGAGGCTCGTGCTCCCAACCGACCAGACTTCAATTTTGCATCGCCCGTTCGTGTCTGGGTTGGAAATGAGAGCATTCACTGTGCTGACTGGGATCTTCCAACCTTTGCCGGTGCCAGTGATTAGGGCCATGTTTCCTCCTGATGATGTTAAAATGAACGGAACAACCAATTCTGTCCGAAATATACAACTTGCAAGCATCGTAGTCAAGTAGATCAGCGAACTTCGCAAAAGATTGTCACTTGGACAGTCGGGTAACAAAAGAGGTCATTATGGCATCCGAAGCAACAATCGGCGCAGCTCTCAAGAGCGTCTGGGTCCCCTCATCGGTGAGAGTCGCCGGGACCGCCTGCTACATGACTGCCGGATTGGAACCTGGCAATCATCCCTGGCAGAATCCTCAACAATCCAACGCGGTGAGCGGTGGGAGTTCAAATCGCGACGGGCCTGCGGGTTTCAAGTCCCTGATTAAGAAGATTCTCGCGGATTTGAGCTTGTATCGCTTCTCCTGGGAGATCACCCTGTCGGTCATTATCAGCTCGCTCGTATTCTGCCTGATTTTAAAGTGACTGCCCGCACGGTGGAAGTGCGACTTGGTGGTCAGGTCAGGGATGACGCCGGCCGACCAGTTTGGCGGTCTATCCCGCGGCTCTTGAACCAAGCCTAACCCCGGTGCGCATCACACCCCGCACAATGGCTTGACATCAACCGAGATTGAGTTCTTTGAATTATTCCGGTTTTGGTGATGGCGGCAAGGCGGACGCCCTCGTCCGCCTTTGGCAAGTATTAAGCGGACAAGAACTTATTCCTCGGCGGACGAGAGCGTCCGCCTTGCCCATTTGACGCGCTTTCGTAATAATTCAAAGAACTCATTCCTACCGACTAAGAGGAAATAATCCGAAGGGGAGGGCAGTAGATAGTAACAGAAACAGGAACTGGAGCCTAATGCAGGATTGGAAAGGGAGTGGGACACTCCTGATTGTTGAAGACAACCTTGGGGTGCGGGAGGTTACGCGGGGGATGCTGGAGCGGTTTGGATTCACGGTATTAACGGCTGAGGACGGCGAGCAGGGGGTGGAGTTGTTCAGCCAAAACGCCGACCAGATCACGCTCGCGCTGGTGGACCTCGTGATGCCCAAACTGGATGGGTGGGAGACGCTGATGCAGATACGCAGCGTTAAACCGGAGGCGCGAGTGATACTGATGAGCGGGCATTCTGAGCAAGAGGCGCACGAGCTGTTCACGGATATCAAGCCAACGGGGTTTATCCAGAAGCCGTTCAGCATGACGGCGTTGCTCCAGAAGGTCAGGCAGGTGCTTGAGGCGGAAACGGTCAATCAAGCGCAGTCGGGTAAGTGATAACGCGTTAACGAGTTTTTTGATTTATTGTAAAATTGGGATAGACACACGTCTTTCCGGGAACTCGAGATTAAGTCATCGCACACCGGTTCGCCGCCGAGTTTAATCTCCCCCCGGTTTCCGCGAGTAATTTACGAGGGAACATAGAACCATAATTGCACTCGGTCCTCATCGTCCCTCTCCCTCCTAATCACGCCCGAATAATCTAATCCAACATCTGTCGGTTGCGTTTCACAGCTTCAAGTTGCGCCCGGCATTCCTCGAGTTTTTTCCGTTCGTGCTCCTTAACTTCTTCTGGAGCCCTGTCCATAAAGGCGGCATTTCCCAGCTTAGCCTCCGCCCCCTTCATGACCCCTTCCAGCCGCGCGATCTCTTTGCCCAGACGTTTCCGCTCCACGTCCATATCAATAAGACCGACAAGTGGAATGAACAACTCCACCTCGTCAACCACCGCGGTAACAGAGTGCGCCGGACGCGCATCGCTGAATGTGATATGCGACAGCGTGGCGAGTTTCCGGATGTCGGCCGAGTTCTCATTTACTATTCGTTGAAATTCATTCCGGCAATTCGCCAGCACCAATTCCGCCAGTCGTTCCGGCGGGACTCGCATCTCGGAGCGGATATTGCGAACTGCGGTGATTAGACGCTGCAAGACATCCATCTGCCGTTCAGCATCCAAATCGCGGGCGAAGTCACCGGCTTTGGGATATGGCTGAACCATAACTGAATGCGAAAATCGGAATGTGGAATGCAGAATTTTGTTTGTATCTGAAATCCGAAATCCGAAATCCGAAATCGGTTGCCACATCTCTTCGGTTATAAACGGCATCGCCGGATGCAGCAACCGCAAGATGGCTTCAAAGACTGTAACAGCGACCGTTAACGTGGCGCGTCGGACATCTTCTGGTGCATCGGATATCAGTCGCGTCTTTATCAGTTCCAAATACCAATCGCAATACTCTTTCCACACAAAGTCGTAAAGGATCAGTGAGCAGTCGTTAAGTTTGTAACGGTCGGCGCTGTCCAGCACCTTCTCCACCGCTGCGCCAAGCCGACTGACTATCCAGCGGTCAGCCAGAAATTGCGGATTGCGGAATGTGGAATGCGGAATTTTGCTCTTTGATTCTAACAGCGTGGAATCTGAAGTCGGAAGCCGTTCCAGGTTCGTCATCAAGAACCGGTAGGTATTCCACAGCTTGTTGGCGAAGTTGCGCCCGCCTTCAAACCGTGACGGCGCGAGCTTGATGTCCTGCCCTTCTGACGCCAGGCTGATAAGGGTGAACCGCACCGCGTCGCCGCCGTATTGCTCCACCATATCGCCCGGGTCAATCCCATTGCCCAGCGATTTGGACATCCAGCGCCCCTGCTCATCGCGCACCATGCCGGTAATATAGACTGCCCGGAACGGTATCTCGCCGGTAAATTCCAGCCCCGCCATAATCATCCGCGCAATCCAAAAGAAGATGATGTCATAGCCGGAAATCAGCACGTCGGTCGGATGCCAAAACTTCAGTTCGGGCGTCCGTTCGGGCCATCCCAGCGTGGAAAACGTCCATAACCACGAGGAAAACCAGGTATCCAGAACGTCGTCGTCCTGTTTGAGGGCGGATGACCCGCATTTCGGACAGATGTCAGGCGCGTCTTCCTGGACAATGACCGCACCGCAAGACTGGCAATACCAGACCGGGATTCGGTGTCCCCACCAAAGCTGCCGCGAGATGCACCAGTCGCGGATGTTCTCCATCCATTGGTAATAGACTTTCTCCCAGCGAGGCGGGAAGAACTTGATGCGCCCATCCCGCACCGCCTCAATCGCAGGTTCGGCGAGCGGTTTCATTTTGACGAACCACTGGCGCGACAGATAGGGTTCTATGACGGTATTACAGCGCTGGCAATGCCCGATGGATGTGGTATAGGGCTCAATCTTCTCCACCAAACCGCGTTCCTGAAGCGCCTTGACGACTGCTTCGCGCGCATCAAACCGGTCCAGCCCGCGAAATCCGACCGGGACGTTCTCATTCATCCGCCCGTCTTCGTCCATTACGACCAGCTTGGCAAGGTTGTGCCGCTGAGCCATGGCAAAGTCGTCCGGGTCGTGCGCGGGAGTGACTTTAACCTGTCCGGTGCCGAACTTCGGGTCAACGAAGCTGTCGCGGATGATGGGGATCTCGCGTCCGGTAAGTGGTAGAATGACAGTTCGGTCCCACAGGCTGCGAAAACGCTCGTCGTCGGGATTGACGGCGACAGCGGTATCGCCGAGCATTGTTTCGGGGCGGG
>Ga0315274_10017804_pt1 | contig 10013 bp, 8 predicted proteins | sample YL17G02_20_MG_FD_203700 | JGI IMG/M metagenome (GOLD analysis project Ga0315274, IMG submission 203700) | Sediment microbial communities from Yellowstone Lake, YNP, Wyoming, USA - YL17G02_20 | ecosystem: Environmental > Aquatic > Freshwater > Lake > Sediment | place: USA: Wyoming | collected... | reverse complement strand
TACTAAACAACCCACAGGGAAGAAGACGTGGGAAGAGGCCGAAGCTGAAGCTCTGAAGATTATCGCAGCCCGAAGCGAATGGCCCGGTTCGCCGGAAGCAGTTGCAAAGGCCTTCTGGGAAGCGAGGTCAGCCAGGAACTACAGAGAAATGGAGATTCTCTGGCCCGGGTCCGGTTCGTGGGAGCAGGACTGGGCCGAGATATGTAAGAGCGACTCTCCTGTGAAATACGTCTTCGGCGAGCCGAGCAAGGATGGCTCCGAGGTTCCCTACGCATCGGAAGAATACTTTAACAAAAACGGTTCATATAACCTGACTATGAGGATGGCCAGTATCCAGACCGAAAAAGGGCGCAGATACTACATCATCTCTGGAAACTGACAGGGTTATCAAAAAGCAGTAGCTGCGCGGATATATGAACGAGCATAATCAAAGAGGTTCTAAAATGCAAAAGTCCTTAAATCGCCGACAGTTTCTGAAAAAATCGCTTGTTAGTTCCGCAACGGCTGCTGTGGCCTTGAGCCTTGAAGAGAAGACCCTGTTAGCAGGGGCAGAAAAGAAACCAGCTCCTCCGCCGGCAGATTCTGGTAAAGGTCTGCCAGTGGGTAAAATCGGTAAGGTCCAGATTAGCCGGCTTATCTGCGGCGGCAACCTGACAAATGGCTACGCCCACAGCAGAGACCTGATTTACGTCTCTGACCTGCTTAAAAAATATTTTACCGATGAGAAAGTCATCGAGACATACCAGATATGCGAGGAATGCGGGATAAATACGGTTATCGCGAATGTCCGTGGCGGCAAGGGCGATGAGCAGGAGGAAAATAGCGTCCGCGTTCTCAATAAATACTGGAACGAGAGAGGCGGCCGGATACAATGGCTCGCCCAGACCAACCCACAAGTAAATGACCTGACAGGCAGCATACAAAAGGCAATTGATAATGGAGCGGTGGGAGCGTTCGTGCAGGGCGGCGTTGCGGACGAGTTTGTCAGAAAAGGTAAGGTTGACCTGCTCGGCAAGGCCGTCGAGTTTATCAAAAAAAATGGCCTTATTGCCGGCGTCGGCGGGCACGAGATAAGAACGACTATGGAGTGCGAAAAGGCAGGGGTAAACCCGGACTTTTATATGAAGACCCTCCATAGCACCAATTACTGGTCGGCTCGCAGGCCTGACCAGGATAAAGACGTCATCGACAACGGCGCTGCAGATAACTACTGGGATAAAGAGCCGGATAAAACCATCGAGTTTATGAAGACGGTTAAAAGGCCGTGGATTGCCTATAAGGTCCTTGCTGCGGGGGCAATTCACCCGCGAGACGGCTTCAAATTCGCTTTTGAAAACGGCGCCGATTTTCTCTGCGTTGGGATGTTCGATTTCCAGGTCAGAGAGGACGTAATCATCGCAAGAGAAATGCTGTCAGGGGAAATAAACCGCCGACGACCCTGGAGAGCATAGAAAGTGACATCTCAAAATTGAATCACGTAAGCTCAGACCAGATTTATGTTGGTTTCCTACCGCTGATTGCTTTCAAGCCACTGGCTTGCAAACTCAGCAAGGTCTTTAAAATCAACTATACCATCTTCGTAGAGGTCTGCTGAAGGTTGAGGTATGGGAGTCATAACAAAAGCGTATTGAGAGCCAGGTTCGTTACGCCCCTCGCCATAGCCAACAATCTGTCCTTTATTGTTTATGTCCAAAGCACATATTAATCTTTCAAATTCAGAGCTTTCTGGAAGAAAATCATTAAGATTTATTTTCTTTCCATTCTGATACAAAGTAGCATCAGCGTTTTCTGGAAGCAAGTCGTTGAGCGGTGCGATATTTGAACAGCCAACCACTTGCCCATTATCGTTAATTGCCCAAGCTGTACTCTTAACTGTATCTAATTGTCTTACTACCCATTTATTCTGTGAATCTTTTTCCCATAAACAGGCAAAAAAATTGCCGCTACTTAAAAAATATCCTATAATTTGTTCATTATTATTAATATCCAAAGCTTCGCCAAATAGTGATGGACTAAGGTGAGTCCAGTCAACTTTATTCTCCAAAATAACTGCATGAACACCTATAAAACCAGACCAACTCCCAACTATTTGAGTGTGCTCATTAATAGAGGTATACATTGTACCTTCATAACTATGGGGAAGTTCAATAGTTTGCCCTCCACTATAAAGATAAAAAAAACCAACAACTTCTCCTTTATTATTTATATCTCTACTCCAAAAGTTAATATCTGTTGTTTTACCAAGTGAATAAATAGAGCTTCTTCCATAACCAGCAGCTTCTTTATTCACAACTATATCTCCTAAATCATTAATTATTGGTGTTGTTTTGAAGTCATAATAAAGAGTGGATTTACCCAAATCTTTGATAATTTCATTTTTATATAAAAAAGCTTTTCTCCAAAGCTCTTTTTTCCCGTAAAATCCAACAACTTCTCCATATTCATTAATGTGTGTTGCGCCACTAAAATTAGCATTGGGGTCAAGAATAACTATTTTGATTATCTCGTATTTCAAATTTCCTTGTGCTCTTGCCTCTCTCACTGGTCCTGCTAAAGCTAAAATCCCCAATCCAATTGCTGCAAAAAAGGCGCATTTTGTTGACCTCTTTCTTATTTTGGTATGATAAAGTTTTCGCATAAATAATCCTCCAAACTCTTTTAGCTTAATACTACCATTAAATGGAGATTTTGTCAAGAGAAACGATGGAATTTTGCTTTTCTTGACAACAGGGGAGTAATGGCGTATAGTGTATGAGTAAACAATGAACAATTGATTATTTAGAGGTGGTTATGCGGTTTATATCGGGATTTATTGCGATTTGTGCGCTTGGTCAGGCGCTGGCCTTTGGGGCAGCGGCAAAGAATGAGCAAATAGGCCGACGCGACCGATGGGTTAAGGAGCATTTTGCTGCTGTTCGTGAAATCTCTGCGCTGCCAAAGTTGTCTGAGGTGCCGAAGGTGGGTCTGGTGGTTATTGCCAACCACGACCCGGTGCAGAAGAATTCGCGGGCCAATAAACCGTTGAAGTTGGGGGATACCGAATATACTCGCGGCTTATATTGCCACGCGACCAGCAAGGTTGTTGTTCTTTTGCCCGGGCCGGGTGCGACATTTACATCGGTGATTGGCGTTGACAACAACGACAATACAAAGGGAGGCGGCGGCAGCATTATTTTTTCTGTTGATGCTGGCGGCAAGGAGGTTTTCCGTTCTGATGTCCTGCGAGGCGGGGGAAAGCAGGGTGTGCCGATACGTGTTGACCTGGGTGGAGCAAAGGAGTTTACCTTAAATATCAGCGATGCAGGCGACGGTATTTCGTGCGACCAGGGAGATTGGGCGGAGGCGAAGGTTGTCTTAACCGATGGGAGAGAGGTCTGGCTTGGTGATATGCAGATTATCGCCGGTCTTGGCAGGCCGTTACACAAAAGGACTGTTTTCAAACCGCCGTTTTCGTTTGTTTATGGTGACAGGACTTCCGATGAATTGCTGGGCGCCTGGAAATTTCAGGAGACAGTTACGAAACTGGACCCGAATCGCGCGGGGCGGACACAGATTTACACCGACCCCAATACGGGACTGGTGATGCGGTGTGAAATGGTGGAATATAAGGACTTTCCCACCGTAGAGTGGACACTTTACTTCAAAAACACCGGCTCAACAGATACGTCCATCCTCGAAAATATCCAGGCGCTTGATATCGAGTTTGACCGCGGCAGCAGCGGCGAGTTTCTGCTGCATCACAACGTCGGCTCTCCAGCCAACGGAGACGACTACGGCCCGCTGGAGACCCCGCTGGGCGGTGGTGCTGTTAAACGGCTGGGTGGTGCGGGTGGGCGTCCAACCAACTCCGATTGGTCGTATTTTAACCTCGAATGGGCCGGTGAAGGACTCATTGTCGCGGTGGGCTGGCCAGGTCAGTGGGCGGGGCAGTTTATTAGAGATGCTGGGACAAGGTTGCGAATGGTAGCCGGGCAGGAGCTGACGCACTTCAAACTGCTGCCCGGTGAGGAAGTCCGCAGTCCTCTAATCGTGCTGCAATTTTGGAAAGGCGACTGGATTCGTTCGCAGAACATCTGGCGGCGGTGGATGATGGCACACTCGATGCCGAAACCTGGCGGCAGGCTTCCAAAGCCGCAGTTGCTTGCCTCCAGCTCGCGACAATACAACGAGATGATTGACGCTAACGAAGCCAACCAGATTATGTTCATTAACCGTTATCTCGAAGAAGGCATCAAGCTGGATTATTGGTGGATGGATGCCGGCTGGTATGTTCATCACGGCGGCGGCTGGCCTCGCGTGGGAACGTGGGAGGTGGATAAGAGTCGTTTCCCTCGTGGGCTGCGGGCCGTTTCGGATTACGCCCACAGCAAAGGCGTGAAAATACTCGTGTGGTTTGAGCCGGAACGCGTGGCAGCCGATACCTGGCTGACGAAGAATCACCCTGAATGGGTTCACGGCGGGGCTGGCGGTGGCTTACTTAAATTAAGCGAGCCGGAAGTTCTTGAATGGCTTACCAACCACATCGACAAGATTTTGGTAGAACAAGGTATTGACTTATACCGGCAGGACTTCAATATCGACCCACTGTCTTTCTGGCGGACCGCTGACAATCCCGATAGGCAGGGTATTACGGAGATTCGGCACGTTACCAACTATTTAGCTTACTGGGATGAGTTGCGGCGGAGGCACCCTGATATGTTGATAGACTCCTGTGCCAGCGGTGGGCGGCGCAACGACCTTGAGACTATGCGCCGCGCCGTGCCGTTGTGGCGGAGTGATTACGCCTACGAGGCCATCGGCCACCAGTGTATGACTTATGGTCTGTCGCTGTGGCTGCCGTTCCACGGCACCGGCACGGTGGGCACACGCAACGCGCCTTACTACGGCAGCGGCTACACGCCGGTCGAACCATACGCTTTCTGGAGCAATGTCAGCCAGAGTCTCGGTTGTGGTTTTGATGTGCGCGTCAAGGAACTCGACTACACAGCTCTCAGGCGATTGTTTGGCCAGTGGCGTCAGATAAGTGCCAATTACTACGGCAATTTTTATCCGCTCACTCCCTGGACCCGCAACAACACAGTCTGGATGGCCTGGCAGTTTGACCGGCCTGAGGTGGGGGAGGGTATGGTGCAGGCGTTCAGACGGGATGAGAATGCCGAGGCGTCCAGAAGTTTGCGCCTGCAAGGGCTTGAGCCGGATGCCAATTATGAGGTTACCAATCTGGATACCACAGAAGTTAATCAGATAAGCGGGCAGGAATTGATGAAGAAGGGGCTGGTTATCGCAATTGCCGACCGGCCCGGTTCCGCCGTGGTAACATATAAAAAGGTGAAGTAGAATTGCAACTGTGCCACCGGAACTATTCATCTGAGGGGCGGCTTTAAGTTTGTTTTTGGAACCACTGGCAATTTCCCTTACGGCTCTGTTGTAAGCCACTGGTTTGCAAATTCAGCGAGGTCTTTAAAATTAACTATACCATCCTTGTAGAGGTCCGCTGAAGGCTGATGTATCGGGTTCATAAGAAAAGCGTATTGGGAACCTGGCTCATTACGTCCTTCACCATAACCAACAATCTGTCCTTTATCATTTATATCTAAGGCGCATACTAAACGTTCCCATTCAGAGTTTTCTGAAAGAAAGTCATTAAGATTTATTTTCTTTCCATCTTGATACAAAGTAGCGTCGGCGTTTTCTGGAAGCAAGTCGTTGAGTGGTGCAATATTTGAACAGCCAACCACTTGCCCATTATCGTTAATTGCCCAAGCTGTACTCTTAACTGTATCTAATTGTCTTACTAACCATTTATTCTGCAAATCTTTTTCCCATAAACAGGCAAAAGGGGTAGGGAAACCATAAAAATAAAAATATCCTACAGTTTTGCCATTATTATTAATATCCAATGCTTCACCAAACCGGTCTGGGCTAAGGATAGTCCAGTCAACTCTATTCTCCAAAATAACTGCATGATGAGCACCTGTAATACCAGACCAACTTCCAACTATTTGAGTGTAATCATTAATAGAGTTATACATTGTACCTTCATAACTGTGAATAAGTTCAATAGTTTGCCCCCCGCTATAAAGATAAAAAAAACCAACAACTTCTCCTTTATTATTTATACCCCTACTCCAAAAATTAATATCTGTTGTTTTACCAAGTGAATAAATAGAGCTTCTTCCATAACCAGAAGCTTCTTTATTTACAACTACATCTCCTAAATCATTAATTATTGGTGTTGTTTTGAAGTCATAATAAAGAGTGGATTTACCCAAATCTTTGATAATTTCATTTTTATATAAAAAAGCTTTTCTCCAAAGCTCTTTTTTTCCGTAAAATCCAACAACTTCGCCATAATCATTAATATGTGTTGCACCGCTAAAATTAGCATTAGGGTCAGGAATAACTATTTTAGTTATCTCGTATTTCAAATTTTCTTGTGCTTTTGCCTCTCTCACTGCTCCGGCTAAGGCTAATCCAATTACTGTAAAAAAGGCGCATTCTCTTAATCTCTCTTTTATCCGCCTTCGCAGAAGACCACAGCTTTTAGCCGTGGATGAATGCGAAAAAGATAACCCTCCGAAGCCTTGTGCGTAGGAGGGTATGCTTCGGCGGATTCCGCCGAATAGATGGAGGTACCACAGGCTCGGCCCGTGAGGCTCCATTTTGGTTGGATAAAATATTCGCATAAATAATCCTCCTAACTCTTTCGATTTAATCTTACCATCAAATGGAGATTTTGTCAAGAAAGAACGATAGGATTTTTGCTTTTCTTGACGGCAGGGGGGTAATGGCTTATAGTGATAGCGTTTAGCGGTTAGGTAGGTGTAGGAACTGGATTCCCGCTTCCGCGGGAATAACAAAGGGCAAGAGGTGCAAATGAAGATACCGCCTGTAAAAGGGACGAGAGATTTTTATCCGGCGGATATGGCCATCAGAAACTGGATAATCGACGGGTGGAAAAGGGTCTCCATCCGCAACGGCTTTGAGGAATACGATGGGCCGATATTCGAGTATCTGAAGATGTATCAGATAAAAAGCGGTGAGGAAATCGTTGAGCAGCTTTTCTCGCTTACCGATAGGGGCGGCAGAGAGTTAGCTTTAAGACCTGAAATCACCCCGACCTTGGCGCGAATGGTCAACCAGCAAATTAGTTCCCTTCCAAAGCCCATAAAGTGGTTTTCAGTGCCGCGATTGTGTCGGGCCGAGCGACCGCAAAAAGGCCGGCTCCGCGAGTTCTTCCAGTGGAACATCGACATAATTGGTGTAGATAATGTTCTGGCGGACGCAGAAGTGATATTCTGTGCAGTCGATTACCTGCAGGAGGTCGGCCTGACACCAAGCGACATCGTGGTCAAAATATCCAGCAGAAAAATGTTAGCTGCACTTTTGCTGAGCATAGAGGTTCCAGATCACGAATTGGAGGGTCTTTATGCAATTCTGGATAAACGCAGCAAAGTGCCCGCTGATGTTTTTGAAGAGATGCTTGCGGAAAAGCTTGTCGATGAAAATAAACGTAAGAAAATTCTGGAGCTTATGAGCGTTGAATCTATCGAGCAGATTAGCAAGTGTTTAGAGCTTAATGAAACTGCGAAGGCGTCGGTGGATGAGTTGAACCGGCTGTTTGAGCTTATTGGTGTTATGGGAGCGGATTCATTCTGTCAATTTGATATCGGCATAGTGAGGGGCCTGGCCTATTATACCGGCATTGTGTTTGAGATTTATGATAAGGGAAGCGAGCTTCGCGCAATCGGCGGCGGCGGCAGATACGACGATTTGTTGAAGCAGTTTGGCGGGCTCGCCATACCAGCCACCGGTTTCGCGATGGGCGATTGCGTATTGGGTATATTGCTTGAAGAAAAAGGATTGCTCCAGAAGCAATTGTCTAAACCGCAAGTAGATTATTTTGTTGCTTTCACGGACGAACAGTTCTTCGAGAATGCGATTGGGATAACGGCGAAACTACGGCGGGCAGGGTTGTCGGCTAATTTTGACTACAAAGGTGCAAAATTAGGTAAGCAGTTAAAACAGGCCTCGGAGCAGAACGCAAAAAAGTGCATTATCATTGGCGATGAATTCAAAAAAAATAAGCTGGTCGTAAAAGATATGGCGACAGGCCGGCAGGAAGCGGTAGAAGTCGATAAGTTTTTTGCGGAGCTAACAAGATAGTGTGCGGATGCGAGATTTTTCGCCGAATCATTATGAGAGGGCGTTTGAGAACTGGCTTATTGATAATCGGATTCAGTATATTGTTGTAGATGAGCACAAAAGGACGGCCTTTTCGCGCAGCAGTATTAAGAGTTTCGATTTTTTAGTATATCCGCGGAATGGCCAGGTAATAATTGCGGAGATAAAGGGTCGAAAATTCAGGGGGACAAGTCTTGCCAAATTGACCGGCTTTGAATGCTGGGTTACGACCGAAGATGTGGATGGACTGGCCGGATGGCGGCGGGTTTTCGGGTCGGGTCATCGGCCTGTCTTTATTTTTGCCTATAAGGTGGAAAATATCGATGTTGACTTCGATGGGACGGACGTTTTCGATTTTGATGCGAACAGGTATATATTTTTCTGCGTTGAATTAGACGACTATCGAGCGTTTATGAAACGCCGAAGTCCCAAATGGCAGACGATAACACTGCCTGCCGACAAGTTCCGCCAGTGCGCCATTCCCATCACTGAGCTTTTGCTCTGATGTTACATTTATGGATTAGGGAGCGCTGCCGGAAATTTTGGGATGGACGGTGGAGAGTGTTGCTGATAAAATCCTTTCTTCTGAAAGTAGTTGAAAGTTAGACGAACGCAAATTTATTGGAGGTAAAAAATATGGTAAGGAGTATTTTGTATCTGGCCGCCGGGGCAATTTTTTTGGCCGGTTGCATTAGTGTCCATGAGGTAAAGACCGAGCATACCACGGCACTGGCCCCGCACGTCAAAAAGCCGGCCCACGTTCTGCGGCACGTTGTGCTGTTTAAGTTCAAGGATGGCACGACTCACGAGCAGGTGAGAGAAATCGAAACGGGTTTTTGTGCTTTGCCGAGCAAAATCGATGCTATACATGATTTTGAGTGGGGCACGGACGTAGGCACTCAGAATCTTTCGCAGGGTTTTACTCACTGTTTTATAGTAACGTTTCTAAGTGAGGCCGACCGTGATAAATACCTGCCACACCCCGCACACAAGGAATTCGCTACAATGTTAGGCCAGCATTTAGACAAGGTCCTTGTCGTTGACTACTGGACAAAATAGCAATCTGTCACAGATGAAATGAGTAAAGGCCGGTTGGTTTGAGTTAAATGAGAATTATAGCCGGCACAAAACGGGGAATGAAACTATTTAGCCCCAAGATGCTGGACTCACGCCCGATTACCGACAGGGTCAAGGAATCGGTTTTCAACGTGCTTTGCAATTATGGTCTGCCCGAAGGGGCGATGGCGGCTGATTTGTTCTGTGGAGTCGGCTCGCTGGGGCTTGAGGCGCTTAGCAGGGGGGCGGAGTTTGTTACTTTTGTTGAACAGAATCCCAAGATTATTGCAACGCTGGAGCGAAACATAAAAAAAGCTGGTTTTGTTGAAGAGTCAAAAGTTATAAGAGCCAACGCCTTTAAGATTGGTGCTCCTGTTGGAAAAAAATTCGAAATTCGAAATTCGAAATTCGAAATTTCCGGATATGACCTTGTTTTTGTTGACCCGCCTTATGTCTTCACGGAGGATACAGGGGTCAGTTCGCCTTTGAGCGGATTGCTCGATTTGTTGCAGGAACAAATAACGGACGGTGGCTATGTTGTGGTAAGGACCAGTCATCGCACAACTCTTTCGGAGCGATACGGGCGATTTGGGGTCATAGAGCAACGCCAGTGGGGGACAATGGCGGTAACAATTTTGAATCTCGCAGGCAAATGACAAACAAACAGGCGGCCATAAAAATAATCAAGCGATTGCAGCGTAAAGGTTTCCAGGCCCTGCTTGCTGGGGGCTGTGTGCGTGATATGCTGCTGGGCAGGCGGGCGAAAGATTACG
>Ga0315274_10017803_pt1 | contig 10014 bp, 7 predicted proteins | sample YL17G02_20_MG_FD_203700 | JGI IMG/M metagenome (GOLD analysis project Ga0315274, IMG submission 203700) | Sediment microbial communities from Yellowstone Lake, YNP, Wyoming, USA - YL17G02_20 | ecosystem: Environmental > Aquatic > Freshwater > Lake > Sediment | place: USA: Wyoming | collected... | reverse complement strand
ATCTGCGAGGGACACTTGCGGCGCGCGAGGATGCGATGACTTCCATGGTGCGGACGGCGTCCGAACATGAGCGGATGGTTGATGCATTGCGCGCAGAACTGGAGGGTCTGCGGGCCCAGGCGGCGCAAACGTCGGAATCGGAGCATGTGCTGCTGTCCGAAATGGAGGAGCTCCGGGCGGCCGCGGATGCGAAGTCACAGGAACTGGAGGAAGCGCGGAACGAACTCGAAACGTTGCGGGAGGCGTTGCGCAAGCGTGAGGGCGCCACCGCGGAGGCCGTGGCCAGCGCCGAGCAGAGCCGCGCGGAACACGAGAAGATGACGGCCGCACTGCAGGAAGAGCTCGAGGCTTTGCGGGAGAACGCGGAAAAGGCGGCGCATTCTGAACAAGCGTTGGCGGCGGAGATCGACCAACTGCATGGCAGCGAGGCGGCGAAGTCACGCGCCCTCGAGGAAGCGCGTGAGGAACTCGATTCGCTGCGCAGAAGCTTCGCGGCGCAGGAACAGGCCATGACGTCGGCGGAGCAGGGCGCGGCGGCGCATGCCCAGAAGATGGCCGAGTTGCAGAAGGAAATCGAGCGGCTGCGCTCCCTTGCGGCGCGGACGCGCACGGGTATCCAGCGTGAGCGCGAATACATCGAAGTTGAGGCCCCGCGGTGGAGACGCCTGGCGATTCCGGCCGCCGTAGTCACGTTCATACTTGTCGCTGGAATCGCGGCGATCTTCTATTCGAATTTTGCGGGACAGCAAGAAGAGACAGGGCCCGCCGTGCAGACGCCGTCACCAACACCTTCGCAACAGCCTTCTCCGATGCCTCCATCTCTGGCAACGGCAAAGGCGCACGAGCCTGCGGAGGCTCGATCGACGGAAACCGGGCATGCTCCTCCGGCCCGCAAGCTTGTCTTCCCGGCAAGTGGAACCCTTGGGATGCTTTACGCGCGCGCGTGGGACTCGACGGATTCGAAAGATTGGAAGCGGCTGGGCCCGGCGCGCAGCGAGGTGGACGTGCCCGCTGGAAAGGTCGTCAAACTCGTGAACGGCCAGGGAGAAAGCAAAGACCTGGGACCGCTATCACAGCTCCCGCCTGATGCCCTTGACAGCTTGACGCTGCTCGGAAATGACTTGACCGATGCGGAGGTGGGCGCGTTGTCCGGGCTAACGGGGTTGCGATGGCTGGAGATCACGTCGTCGGGCGTCGGCGATGCGGGTCTGGCCGCCCTGAAGGGCCTGTCGGGACTGCGTGAACTGCATCTCTATGGGCTGAATCTTACGGATGAGGGGTTGAGGGTCCTTGAGAATCTGACACAGCTCGAGGTGTTGGAAATCGCGCAGAGTCGGATCAGCAATTCCGGACTAGTCCACCTCAAGAAACTGACAAACCTGCGCCGCCTTCTCATCTCCGGCACAAAGATCTCGCCCGAGGGACTCACCGTCTTGAAGTATGACATGCCGAACTGCGAGGTGGTTCAGTAGTCGTGCACGGGCAGGGAGGGGATTTGTTCCGCCACACGCAAAGTGGCTTGATGTGCCCCTTTTGTGGTATCAAAGGAGCACGCAATTCGTTCCGTGGCGGCCGTGTTCCGTACGAACGAACTGAGAAACATCAAGTGCGAGGGGAATTGCAGAGAGATGGAGCAGTTATCTTTTCTCACGGAAGACTTGGTTCGGAGGATTCAGCGCGAGTTTGGCACGCCTGTGTTCGTCTACGATCAGCGGACGCTCGAAGCCCTGGCCGAGAAGGTGTTGCACTTTCCGAACGCTTATGGTCTTACGGCGCGCTATGCGATGAAGGCGCTTCCGACGGCCGCGATCCTGCGCATCTTCAATTCGATGGGACTTCACATCGACGCGAGCAGCGGATATGAGGCAGAGCGTGCGTTGCGGGCGGGCGTGCCGCCCGAGCAGATCCAGATCACGGCGCAGGAAATGCCGAGGAACCTGGGCGAGTTGCTCGACAAGGGCGTGCTGTTTAGCGCATGTTCGCTCCATCAACTCCGCGCGTTCGGCCAACTCCGCCCGGGCGGCGAGGTCTGCGTCCGGGTGAACCCGGGACTCGGTTCGGGACATAGCAATCGCACGAACGTCGGCGGGCCCTCCGCGAGCTTCGGCATCTGGCACGAGCATCTCAATGAGGTGTTTGCCATCCAAAGCGAGAACGGCCTTCGCGTCACGCGCATGCACACGCATATTGGATCGGGGGCTGATCCGGAGGTGTGGAACCGGTGTGCGCAGCTTTCGTTGGGCATCGCGGGCTGCCTGCCGGATGTTCACACATTAAGCCTGGGGGGCGGCTTCAAGGTGGGGCGAGTGTCGTACGAGAAATCCGCCGATTTGGAGGAAATCGGGCGGCGTATTGTGAAGGATTTTGAAGCGTTCAACCGGCAACACAACCGGAGGTTGCGGCTTGAGATTGAGCCGGGTACGTATCTCGTCGCAAATGCCGGCGCACTGGTCTGCACGGTTATCGACGTCACTGACACGGGACCCGATGGTCACAACTTCATCAAGGTAGACAGCGGAATGACGGAGAACCTCCGGCCTAGCATGTACGGCGCGCAACACCCTATCGTAGTGGTGCCCGCGACACCCGAACGGCGAGGCACCGACGAGTACCTTGTCGCGGGCCACTGCTGTGAAAGCGGCGACGTCCTGACGCCGGAACCTGGAAACCCGGAGGGCCTGCTTGCGCGGGAACTCGTCGAGGCGCGCATCGGCGATGCGCTCGTCGTAGGCGGGGCCGGCGCCTACTGCGCCGCGATGTCCTCAAAGAATTACAACTCGTTCCCTGAAGCGCCCGAAGTGCTTGTGGCGAAAGACGGGACGTTGTCTTTGATCCGCAAGCGGCAGACTCTCGAACAGATGATCTTGAACGAGATCTGAGAGAGGGCGGAGGATTGAGGATGAGCAGAGGCGTTGCGTTTGTCACCGGGGCGAGTCGCGGGATCGGGCGTGGGATAGCCATCGAACTCGCCAGGCATGGCTGCGACATCGCGGCCGCCGCGACAAAGGCTGATCCAGGCAACACGGAAACGGGCCTCTATGAGATCAAGGCTCGAATCGAGGAGCTTGGACAGCGTTGTGTTCCTGTTGTCGGCAACATCGCCTCGCTCGAGGATCACGAACGAATGATCCGCGAGGCTTTGGATGCCTTTGGATCGATCGACGTGCTGGTGAACAATGCGGGCGTGGCTCCGGAGAAACGGTTGGATGTATTGGATGCGGCGCCGGAGAGTTACGACCGCGTCATGGCGATCAACCTGCGCGGGCCGCTCTTCTTCTCGCAAGGTGTTGCGAAACAGATGATCAAGCAAGTGCAGGCGGGCGCATCTTTCAAGCCAATCATGGTGTTCATCACGAGCATCTCCGCCAACACGGCGAGTCCGAGCCGCGTCGAATACTGCGTGAGCAAGGCCGGACTCAGCATGGTCGCGCAAACCTTCGCCGTGCGCCTGGCGGAATACAGCATTAACGTGTACGAGATCAGGCCCGGCATCGTCGCGACGGACATGACGAGCGGCGTTCGTGAGAAGTATGACAAGCTGATCGCGGAGGGGCTTCTGCTGCAACGCCGCTGGGGCCTTCCGGAAGACATCGGGAAAGCCGTGGCAGGCCTGGTTGAAGGATACTTCGCCTATTCGACCGGCGCGGTAATCGAAGTAGGCGGCGGTTTCGGCATACTGAAACTGTAAACACTCGAATGTACTCCTCTAATGTAGAAAAGCGCGACACACCACGCCCCTGCCGCGCTGAGGTGTGCGCAGCCCCGAGTGTCCGAGGGAGACTTTCACTCAACTGAAGTAGGTCTGTGACGTGGCCGCGGCGACGATGTTTTCCTCGAGATGGGCGAGGTTCTGCATGTCGGCATTCACGACGTCGAGGCCGTGCTCGAGGACATAGGCGTAGGCACGCTGAAACGGGCTGAGAGAGGCCGACTTGAGTTTCTCGTCGTAGAATTTGTCGAACGCAGTGGGGTCTCCGCGGCCCAGGGCCGTCAGCTTCGACGCAAGATGGCGGGCGGATTTCATGCCGACCAAGCCGATACCCGCGGCGCGCGCCTTGGCAAGGAGGGATTGCAGTTCGGTCAACGGCGGCGTACCTTCGGCGAGATCCTTTTTGTCCCAGTCGTACCAGCCGCCGGGCGTGATGCCGATCATGGCAATGTCGTACCAGCCGGTCTCGATGGCGGCCTCGATAACGGCTTGCGCGTTCTTGTGGGTGCTCAGGCCGAAATAGTCAACCTTGCCGTCCGCCTTGGCCTTCTGAAATGCCTTATATAGCTCCTCACACCTTATGACGGCGGGGTCGCTGACGCCCATCAGGTAGTATGCGGCGACGTGGGCGGTATCCAGATCCTTAAGGCTTCCATCGAGAAGCGCGGCCCAACCGTCGGCGGCCTCCTTAGCCTGCTCGGCGGCAATCTGTTCGCCCGGGTGTACTATGAGGCGGAGGGGGGCTTTTGAGATCACCCAGATCTCGTCGCGGTGCGCCTTCAGGAATGGGGCAAGGGCGCTCTCGCTGCCCTTATAGACCACATTGGAGCCAACGTCGTAATGGTTGATGCCGGCTTCGAATGCCCGATCGAGCACGCGCACGGCCTTGCCGCCCGCCAGGGCCGCCCCGCAACCAAACACGAGCCGGCTGGACATGATGTTCGTCCGCCCGAGCTTGCGGTAGGTCATCGAGGGCCGCTCGTTGCGATGCATAGCCTCGTCGGCCTTGGCTGTTCCTTTCTTTTCCGGCTCAGCGGCCGCGAGCAGCGCCGGGGCGGCCATAGCAGCCGCCGAAAGCTTGATGAACCCACGCCGATCCAGGGAACCGTGAGCAGTCTTCTCCATTCTTCATCCACTCCCTTGGTTCAAAGCACGTTTGGCCATACCCAAATGAGTATAGTAGAGTGAAATGGCGCCATTCAAAGAAATGCGAGGAATGCGGATGAAGACGGCGGTTCGTTTTCTCAGTTTGTTGGTGTTGGGAATCGCGTTGGGGGCATGCGCGAGTGGCAATGCTGCGCCCTCGGATCAAGCGGCGGTGAAGGATCTGCCTGCGCGCGTGGCGGGCTTTGCGCCCGCTGGGTGGAGGCTCGAGGACAAGGTGCTGGAATTCACGCCGGAGAATCTCTATGAGCAGATCGATGGGCGGGCGGAATTTTTTCTGGCGTACGATGTGGTCAGTCTGACGTTTGCCGATTTCGAGAGCGTGTCGGATACAAGGCGATCCATTGATCTGTCCATTTACGACATGGGGACGGCAACCAATGCTTTCGGCGTGTATTCGGCGGAACGCTCGGGAGGCGAAACGCCCGTGAACCTTGGACGCGCGGCATATCGTTCCGGATCGAGCGTATATGTCTGGAGGGGGCAATACTACTTGCAGGTCATTGCGCTGTCGCCTAAGCAGGATCTGCTGGAACCGGCGCTGGGGTTGGCGAGGAAGGCGGCAGATGCGCTGTCGGATTCGGGCGAATCGGTTTGGGGGTTGACGGCGTTGCCGGAAAAAGATCGTGTTCCGGACAGCGTGAAATACTTTCAAGTGGATGCGCTCGGGCTGGATTTCATGCGGAACACGTATACCGCGCACTATCGAAAGGGCGGCGCCTCGATTGACGTTTTCCTGAGCCGCCAGGATTCCATTGAGTCCGCAAAGGCTATCGTGGGCCGGTATGCGGAGTACGCGGGTAAGTATGGGAAGGGGGTTGAGAATCTCGACGCAAAGGGCGGAAAGTACCTGGTCTGCGATATGGGAGATGCATTCGACGTGGTTTTTCAGACGGGGCGGTTGGTGGCTGGCGTAACGGCTGCGAAAAACCGTACACATGCTCTCGATGCCGCCGCCGAGCTTCGTCGTCAGTTGCGCTTCGAAATGCAGCGGCCCGCACCCTTCACGGACCGCTGCAGGCGTTTCCGTTAGCCCAAAATCGCCGCCAGATCCTGATCCGGTGTGGAAATGGGCTTGATGTCGAAGTTCTTGACGAGGACGTCAAGCACGTTGGGCGTAATGAACGCCGGCAGGCTTGGGCCGAGGCGTATGCCCTTGATGCCGAGGTGCAACAACGTAAGCAGGATGGCCACCGCCTTCTGCTCATACCACGAGAGCACCATTGACAGCGGCAGATCGTTGACACCGCAGTTGAATGCTTTCGCGAGCGCCACGGCGATCTGGATCGCGCTGTACGCATCGTTGCACTGTCCGACGTCGAGCAGCCTCGGAATACCTCCGATATCGCCCAGCTTCTTGTCGAAGAAACGGAACTTGCCGCACGCGAGCGTCAGCACGATGCAGTCCTGTGGGACTTTCTCCACGAATTCAGTGTAATAGTCGCGGCCCGGCTTGGCGCCGTCGCATCCGCCCACGAGGAAGAAATGCCGGATCTTGCCGCCTTTGACCGCGTCGATGACCTGTCCTGCGACGCCCATCACGGCGTTTCGGGCAAACCCTACCATGACAAAGCCCTTTTCGGTGTCCTCAGTGAAGCCCGGCAACGCGAGGGCGCGTTCGATCACCGGCGCGAAGTTACGGTCGGCAATGTGCACGGCGTCCGGCCAGCCCACCATGCCGCTCGTGAAAATGTTGGCCTTGTAGTTCGGACGCGGGTTCTGAATGCAGTTCGTCGTCATGAGGATCGCACCGGGAAACTTCGGAAACTCGACCACCTGGTTCTGCCAAGCGGTACCGTAATGCCCGAAGAAATGCGCGTACTTTTTGAGGTTGGGATAGCCGTGCGCGGGCAGCATCTCGCCGTGCGTGTAAACGTAGATGCCCTTCCCTTCCGTCTGTTTGAGCAATGCCTCCAGATCCATAAGGTCATGGCCGGATATCAGGATCGCATGGCCCTTCTTCGCGCCGAGGGGGACCTTCGTGGGAACAGGATGTCCGTAGGTTTCCGTGTGACCGGCGTCCAGAAGCTCCATGGTGCGGAGGTTGATCTCGCCGCACTTCAAGGCCAGGCCAAGGGCCTCGTCGAGCGAAATGTCCTTGCGGTGCGTGGCGGCGAGCGCTTCCTGAAGGAACGCGTAAACAGCATCGTCTTCCCTGCCCAATAGTTGCGCATGGTCTGCATACGCCGCGACGCCCCGGATACCGTATAGCAGAATCTTTTGGATGGAGTTGACGTCCGGATCCGGACAGCCTTCGGTTTGAATGCCGTGCCGCGTAGCCTGGTTTGCCATTTCCTCCATGCCGGACGCCGGCACGAAATTGGCCGGACCTGTGGGCAACTCGATGCTGCCGCGAGCCGCCCTCACTTTCTTCTTCAGTTCCTCGCGAAGCTGAACGCATTGCTTAATGAGGGCCTCGAGGCGCTCCGGGTCGAAGTTGACATTGGTCACGGTGGCAAAAAGCCCCTCGGCCGTGAACACGTTGACCGTACGGTCAACGATTCCGGCCTTGCGTCCTTCCACCGCCACGGCGGCGAGACCCTTGAGCACGTACGTCAGCAGATCTTGCAGCGCCGCAACCTCCGGGCGTTTGCCGCAGACGCCTTGTATCGTGCATCCCGTACCACTGGCCGTTTGTTCGCATTGATTACAGAACATGTGATCGTCCTCCCTTTTTCTGTCCGTCTTTGTGTTTGACGGGTCCGGCAACGCCGACCGGCTATTGTCGTCACCCGCGAGTTAGCTTCAACTGACAGCAAGTCGGCGGCTGGACGGCAGGAAGCCGCCTCCGTACTGTACCCCAAATACGTGAACATTGCCTTGACTTAGGTCAATTCCCAGTGTGATTTCCAGCACGACACGGAATTGCGGAGGGGAGGGCTACTCGTGACGGAGCGCCTCTACCGGATCCATGTTCGCCGCACGCAGGGCGGGATACAGGCCGAAGATGACGCCGACAAGCCCGGAAATAGAGAACGCGAGGAACGGCGACCATGGCGCGATAATCGTCACCATTTTCGCAAAATACGTTATCGCGAAAGGAATCGCCATGCCGAGCGCAACGCCGATCACGCCGCCCACGCCCGACAGGATCACCGTCTCGACAAGGAACTGCACGATGATGTCGCGGCGCTTCGCGCCGAGTGCGCGCCGGATGCCTATCTCTCGTGTGCGTTCGGTGACGCTGGCCAGCATGATGTTCATGATGCCGATGCCGCCAACGAGCAGTGAGATGGCGGCAATCGATCCCAGGACGATGTTGAAGATCTGCTTGGTTCGTTCGGCCTGTCTCAGGAGTTCGAGCGGGACAACGATCTCGTAGTCCTTCTTCTTGTGATTGCGTTTGAGGATCTCGCCGACAATGGCCGACGTTTCCATGACCTCTTCCTGTCGTTCCACCTTGATAAATGCCTCATGGAGCTCCACGCGTTCGGCCTCGAAACTCCCGCTGCGCCGCTTGATAATGACCTCTCCAAAGCGGCTCTTGGCAGCGGAAAGGGGTATGTACATGCGATAGGACGGGGCATGTTCGACGGCTTTTTTCTCGCCTGACTCGCTTACCTCTTCGGCCGTAGGCTCCGTTTCCGTTCGCCGGACCCCGGGCTCCATGATCCCAATGATGCGATAGTAATCTCCGCCCACCCGGACGCTTTTCCCCAGCGGCGTTTCAAGGGGCAGCAGTTCTTCGGCCATGCCCGCGCCAAGCACGCATACGTTTGCCTTACCCTCGAATTCGCTTTCGGTGAAAAACCGGCCTTGCGCAACCTGGTGATCTCTCATCTCCGGATACCATGACACCGTCCCGGCGATCTCGCAGTCAAGGCGCCGGCTGCCGTTCCACACATAGCTCCGGATGACCCGCGCCGGCAACACAACCGTGATCCCCGGAATGGTCGCTCGGATCTGCGAGATGTCGTCATAGGTCAGGCCGTATTCGAGCACGAAGCTGCGATTGGCCGATGCCTTCTGTTCTTCCGGCGGCTTCAGGCTTTGCAGGATGATGTTGTTGCTGCCCAAGCGGCGGATCTGCTCCTGGGCTTCGCTGCTGGCGCCTTCCCCAACCGCAAGCATTGCGATCACGCTGCCGACGCCGAACACAATGCCCAGCACCGTCAGCAGCGAACGGAGACGATGGAGCCACAGACTGCGAAAACCCAGCCACACGGTTCGGCGAAAGCGTATGACGGAGCCGAGGGGCCGCCACAGCAGGTCCATTGTATGTGCGCTAGTTGGAGGCATCGTCCACCAGTTGCCCGTCCCTCAGACGGACCACGCGCTGCGTCCGGTGTGAAATCGAGTCGTCGTGCGTGACCATGATGACTGTCTTGCCTTGATTGTGGAGTTGGTCAAACACCTCGAGGATTTCCCTTCCGGAGGCGGAATCAAGGTTCCCGGTAGGCTCGTCCGCCAAGATGATCAGGGGATCGTTAACCAGCGCGCGGGCGATTGCGACCCGCTGCTGCTCACCTCCGGAAAGCTCGTTGGGCCTGTGGTTCAAGCGGTCGGCCAGCCCGACCCGATCCGCGAATTCAGCCGCCAGAATAAGGCTCTCCTGTTCGGACCTTGATTGGTAGTAAAGGGGCACCATGATGTTCTCGAGGACCGAAAGCTGGGCGATGAGGTTGTACGATTGAAAGACAAAACCGATGCGCGACCCGCGAATATCAGACAGCGCGTCATCGTCAAGCGTCGAAACGTCCTCTTCTCCGAGCAGGTAGCGTCCGGCCGTAGGACGGTCGAGGCAGCCGAGCAGGTTGAGCAGGGTCGATTTCCCGCAGCCGCTTGGGCCCATGATGCTGACGTACTCGCCCTCGTGAAAGACCAGGCTGAGCCCGCGCAACGCCTCGACAAACACCGAGCCCATCACGTAGGTCTTGCGCAAGTCCTGCAGTTCGACTATGGGCCGCTTGGCGCTCACGACTTGCCCCCGGAGGACGGAGAAGAAGCTTTCTGCTGATTCTGAGTTATCTGCTTTACCTTTTGTTCCTGGTCTTTGCCCTTCTCCTCCTCTTCGGCCTTCCCTTTTTCCTTCTTTCCTGCTTCCTCGGGCACGACCGGCGCGCGCAACAGGACCTCCTCGCCTTCGGAGAGGCCGCTCCTAATCTCGATAAACTCATTATTGAAATCGCCCACTTCTATAA
>Ga0315274_10017802_pt1 | contig 10014 bp, 6 predicted proteins | sample YL17G02_20_MG_FD_203700 | JGI IMG/M metagenome (GOLD analysis project Ga0315274, IMG submission 203700) | Sediment microbial communities from Yellowstone Lake, YNP, Wyoming, USA - YL17G02_20 | ecosystem: Environmental > Aquatic > Freshwater > Lake > Sediment | place: USA: Wyoming | collected... | reverse complement strand
GAATCCAGGGTTTCTTTAGTCACCCCGAAGATCAGTGCCTCTACCTGCTGGCTTAGCTTCCGGGTTCCCACGTCATCCCCCCGCCTTCGTGTCCTTCTGCGCTTGAGCCAATGTCTCCCGCACCTTAGCCAGGGCAGCCACCACGGATCTAGGTAGCCCCACCATATCCACCCTTGCGTAGTCCATGACCGCGTTGACCAGCCCTGCCTTGGCTTGCTCCAGAGCATGCCAGTGTCTCTGAGGAAACTTCGCAAATGCCACCAGGGCAGATCCCGCAAGCTCAGGAACTAGCTGGTCAAACCAAGCTCCCGCGTGGGTACTCTCTCCGGCAGCCAGCCGAATAGCGATCAGGGCTTCCATCCTGGCTTCGGCGGGAAGAAGCTTGGCAAGGTTTTCCACGATCATAACTTCCCTAGGGTAAGACATATATTTTTGCATCCCCGGCGCCACCGCAAACATTTCCGCTGACGGAATCCTTCCACTCTTGTAAGTCAATAGAGAGAAAATCCCTGAGGTTTGCGCTGCTTCGTAATGAAACTTACGTGCAAGGTACTCAGTCAAGCCTTCCTCTAACACACGGCCAGCGGGGGTCGCGTAGTCCGTCATTGAATTCTTCCCACGACCCACTAAATGAATACGTTCATGTAACTCTATGCGGAGCAGGGCAGCCTTTGCATCTGCCTGTGGATCAAGGCTGGTTCGGCCAGGAAGATTGGTCTTGTCTATCAGCGCACGCAACCTCTTAGTTGTATGGGGGCTAATATGTATGTCCTTCCCCCAACCAGCAAACGCATGTGCGTTCACACAAGCGCCCCTAGCTATTTTAAGCCAGTCAATCATGGATTCGTGATACGTCACACTCCTTGGCGGATACTCTCCAAATTTCCCATCCAGGACTTTTTGGATTCGCGCCCCTAACTCTTTTAAGGTGGCAGGAGGACGCTCAGGGGACTTCTTTACCACCAGAGGCTTTTCCACTTTGGTTGGCTCAATAGTAACAGGTTCAATAGGTTTAAGCTCAACCGGCTCAGGTTTAACCTTGGGTTTAACGGGTTTAGGTTCAACCTTGGGTTTAACCATTTTAGGTGGGACGGGCTTCGCAACCACTACAGGTTTTACCACTGCTAAGGGCTTTGTCACGCTTAAGGGGACTTCTACGGTTAAAGGCTTCCCCACTACTAAGGGCTTCGTCACAAATGAAATATCTTTTGCCTCCATATCTTTTCTGATTTGAGCAACCGTCTCCCGCGCCTTAGTTAAGGCAGCCGCCACAGTGCTAGCTGGCGCCACCGCCCCTGCTGTCAAAGGAGTCACTGCGAAATCTGCAATTGCATTAATCAGCCCTGCCTTAGCCCCCTCCAGGCGCATCCAATATTTCTGAGGGAATGCCTTAAATGCTTCTAGAGCAGGCCCTGCAAGTTCGGGAAGCAACTTATCAAACCAGGCTTCTAAATTAGTGCTAATACCTGACCGTTTCTTAATTGTCATCAATGATTCTAATCTACCCTCAGCAGGGAGCAATTCTGCCAGCCTTTCTATAATTTTAGCTTCCCTACCATAAGCCATGTATTTCTCCGCTTCTGGTAAAGCGAATTGAGCCTTAGTTGGCATCTGCTCTTTTAACAGACGGGAAATCCCAGTCTTCTCCACAACTTCCAATGTAAATCGTCTAGCCAGATATTCAGTAAGTCCTTCTTCTAATGCCCGCCCATGAACTGTTCCATAGTCTACGGCGGCATTTTTTCCATCCCCACGCCCTACTAGGTGAATGCGTTCATGTAATTGAATGGTGATACCAGTTAGCTTATTTACAAGTCTTTTGAAAGGGAGAATGCTCAGAGGCTGAAACTCTATGCCGCTCATTAGAGCATTCAATCTCTGCAGCACATATGGGCCAAAATGAAGTTCCCCGCGCCAAGTAGCAAAAGCAGTAGGGGCCTGAGTTCCCCCCGCAATAGTAGAAAAATCTCTTACCCAATCCGCCTCAGATGAATGATACGTCACACTCTTTGGGGGATATTCCCCAAACTTTTCAACCATAAATTCATGGATTCGTATCCCTAATTCTTCCAATGTAGTAGGAGGGGGCTCAGGGGGCTTCTTTACCGCTTTTGTTGGCTCAATAGTAACAGGTTCAATAGGTTTAAGCTCAACCGGCTCAGGTTTAACCTTGGGTTTAACGGGTTTAGGTTCAACCTTGGGTTTAACCGGCTCAATGGGTTTAACGGGCTCAAGGGGTTTCACCACTACTAAGGGCTTCTCCACTACTAAGGGCTTCTCCACCGTTAAGGGCTTTGCTATAACTGAAATATCTACTGGCTTAAAGGGCTGACCTCCCAATAAAGCCAAACCCTCTTCTTCCAACAGGCCACTGCCCACATGGGCAGTTATTACTCTAGCAGAACCCTTACCTGCTAACAAAACTATCTCCCTTTCCCGCTGAACCCCCATACCTGTTCTAAAAGTAGATAATACCTGAGATACCGGCACCTTCACTGCCATGATCGCCCCAGTATCCTTTTTAGTGGTGAACTTGTGTAGACCCAGATAATGGGATGAAAACGAAGATAATGGCTGAAGCATCGTGGGTAAAGTTAAAGCTTGCTTGGGGGCCCCAGCCAGTGTTTTCACATATTCAGGGGCATCCTTATAGGTGAATGTCATACCCCGATATACGGTAATTTCGGTTATTCCCTTACTTGCGAATAACTCCTGGGTCAGGTCATGCTGAACTCGTAAAAGGCGCCGAAGTATACGCTCATGTGCCCCGAAATACTTTTCAGCTTTAGCTAAGGTGGGTGCATGAAGATGGGTGGTAACTGCTGCCTCTAGACCAAATTCTTTAATTGCGGCTCTTTGAAGTGAGACTATAAAGGCATCGCCATCTCCACTGGTGACGTTCCAGGTTTTCAACATTTCCTCAATCACCTGAAGAGGTGCCTTACCTGCAACATACTCCATAGTCTTAGCAGCCGACAAAGCCTTTAATTCCATCATATCCTGAGGGCTCATACGGGCCAAGATGGCCTCACCCACCCCAGGCGAACCTCCCAAACCCGTATCCTTGACCCCGATTTTTGCCTCCAACGAATCTATTCTGCTTTGTAATTCCGCAGCAGTTCCTTCGGGAGGAGTAAATACTTTTGCTTTAGGCTCTACTTTAGGCTCAAGAACCTCCAACGGCACACCCTTCCGCTGGATCAGGACATCGCAGCGACAACCAGGAAAACGGGGTGGCCTTTCATGATCAGATGGAAAGAGTTTATCTAGATCCACCCAGCCCGCAGCTTGATTATCCTGGCAGCCGGCTGAAACGCGGTCATCTCCTACAGTAAACCAACTTTTCTCCATGGGCAGCCCAGCATCCTGAAGTTCCCTACCCACTATCATATTTCCTTCACAGTAGGCATTGGCAGTTTCAGTGACTGCCACAAGGTGTGCCCTAGAATCTATATGCTGCTGAGGTTTCCCCACAGCAAATTGCTCAAACTTCGTGGTAATCTGCTGAGCCATGTCGCCATAACTAGTTCCATTCTGGACACCCTTTACCACAATATCATTAATGACAGATCTGGTGGTATCATTAATCTGCGTGATCTTTTTGGAGCCAAACTGTTCCAAAAAACTGACGGCGCGGGGGTTCTTCAAATCAAACCTGATATCGACCTCACCTTTCTGACGATAAACCCGTTCCCCGCCCGCTGCCAAAGCCTCTTTTGCGGCCTTGCCTAAAGGCTTGGAGAAAAGTTTCAAAGAATCCAGCTCAGCTTGAGTAAAGGCTGGATTAAGATTCACGGGTGGCTGGGTCCTATCGCCCGCCGCCTCATTGAAGACGGGGCGCAATTTCTCAAATTCGCGTGCGAAGACCTGCCCTTGGCGCCGAAATGCTTTGGACAACGCAACTTCAAGCCTAGCCTCAATAGGCGCAATCGTCTTAATCCGCTTGAGGTTGTAGGCTTTAATGATGAATTTGTCCAAAGCCTCCAGTAGGCTCCACAACGCCACCGACAACCCGTTTCACCGCCTCACGCAATTCCTCAACTGCAGCAATCATCAAATCTTCTACACTGGGCTTCTTTTCAGCCGGCTGATCCGGCACGGTCAGAGAAGGCTCTTCGCCTTCGGGGAATTGCTTCTCCAAAGTTTCCTCAATATTCTGCTCTCCCAGGGCCACCAACATCAAACGCGCCACATGCTCAAGCTCCAAAGTGCCCGCAAGGGGCTTCCCGTCCAAAGTGGCAGCAGAAACAACTGCCTTAACCCGTGCCTCTACATCTTTTTCAAGAATATCTGAAAACATCACATCAATGGTGCGGTCTATGGGTTTATCTCGCAACTCAGAATCAGGATTCTCCATGTCATTAGGCAGCACTATTACTTCGTCGCCATAATCGTCTTTATCCAGCTTGACTTGCTTCAACCGCTTACCTGCTCTAGCTGCATGGTCTACCACAAATTGCAAAATATTCTGTATAACGTCTGCCCACAATTGCTGACGATCCTTAAACATCAACAACATGGGAAGTTCCATGGCCTTGGCCGTAGCAAGATTCCCTGTCGAAGGGTCACCTGTCAAATAGTGCTCAAAAATACCAGTAGCACTACAAACCATCAAACGAAGCTGGCGCCCGTCTTCCGCAGAAGTAGTGGCACCAGAAGTCTTAATGGGTTCAAGGCTAACACTTTCTCCTTCTACCCAAACAGAACCCGTTACAGGAGCAGGATTTGTCTCAATCCCTGTGGCAATGGTGGATTGAAGTTTGTCTTTGACCGCAGCCACGCCACGACTACCGCCTTTTACAGCAGCCTTCCAAGCAAATCTCGCATATGCCTTCACAATAGTGGCCCAGTTTTCCAGAAATTCTTTATATGCTCTAGCCCAGTCGAAAGTCGCATAAACCTCACTGACACCAAACTTCATATCAGAAAGAGCATTCACCTTGATATGATGAACAGGAGTGTCCCACTGTACCTGACTACCCCCAATGCTAAGGGGCTTTTCTTTGGGCCGATGGCACCAATCTGGGTAGTATGCCGTATGTTGCTCCGCTGAATATGTGCCCGATTCTATACTGAAACTCTGTTGAGTCCAAATACGCTTATAAAACCATGGCTCTTTTGCGTCTTCTGGATTACAAATAATATTATCGATTTCTGCCATAGGGATAGTACGAACCCGCACCCGGCCAGAAGTTCCCTGAATGAAGAATACAAAGAAAATGTTGGCAAAACATTGTAGTTCAGTTTCTTTGATCATCAATGCTTGATGAGAGGTAAGTTCTACCTGGTTTTTAGGATCTGCCCAGAATTCCTGAACAATATCATTAATGGTAGTATGGCGCGCCTGGACGTTTAAACCTTGTCCCATCACATATTGGGTCTGGGTCAGGACGGCACGTTTGACCAACGGGTTCTTGAGCCAGTACATCCGGGCTAAATTGTTGATATCATTCAAAGCACTGCGTGAAAACTCCTTATCTGACCCACCAAGGCGCATCCAGCCGACATCTTCAAGGGCCAACTCTAGTTCAGCCAGCCGTTCCTTCAAAAGATTCAAATTACTATTCTGAGATTGTAAAGTCCCGCCCAACTCCTGCAAGTTGGTGGTCATACCTTCCCATTCAGGGCGAAGCACCCGCAATGCAATTTCTTTCAGAGGATTCATTTGCGTTCCTCCCTAGACAGGAGAAATCGACACAGGATCATAATATGTAAGAACCTGCGGCACCTGGGCATTCCTGGTCTCAAACCACAGTAACATCTGACTAGTAGCATCCACCTGGTCATCATGCTCCCCGTTTGGGAAGACGGCGAATTCTTCTATGTAATCCAAGAGCCAGGGAGCATTCTCAGGCAGAAACACATTTCCTGATTGAATCTCTGGGCTCACGGCCCGCAACCGGACTAACTTCCCGCCCTGTGGCTCTACCGCAATGATTCCAGGAATCTGAGATTGTAAAGTTTGGATCACTGCGGTGCCATTTGCTTTATCTTCCACAAGTTTTGCAATCGCCATCGGCCATTTGGTACTCAACATCTGAATCGCCCGCAGCGTGGTCGGGAAGTCTATCCTGGCACGAAATTGATCCAGAAGGTATTTGTTCGCGCGGGCACGCGCCCAGACTTGACCCACTACATAGCTGGAATCCTTCTTGTCTTTAAATGAACAATCCCAGGATTGGGTCATCTCATCGATTTGCGCCGGCAGCCGGCTGAAATACTTCCACCAACCACGTTGGACCACCAAACCTTCAACCGGGGAAGGTCGCTGCTGGTACAACGAGAACCACCAAGAAGCCAAGGTTCGCTTCTTCTCCAACAGATGTTCCAGGCCCCATCTCTCCGGCCACAGGGCAGCACCTTCCTGCCTGCCTAGGGGGTCATCTTCCTCTGCCAACGCCGGCAACCGAACAATAGTCCAATCTTCCTGATCATAGCCAGAAAGTTTGCCCTCTGCCATTTTCTGAATCCTGCCCGCAAGATCCATTTCGCTCCAATGAGTCAAACAGATAACAATTGCGCCGTCCGGCGTCAAGCGGGTTCTCAAAACACTTTGAAACCAGTCCCATACTTTATCACAATATGCCTGGGACATAGCTTCCTCAGCATTCTTGATAGGGTCATCCACCACAGCAATTCTGGCGCCGCGTCCCGTCAAAGCGCCCCCTAGGCCAACTGAGACCATCGCACCCTTGTGGCCCAGAACCTGCCAGTCGCCTTTCGCCCTAGTGTCTGGCCGCGCAGTTAGGTTAAATAAACGTGGCCCCCAGTGCCTGAATAAATCCCTGGCCTGACCGCCAAACTTTTCCGCAAGGTCTGCGCCATAAGAAGCAAGAGCAATTTCATCGTCAGGATGGTTGCCTAAAAACCACACTGGAAAGTTTATTGATGCCATCTGCGTCTTGCCATGGCGCGGGGGTTCCAGAATTAGCAGCCGCCGAATCTCTCCCGCTGCCACCCGTTCAAGGGTTCGTGCCACCAATGCCAAATGCTTACCAGAAATCCAAGGCTCTGCTGAAACGTATTCGCAAAAAAACAGAAAATCTTGCTTAGCTAATTGATCCCAGGCCAGCCGCAATTCTACGTCTGTAAAGCTGCCTGAGCAATTCTGCTGACTCTGGGTCATCGACAAAAGTTCTGAGGTCATTCCGCACAATCACCTCAACATTGGATGCCCTTGCTGATGGAGCAGCTGGGACAAGGCCAAAACGCTCAAATAAATCGACTTCTTTCTCATGAACGCCCAAAAGGACTGACAACAATTTAGCAACTTCCTTAATCTCTGCGCCCCGAACATTGGAAGCGGCCAACTCACGAACCCACAACAGATTCTCCCGCATATCTGCCAAAACCAAGTAGGGATGATTCTTAGCAAACTCTGCAAAAATCCTTTCGCTTTGAGCTAGTGCGATCAATTCTTCCATTAGTTCAGTCTGATCCTTAAGTCTGAACTTGCGGATCAATGCGGAATCACACCATCCCATGGCACGCAGTTCTCGTAGTTCCCCCGCACGCTTCTTACCCAACATTGAGGACCACCCCATATAAAACCGAGAGTGGAGGGACCAGGTTGGTCTCTCCACTCTTGGGGTTTATCGCCGGGCTGATACCCTAGGCGACTATGGCCTCAGCCGCCTGGGTCTTCGCAGCCACAGCCTTCGCAATCTTCGCTGCCTTGACCGCCGCCTTCGCAGTTGCCTTGGCCTCCGCAGCCGTGACGTCCTTCTCCGGCTTCCTGAGCTCATCCAGGTGAGCCAGGCAAGTTCCCGGCAGCCAGCGGGCACGGCCACAGAAGAACACTGGCCCGAATCCCTCCTTGGGCGGGTTGCGGAATCGGTTCCCACCCATTGCCCGGAAGACCGCGCTGGGTGCAAGGCCCTTCCGTGCGGCGATGGCCATGACGTCCCCCAGCTTCATGTAGCCCGCAGGCAGCTGCTCCACTGGGATCCGCTTGCCGACATCGGTGGCCTTGAGAATCGCCTTGAGCTCATCGACCTTGGGGCCGAATTCCGCATCAGGCAGGTTCTGGATTCGCTCCACCGCGTCCGGCCCCAGGTTCTTGCTGATGCGATCCCAGCAGACGGGGCCGATGCCACGAATCCGCGACTTCTCCTGGGTGAGGTCTTTACCGCAGATGAGACACGCGTTTTCACGAATCGGCTTCGGTGCCTTTTCGACCTTGGGGCGACCACGCTTCGCAACGACCTTCGTCACCTTGGCCCCTTCATCCGGCTCACCCATGGCCTCTGCGACCAAACTCTTGAGCTCCTCCACCGCCGAAGTATCCTGGGCGCCGTTCTTCGTCATCTTCTTCGTCATCTTCTGCACTCCCTTTCAGTTTTGGGCTCCTTGGCCCTTGCTTAATAGTATTCTCCATAGCTTCCCGGATTCCTCCTGGTTTTAAAAATTTATTTTCAAAAATGGCTAAGATGTGGGTAGAGCGCAAAAAAATCGTTTTGTAGAATCTGAACAACGTGCCCCCAAAAGTCTAGGTCAAGAAGTCCTTCTCAAGAATCAGCCGGCCCATGGGTATCCTCCCAGCTTTTCCTGCTATCCTCACCATTACCACCTTCCAGCGGTTCCTCTTCCAGTAGTTTCTCTTTTTCTTCTTTCAGAATCACCACCTCTGCTTGCCAGCCTTTCTGGATAACCAGCAGAGGTTTCCCTTTTTCCAAGGTGGGGAGACTTTCGGGGCCATCTTGGTATACTTCCGCATCTGCTTCTCTCTCTCGAAGAAGACGCAGTTTTTCTTGATATCTCCTCCGATGATCCTCCATAGTCAGTGGTTTTTCATCAGATACTGAAATTAAAGGTTCTGATTTTGGCTCAGGATCTTTAGGTGGTTCCTGATCCAGCTGCCCTTTCCTTGAAGCAAGAAATTTTTTACTAGTTTCTTGCCACCTCTCCCGACCTTTCAGCCATTTTTCATACTGTGGCCCAGTTTTAGTTCTCATGGACGTTATGCTGATATCCACAGCGGCCTGGGCGCAGATAGGACACAAACCCTTCTTGGATAATTTAAGCATGGTCCCGGAAGTGGAATCCCAAGCACTGCGATGGCAACGATGACATTCTTCAAGCACACTACTTCCCCCTTGTTGGTTGGCTCTTTCCTCCCCGTCCCCTCCCGTCCCCTACCTTCTTCTATGTCGGCCCTGAAATTCCTGCTAGGCTCCTAAAATTTCTCTTTTCGCTGTCTCTTCCCCCCTATTGTAAATTTGTTCCAGAGAGGGGAGGGGAGGGGACGCCCAATTCCGCCCCGTCCCCTCCCCTTCCGTCACCTCCCGTCCCCTCCCCCCATAAAGTTTTCATTTACCCCCATGGGCCCAAGCCCGCCGTCATTTAGCTCTTGTAAGAGAGGGGAGGGGAGGGGAGGGGACGGGTATACTCACTTTTTTATAGTACGTACTATATAGAGGGGTTATTATATATAGAATAATCTCCTTTTTAAGGAAATAGGCTATTCAGATATATGAAAAATCCTTCCTTTTAAAGGAAATTATTTTATATATAATAATCCCTATAGTATATACTATAGCGAAGGCCATTGGCTCCCCCTCCCCCCCCGTCCCCTCCCCTCCTTCAACCTCAAATACCCACGAATCATCCCTTTCTCCCATCATCCTGTGAAAAGAAAAAAAGAAGAACGGGAGGGAAGGGGACGGGAGAGGAGGGGGCGAACTGATATAGTAGCACGGGCGTGGCTAGGGGATTCTCCTTACTCCTTCCTAGTTTTTTCCTTCTCCACCTCCTCCTTAGCCAGCTCAACACACAATCTTTCCCAACATTCTGCATCTCCCTCACGCGTTCCAGAACAACCTGGGCCCATCTGCATATTGAGACATCCCGGCCAACGCCGAAAACCTCCACGACAAGGACACCCTGACGCAGCCATACAAGCAAATTTCAGCGCCTTTGCCAGCACCATTGGATCCTGTGTTATGTGGAAACCCCCTTCACCGCAACAACCTTCGCCTCACAGTACTCATGGCCGCAGATAGTGCAGAAGCGGGC
>Ga0315274_10017801_pt1 | contig 10014 bp, 27 predicted proteins | sample YL17G02_20_MG_FD_203700 | JGI IMG/M metagenome (GOLD analysis project Ga0315274, IMG submission 203700) | Sediment microbial communities from Yellowstone Lake, YNP, Wyoming, USA - YL17G02_20 | ecosystem: Environmental > Aquatic > Freshwater > Lake > Sediment | place: USA: Wyoming | collected... | reverse complement strand
GATATTGAGATCAGTACTATCTGTAATCAGGGCTGTGAGTTTTGTTATAAATCCAATACGGCTGTTGGGAAGAATATGAATTTGGAGACTTTCATAAAGGTGTTTGATAAACTTCCAAAGTGCCTGACGCAAATCGCATTCGGTATTGGTACGATTGATGCGAACCCGGATATGGTTAAAATCTTTGAATATTGCCGGGAGCATGATATAGTGCCCAATGTAACCATTAACGGGTTTTACATGAATGATGGCATCAGGGATGATCTTGCACGATTGTGTGGTGCTGTGGCAATAAGTCTGTATGATTATAATGTCTGTTATAATGAAATTTACAATCTCGGTGAGCGCGGGATGAAACAGTTAAATATTCATGCCATGCTTTCTGAAGAGACGTATGATCGTTGCATGCAGGTATTAAAGGATGCGAAAACAGATAATCGCCTGAAGAAATTTTTGAACGCGATTGTATTCCTCTGGCTTAAGCCTAAGGGACGCGGAGAGCGCCTGCATCAGGTATCGCGCGAGAAGTACGAGGCGCTGGTGCATTATGCATTGGTGAATAGTATAAAAATTGGTTTTGATTCCTGTAGTGCAAGCAATTTTCTGAAGTGTCCGGGCACAGAACAGTTTAAGGAATTTGTTGAGCCGTGTGAATCTACATTGTTCAGTGTGTATGTGAATGTTTTAGGGGTGGCATATCCGTGTTCGTTCTCTGAAGGTGTATGTAAAGGCGTGAGTGTGATTGATAATGATTTCATTAATGGTGTTTGGATGAGCGATGCATTTATCAGCTTCAGGAACAAAGTTACTGGTAACAAAGATGAGAACGGGTGCAGGATGTGTCCGTTGTATGAGTTGGAGGTTTAATATGTTATCTGAAAAAGAAATTGTGGAATATCGTAAACGTGTAGAAAAACAATTAACACTTTTTCAAAAGCTTGATATTGATCCGCGTAATGATGAGAATGCCCATGAGTACCATCTTATGATCGCATTTAAAGAAGGACAGGTTTTTGCTCTAAATAATATTCTTGATGGTTTTGTGATAAGTAAAAAGAATGTTTCATTTTTATTATCGGGGGCCAGTGATGATTTAATTGAGATTGATGGGGATATTACTGGTGAACTTGGTGCATTTGATGTTGTGAGGGGTTTTGTTGTATCTGATGGTACTCGTGGGACGATCGAATATACTGAAGAAGGAGTCTGGAGAATTAATATTCTTGAACATGGTAGTGTTGAAGTAAATATTATTCATCCTACACAGGATGAAATTGATAATGATACCAATTATACAGATAAGGCTACTTTTACTGGAGTCATAGATTGGATTATATTTGATAGTGGCCAGATATTTAAATTATGATCGAATGGTTATTGGAAGATATGATGTGTCCGTTATATAAGTTGGAGATGTGAATGCCGTCAGGTGTGTATGTGAGAACTGAAAAACATCGTGCGGCACAGAGAGAGGTTTGGGATAAGCCGGGAGCTAGAGAGAGGCAAAGTGCGGCACTGAAAGAGGCTTGGGATAAGCCGGAAGCGAGAGAGAGGCAAAGTGCGGTACTGAAAGAGGCGTGGAGCAGGCCGGAAGTACGGGAACGACATGCACAAAAATCTGGTTATCATAAAATGGTGTCTCTTGATATAGTGAACCGTGTTATAGAAATTATGTCAGATGATCCTGTTAAATTGTTAGGCAGGAATACTTTAAGACGTGGATGTGATAAAAGTCAGAGATTTGTGAGATTTATGCCGATGGGTGTGTGTACTCTTATGAGAGCGCATCGTGAGATGTTAAAAGATGATCCTGAACGGCTATCAACAGAATTCATGCAGTCTATAATTCGAGGTGTAAGACAAGGAGAAGATTATGAAAATTAAACAGGATAAATATACGCACGGAGAAATTATATTTCTAAAACACTGGTCAGATGTGGGAAAATGAGTGAAAAACACTGGTTAAAGGATTCTTTAAAAATTAATAGCAAACTTTGTCACCTGTATGATTTTTCAGAGGCTGAATGGATAGCAGAAAAAACTTAAGCGCGAGGCTCTGGATGCGGGCGCGGTCTATGCAAAAATTGTAGTGCGTAAGAATGCATATTTTGAAGAGTGGCCTTCTGGTAAAGGTTATACACAAAAAACATATGCTGTATATGCAAGAGGTGAATGATGAACACACGAAAATTTTATGAGGATCGTTATCATGCGTTAACCCCGGAACAACGAAAAATTGTGGGTGAGAAAATATCATTTTTATGGAGAGATCCTGATCTTAATGGTGATATGATCAGGTGTATTGGAGCCAGATTGCTGGCGGAAATCGGGTACAGAGGAGGAAATACGTATGAAAGTTCGTAACGGCTTTGTAAGTAATAGTAGTTCTACATCATTTGTTATTACAAATACAACTGATGAAAATTTAACATTAAGGGATTTTATTCGCGATAATGCGCATCTCATAGATGAGTATAATTTTGAATATCATTCATGTGGTTATTATAGGGTAAGTGATTTAGTTAAATCTGCTAAAACCGGGGATATTATATTAAAGCCGGGCGAAACTGAAATGACATTTGGAGATAATGATGGTGAATTTGCATGTACTCCTTTGGGTAATGTGTATGATTATATCTTGCGTGATGGTGGAGAGAGTGAACGGTGGAAATGGAGATTCGATCATTATAACAGGTGATGGAGCATGGTGAATTCTGGGAGTATATTCCGCATGTATGTATTAGTGAGCATTAAGGTCTGGTGAATATGTCAAACATGAGCTATTGCAGGTTTCAGAATACAACTGGTGATTTGATAGATTGTTTCAATACAATGAGTGGAACAGATGATTATTATCAGTCGTGTTTTGATATGTCACGTGAAGAATTGATAGCACTTAAAAATCTGGTTCAGGTATGTAAAGATATTGTAGAACTGGCTGATAATGATGATATAGTTTTATTACACTATGCGGATAAAGTTAATGTAGAGGACGACAATGAAGATTGAGTGTAAATGTTTCCGGTCCAAAAAGACCGGGCAATTTTTCAAGTTTGAACAGTATTTTGATGATGGTTATGGAAAGTATAAGGATGACGTATCCATGTATGATTTTATTGGGTATGATATCCGGTTACCCGATATGTTCCCGGTGGATACATCAGGCAGGTGTTTTTATGATTTTGCTGACCACAAGAAAGATGAAATAGAAGAAGTAATGGTTACTATAAATATGGAAGGTATTGAATATGACGAATGAGAATGGTTTTATTGACTTTTGTGTAATTATAATGAGTATCTTTGTAATGATCGTTATAATAGGAGTAGTAGTATTTTATCTACAATGGAATCCATTTGTACCAATAACAGAAATATATGGTACAAATATTACGGATACGATTACGATATCTGGTAAGATATACGATGCAAATAATAATTGGTATGAAATCATTACTACTGATAGTGCGAAATATTTAACAAATCCACCGAAATTATCAGAACAATTTGAAATAAATCATACATACTTAGTGGTAATTCAGAAGAGTCAAATGAAGATCAATTTACAAGGCGGCTCTTGGGATAATACTACATACATTACATCATTATCAGAGATATTTATGGAAGGTGTTAAACATGACGAATGAAATGACCCCGTTGCTTTGGAAAGCATTAGATGAATATTCTGATAAAAAGTTTCGTGAATATGTGCGTAAACATTATGTTGTCGGTTCTGATGTGAATATGCTTCATCACCCGGTATATTTGCATGAGTGTTACCTGATGAATAAGGAGGCAGGAATATTAAAGACAGAATAGGAGGTAAAGTATGAAAGTTCGTAACGGCTTTGTAAGTAATTCAAGCAGCAGTTCATTTATTGTGCATGGTGTATCGTCAACAATGGAAGTATTTAAGTTAATGATTCCATTAGTAAAAGAAGATTATTGTTCGTATGGAGATGGAAAACGGGCGTGGAAAAAAACTCATGGTGAAAAAGTAAAAGCATTCAAGAAATCGCGTGGTGAAGATTTTAATGGTGGTATCCTGATTCCGTTTACCTGCAATTATGAGACATTCATTTATCCTGTAAAAGATGGCAAATGTTATGTCGAGACATGTAATAATCATCCATGGCAGGATGTATTGAATGCGCAGGAAGTTGACAGTGAGCACAAACATTATACTGATGATAAAACCATGTTTGTGAATGTTACCACGAATGAGATTATTACACCAAAGGGATATGAAGATGATTTAACTGAGTATTATCGTAAACAGAGTGAGAAGTATGCAATCGAAAAACATAATGTGGATTGATCATGAAACTACGTACAGGCTTTGTAAGTAATTCCAGTAGCAGTTCGTTTGTTATTGGGAAATATTTTATGACGCAGGAACAGATCGAAGAGTTCAGCGCGCTTGTCAAATTATTCGGGCAAGCCAATTATGATAATGATGTTGAAGTTCCGATAGAGTTTAAAGATTATTTAATTGAGGCTGATGAGAATACATATATCAATGAAGATGATAAGTATTTTTATGGCACTATCGGACAGGTACATTATGAAATTATGAGACAATTTATGGAGAAGCATAAACTTGAAACAAAGTATTCGGTGGGTTGAATGAAAGATTTAGAGGAATTATCTGTAGATGAATTAAAACAAAAATATTGTATATCTGGTAAGAAAGCTACATCCTTGTTTGACCTGATTCATCGGGGGGATAAAATAAGAAAAGTATTTAAGATAAATGATGTCGAATGTAAAGCTGCCAATGCGTTTGCTGAAAAGCATAGCATTTGTAAAGCGCATCCGATTGGTGGATCAAAGTTCTCATATATTTTCACTCCTACTATTGGAATGAATGTTCACATCAAATGTCTTATCTGCGGAAAGAAAAAAGATATTACTGATTATGATTGCTGGTGATTAGTATGGGCGATTTAATTGTTATTGAAGATGAATTTACGATAAATATTCAGCGCCGGAAGTTTGATGGGAAGCCTGATGAGATCGAGATGTGTTTTATTTATCCAGAATGTATGGATCAGGATAATAAAATTATACGGTATCCTTATCTGACACATGCGTATGGTGATTTCGGAAATATTATAAGAAAGGCGGAAGGTGTCGTAAATGAAATTACGTAATGGTTTTGTAAGCAATAGTTCATCATCGTCATTTGTTCTTAACAAAGATTGCATGACTGAAGATGATGTTGATGAATTTCAAAAGCAAAGAGAGATCGCAGATGAATGTGATCGGTTTGACAGGATTGGTGAAACGGACAATTTCTTTTTCGGTATAGTGGATTATAGTAATAAGTTCTGCCAGTGGCTTGAAGAGAAGAAATTTGAGCGTATTGAGTGGGGAGGTTAATTATGGAATCTGAAAAATTTATCAAAGATCATATTTTTGTTGTGTCCGTTCTAACATATGACTGGGCGAAAATTGCAGAAGATAAGAAAATTGCAGAAGATAAGAAAAATAAAGAGGAGTAATCTATGTCACATTATAGAGTAATGGTTATTGGAGAAGATGTAGAGAGTATTCTTGCACCATATGATGAGAATCTGGAAGTTCCGAAACATATAGATCGTACTAAGGAGAAAATTCATAGAGAATTCGTAAGATATTATGGGGGGCTTATTGCTGAAAATAAACCGGTCAGTGATCTTGAGAAATTTGAAAAACTTACATTATCATTGGATGATGTAAATGAGAAATGGTGTAAAGGATGGTGTGGCCAGACACTTGATGAGGATGGAAATACATTGACCACATATAACCAAGATTCTAAATGGGATTGGTATGAGATTGGTGGAAGGTGGTCTGGTTCTTTTATACTTAAACCCGGAATGAATGGAAAAATGGGAATGAGATCTTTGTGGAATGCAGATAAAGAGATTCCATCGGATCATGTAGATCAGGCATTAAAATGTGAGATTGATTGGGATGAGATGAATGAAAATGACAAAATGCGGGCAGGAATAGATTGGGATGACCTGTTTAATCCAAATCCGGATGCTTGTATGTGGAGACCAGAATATGTTGCAAAGCAACAGAAAATTCATTTGGAGATGTATGGCACGAAAGAAGAGTATGTAAAGCGCAGAGGTATTTGGACACCATATGCAGTAGTCACAGAAGACGGGTGGCATGCGCCCGGAGATATGGGCTGGTGGGGAATGTCGTCTGATGAAACAGAAGACCGTGATAAGTTTGATCAGGAGTTCCAGAGATTGCTTGCAGACCAACCGGATGATGCACTTATAACGATGGTGGATTGTCATATTTAAATTCTGGTGATTACATGTTGTTTGAAAAAATGAAAGAAAAGGATTCTGCACGAAATCCTGTATTTACTGCGATTGATACATTGACTGATACGGATGATATACGGAAATTTGCACAGGAATATGAGGATTGGATGGTTGAACATGGTGAGGCCAGTATAAAAGGAAGAGAGCGTGAAGTTGCCCGGTCGAATATCGGGTATATTCTTGGCTATTATAGTGATGGTACTGCGGCATTGTGGTATAAAATTTTACCGGAGGTCAGTCATCCAATATTTGGATCCGGTTTTGGAAGAGGCAAAGTTGTTACCTTGGAAGAGGCACTTGAGGCTGCCGCCGGTTGACAAAAATGGAGAGGTAATGATATGATTTATACTGGATTTTTGGATAATAATAATATTGAGTATACAAATGAAATACTTGAAACTAATACAATATATAAAATGAAAATTCGAAAAGATAATGATGTTAATATAAATACCGTGTTATATGTCTATAGGTGAGACGATGCCTGAATTTACATTTGAAGAATCTGATAATTATATGGCAATGGAACAGGCTGGTGCCATGTCGAATGGGAAACTTAAACGTGCATTCTTTGATTGTCTTCGAGACATAAAAGAGGCTGGTTTTAATTCTGGTGTTGGATTATGGCGTGATGTATTGACTAATGAGCTTGAAAAGCGTGGTTTGATGAAGGATGGACGGATTATTAATAAAAAGAGGTGAAGTAAAATGGGCGAAGCAACGTATTACCTAAAAGCAAACAATTGTACAGAAGAGGCATTTGAGAATATCAAAAAGTTTATTATTGAGGCAAGTGAAGCGCAGGATTACTGGCAGGATAATCGTGAGATGGAGATTGCTGGCAAAAGGAGTGAATTTTGGATAGGATTTGGAGAGAAATTTCCATTGACTTCAAAATACCTGAAACAGACTAAAAATGGTGATACTATGTTATATGGCGGGGATTGTAATAATGATCTTGCCGGGTATTTGGATTTCGGAAATACCGATTATGGTGAATTAGAGGATAATCTGGAATTGCTCGATGAAAAGCTGCGATATCATGCGTGTGTCTGGCATTTTGCAAACTGGAATGGGTTTGCGAATTTCTTAAAGTCGGAATTTGGTCTGAAGAAGGTACGTTGGATCAGTGACGAGTATATGAATCCATTTGATGTATTATGACACTAAAAAATTGTATCATCAAAGAGACGAAAAGTGTATATCGTAAATTGTTTGAAGTGACAAAACAAGTTTTAATATCGTTTGTTTTTCTGTTAATTATTGTCGTTATTGGTGTATTAATACTACTTGGGTTGATATTTATAATTCAGCCTATGTTCAAGTTTGTCATGGACTCTTTGATATCATATCTGGTGGCTATTCCATTATGGATTGATGTTATCATTGTATGTTTAATAGCATTTGTGGGTTTTCCTATGACATATGTAATATTGAAATGTACGAGCAGACAAATAAATGGTGAGAGTGAATCATGAAAGTAAGACTTGGGTTTGTAAGTAACAGTTCGTCAAGTAGTTTTGTATGTGAAGTGTGTGGTGATACTTTCGAGTCATATGATGAAGGCATCGCACATTTTAGTCTGGTAATGTGTGAGGATCATGATCATTTATTTTGTGAAGCACATAGGATAAATCCTGAACAAGATGGAGATGGTTTTAATACTTATCGTATGTATGAAAATGATGATGGCGGTGATGGCGAGGATCACATTGATTCGATTCATTGTCCGATTTGTCAGTTGAAAACAATTACAAAAAACATGGTTGTGAATTATGCATTGCATAAATTCGGAACAACATATGATAAAATGTCGCTTGAGATAACAGATTCATTTAAGACATGCGATGAACTATATGATGAAATTCAGGGAACCGGACCGGAATTTGCTATTGAGCTTACCGCGCATGCAAGAGTAACAGCAGCGAATAAAGAGTTGGCTCATAAAAAGGCGCGACAGCAGGTTGTTGAAAATTCGATAGAGATGCTGGATGTTACGCATTGTGAGAAGATATGAGTGAACTAATTATGTCTAAGGATACAATGGTTACCATTCTTAATCTTTTTCCAAAGATAGATTATCTTCTGGATTTCGATGAGCGTGTGGCGATTAAGACATTTTTGTATGGTGAACCAACCGATGAACAACAGATGTCGGTATTTGTAATTTGTAAAGCGATTATGGATACAAATCCGATTGGGAGAGCTGTATGACGAAAAAGAAACTTTCCAATGAAGTGCTAGGTATAGTAACACGAGCCTTGTCAGAATATTTTGGTGATGATCTTATAGTAACAGAATATTCCTGTGAGCATGATGAGGAATGGTTATATCATGTAAAAACAGACTGGTTATATAATAATCGTGGTATATTTGTAAGAGTAATATCACGGTATTATGTTGATGCAACTATTGTACAACATACATTTGATGATGAGAATGAGCAGTACAGGAATGGTAAAGTGTACAGGATCTATCCACATTTGTCGTGGGAACATTATACTGGTGGGACAAATGGACACGACACGGAAGATTCTTATATAATAATTGAAAAATCTATAAACAAGTGGCATATTAGCAAGGAGTTGAAATAAATGTATCTTGATATTCATGGAGATAATATTGAGGCGATTGCAGAAGCATTGGATGATATCAAATATTCTATTGAAAGTGGAGAATTTCTTAATGCCGGAGTATATTTTGGTGAGCGCGTGACATGGAAATTAAATGTAAATCAGAGGTGAAGAAGATGTCAAAAGAATTTAGAAAGTTTAGTTTTCGTGTAGATGTAGTAGTAACGCCAGATCATCCATTATATGAGGAGCCTGCGCGTGTAATTAAAGGAGAACTTGGATTATTAATCATGAATGGCATGTCAGCAGATCCAATGATAGGTTATACATGTGAGGTGATTTAAATGGGTACACGTGGAGTATTTGGGTTTCATAAAGATGGTGTAGACAAAATTATGTATAATCATTATGACAGTTATCCGACAGGTCTTGGGGAGCAGGTACAGGAATTTATTAAAAAGCATGATGTGGGAGAATTGGATATAATTTTTGATCGTATTGTAATGATTGATGAAGATAGTATTCCGACCAGCCAGCAGATCGAGGAATGTGAACCATATACTGATTTATCAGTAAGTAGTCAATCAACTGTTGATTGGTATTGCCTGCTTCGTAAAGCTCAGGGTGATCTTGAGGCGTATGCTAGTGGGTTGAAGTACATGATTGAAGGTGCGGATTTTCTGAAAGATTCATTATTTTGCGAATGGGGGTACGTGATAAATCTTACAACCAACAGGCTTGAAATTTATCGTGGTTTTCAGAAGAAACCACAGGAGAATCGTTATAAAATAATTGAACCTGATGGTAAATATTTTAATTGTGCATTAATCCGTGAAATACCATTAACGCAGGTAAAGAATTTTGATATGCAGAAATTTGAGGATGAAATTTCACAGGAGGATACCTCATGAAAAACAGGATCACATTTGTAGATGGGTCTACCGGGATTTTCAAGAATCTGGTAGTGATGGAAGGATGTTCATTGGTGCAGGCGATTGATGATGGGACAAACAAAAATACATGCATACCAATGGCACGTATTCACAAATGGGTAGAGATCTGATTTGATACTGGTAGATGATCCAACAAGGTGATACCAATTCGGAGGTAGCTAAAAT
>Ga0315274_10017800_pt1 | contig 10014 bp, 10 predicted proteins | sample YL17G02_20_MG_FD_203700 | JGI IMG/M metagenome (GOLD analysis project Ga0315274, IMG submission 203700) | Sediment microbial communities from Yellowstone Lake, YNP, Wyoming, USA - YL17G02_20 | ecosystem: Environmental > Aquatic > Freshwater > Lake > Sediment | place: USA: Wyoming | collected... | reverse complement strand
TCACGTATATCCACCTCTTTCGTGCAATGGCTACCTCTGTATGTATGTGGGGGCAAAGTTTTATCCCAAACCCAAACCCAGAGCGGAGACATCTCCCCCGCAATTCCTCTTCTTTTCTGTTTTTGCTGGTTGGAATATAGTAAAAATTCCCATTTACACTAGAGAGTGGAGATATCTCCCGCAAAGTCGCATCAATGCCAAAACAACATTGAAACACCATAACAGAAAAATAAGCGAATCCACTTTTGAGGAGGTGACAGAATTATGAAAGTAGAAGACTTCCTAAACTACCTTAAAGAATCGAAAAGCAAGGCAACATATAAAGAGTACAAGCACGGAATCGAGAAATTCGCTGAATGGTTCCAAAAAACTCCAAACGAAATAATGGAATTGCGAACGCAAGACTGGACAAGCACAGATTTACACCAAAAGAAACGATTCGTCAGAGAAATAGAAAAATTCCACAAAAGCTTAATCGAAACAGGATACAGCATAAACTCAGCTAGAACACTGTGCTTAGGTTTAATGCAGTTGTTCAGATTCTACGAAATGCCCGTAACGATTCCTAGCGGATCAGACGTTTCTAAAACCGTCGTAAGCACTAAAGACTTCGTTCCGACACCAGAACAAAACAGAGAAATGTTTAAAGTTGCTAGCGACTTGCGTTCAAAACTCATACTCAGCTTAGGCAAGGATTTAGGATGGAGAATCGGAGACTTCGTTAAGATCAAAAAAGAGCACCTGCCCAACTTAGAAGAAGAAGCCCCGCTCCTGCTTGAATTGATAACCGAGAAAGAAGACGTTATCGCAAAGAGCTTCGTAAGTGCTGAATCAGTCGAATTGCTGAAAGAGTATTTGCTTACGTTGCCGAAAGATAACCTGTACTTATTCCCTAGCAACAAAGAACATTTCATTGATCCCGACACCATAAACAGAACGCTAAACGGCCTAGCTGAAAAAGCGAACGTCCACATTCCAAAAGGCAAAAGGCTACGATTCCACAGCTTCAGAAAACGATTCTTAAGCACTTGCGCAAATCTAAGCATAGACGTTAACATTGCTAAAATCTTAGTTGGCAAAGACGTTGAAAGCTCAATGTTGGCCTATCTGAGCGAAATTGAACACAGAGTAGCATTTATAAAAGTCTACGACGTTCTAAAGTTAACGGAGATTCCAATGAGAAAAACAAGAGAATCGACAACAGACTTAGAGAAACGAGTAGATGATCTTGAACGACTTATACACGGAGTCGTCGCTTTAGGTGGAAGAGAACTCCTTGAAAAAGCTAGAGGTTTAGCGGACATAGAGACAATGCCGTATGAAACTAGAGAAATAGAAGTAGAAGAGCAAATCAAGGCCGTCGGAGAGAGACAACTAGAAACAAAACAGAAGCTTTCAAAAGAACAGCTAGAAGAGTACAAACGGATCATTGCCGAAAACAACGGCAATAACCACAACGAATAATTTTCCCCTTTTCTTTTTCTATTCATAATCATCATAGTAGTAACGCAAAGTTTAACTTTACACACACCTTACCACTTCTGAGGATCAAACATGAAAACAGCAGAATATCGCATAACCATAAAAGAGGAGTCGAACGTCGAACAAATCCTTAATGAAATAGACAACTTCTTCATCAACATTGAACACAAGTATCCAAACGTTCAAGTCGAAGCATAACCATCTGGACAACTGTCCAGCCCACTCACCTTTTTTCTAATTGTCGAAGTGCGGGTTTGTGACTGAAATATCGCATCGATAACCGTTGACCGTTGATATACCATTAAATCAATAGCACTTATTCAGTAGTTGAAAGAAGAGTATGCGCGGAACGATTCAAGCTTCTTTAAGCATAACCGACACGATCCGCGCTCCGTTCACTCGTCACACACAACAAACCACGACTACCCCGATACCCCGAAGGTTCCCCGAATTATCCAGTACCTACACCCCTCTATCGTATAGGTAGGACACGTTATGGTTATCTAACTCCAGATGGAAGGTTCTAGCATGGTGAGCCTTATGATTCCACTGTGCCATCTGGGGGAAGGGGAAGGCTCCGATTTGTTTGTCGCGGGTGCGCTAACGTTTCGCTTTTTTCTCAGCCAAAGGTTGTTTGACGGCTTTTGAATAGTCGTTCTGTTAGTGTTCGTCGAATGTAGTGAACCGAAAGTGGTGATGATATCGTTATAGCAAGAAAGATAACCACGATGTCAATATTGTTTTCCCGTAGCTGGTTTAGAAAGTCAGAGGAAACTTCCTTTAGGCATGTTGCAATAGTGAAAGCATCATATTTTCGACTGTTGAAGTAGCTTCCACCTATTTCAAACGTCATACTAATTTTCAGACTCAAGTCAACCGTGTAGTTTTTTGTTCCGTCGGGGTTGACTGTTGGTGGAGCTTGCGTTGGTTCTGGATGATGTTCACTCGTTGGTTCATTCGTGTTTATGTCGGTTAGAGGTGTTAGATAGTCTCGGTTTAAAAAGATGGCTGTAAAAGAAAACAAAAGCACTAATAAAAGCAAGGTCTCTAAAGCTACAAACTTGACGGCAATTTTCATAGCTTACGGTAAGACAGAGCAGATTCTTTAATTTTTCGCCACCCGTTCACAACAAGCGCGGGCTTCAAATACTATGTAGCGACGCACTCAAACAGCGTCGCACCACAACAATAAACATCTCTCGCGCTACAAGAATTGAAAGAAAAAGGAAAGAATGTTGAAATTATGGGCTGTCTTTGACTTTCCATACGCGGACTCGCACGTAGTTCCAGTAGGCGTCATCTGTGCCCCTGTAGAGCGTGATGCTGTTAGCTGTTGAGTCTACCCAAGCCAAGCCATACTTGAAACCATCCAATGCGTTTCCAGCAGCATCTGTCTTGACAAGCCAAAAATCATAGTTCCCAGCACCATAAGAGTTTGTGAGGCCCGCTAGAGCATATCCACCGTCCGAAGTCCGAATCAAATTATCCGCCCATCCAAAGCCTGTGCCGTTATACGTCTTGTTCCATATGTCGTTGCCGTTCCCGTCCGTCTTAATCAGCCACAGGTGATAAGGCAAAGTCCAATAGGGAGTCGTGTAGCCGACCAGTGTGTACCCTCCGTCGCTGTCTTGAACCACGCAACTAGCCTCTTCGTGTCCCCCTGCGGTTCCCCAAGCATGGTTCCACTGCATGTTTCCACCTGCATCTGCCTTTACCAGCCAGAAGTCTTTTGCGTACGAATTGCCATAGTGAATCGAGCCTGCCAGAGCGTATCCTCCGTCAAAAGTCTGAGTCAAAGAATATACTGTTTCCCCGTATGCCGTTCCATAAGTTTTGCTCCACTGCATGTTTCCAGCTGCATCGGTCTTAACCAGCCAGAAATCCATGTCACCAGCACCGAATGAATATGTGTTTCCTGCTATTGCGTATCCTCCGTCACTCGTTTGAACCATAGAAGTCGAACTATCGATCGATGCTCCTCCGTACGTCTTGTTCCATTGCATTACTCCTGCTGAGTCGGTTCTGACCAGCCAGAAATCTTGGTTCCCAGCGCCGTAAGACGCCGTGATGCCTGCTATTGTGTAGCCTCCGTCGCTTGTTTGGACTAGAGCCCTTGCGAAATCGGTGTTCGATCCTCCGTAGGTATGGTTCCATTGCATTATGCCCAACGCATCAACTTTGATGAGCCAGAAATCTCGTTGGCCAGCGCCGAATGAATTGGTGGTTGATGCCATTGCGTATCCTCCATCGTTTGTCTGCACAATAGACACTGTGTAAGTGTCATCGCCTGTTCCTCCGTACGTTTTGTTCCACTGTACGTTCCCGTCTGCATCGGTCTTCACTAGCCAAACGTCTAATCCTCCTGCACCGAAAGAACTTGTCCAGCCTGCCATTGCGTATCCTCCATCGTTTGTCTGCACCAAACACCTAGCATAAAGACCATCGTCGTTTGCCCCTCCGTATGTTTTGTTCCATCCTGCAACAAAGTCTGTTCCCCCAATGTTTCTCTGGTGCACTGCGCCGTCTACCGTCGTTTTTCCAGTTACGTCTACGATTACGTCTGCACTGTTCAAGTTGTGAACCACGTCGAAGTATTGCCCCGCCTTGTGGCTCACGTCGATCCATCCGCTGTCGTAGAGCAAGCCTGCCTTGGTCAATGGAGCTCCGCTTGTCATGAAATCGTCAATAGCTATGCTTATGTCGGCCATGTCGATTGAGCCGTCATCGTTCACGTCTACCCACGGGTCATATACGCCAGACTGGCTTTTAGTGGGAACTGTCGCAAACAGGGTAACTGCCAGACAGAATGCGGCTAGCACCGCAACAATCAAACCTTTCTTAACCTTCATCATATCACCTCCCTTTCCCTCTAAAAATACACTACTGATATAACATGGAAACTGTTTATCTGCCTTTTGAAAGATTGTTCTATAGGCTCGCCCTCTCTTTTTTCTGTTCGTCGTCGAACGGTGAACCCCGCTTCGAACTATCTGGACTGTATTCCATATAGGGGACAAGTCGGGTTAAGCCTGTTTTGGTGCGGTTTTGACAGTTTTTGGGCTGTACTTTGGCACTTTGAGCGGTTTTAAGCCGTGTTTCGGTCTGAATCTAGGCTGTTTAGGAGATGGCGGTTCTGTGCAAGTGCCATGATGGGTCTGACTTTGTTGAATTGCCATGTCTGTCCGTAAAGCTCGTTTAGTTGCTGTGCGTTCCAAGAGGTGCTAGGTGCGTTTTTGTCGTTTAGGAAGAGCGTGTAACTGTCGTATGTTGATCGTTGTCTTTTTGTGTCTGCTCTAAAGATTTGTTTCAGTTTTTCTAGGTTCCATTCTTCTCTTTTTATGAGCCATCGGCCGACTGCTAACTTCGCTACGGATTTGTCTCTTGTTTTGAATTTTCGGTTTAGTTGTTTTTCGATGGTTGCGGTTGTCGTTTTTGCTTGGACTATCTTGTTGAAGAAACTGGGGAAGGGTTTCCATCCACTGAAGGCTAGGTTTTTGGGGTTTAACCAGTACATTTTGGCTCGGAATACTACCGTGTTGCCTTCGGGTTGTGCTCGGCAACCGACTCTTAATGGGATTGTGTCTAAGGTTTGAAAGGGCAAGGTTGGGTATGGTGCGGTAAGCTCTATTGTTTCGTTTATGGGGTTGCTGGAGAAGAAGCTGTCTGTGTCTGTGTAGGTTACGGGTGCGAACTTGTGGAAAAGTCGGCTCATTGTGAGGTGGCTTTCTGCTAGGAGAGTGTTGTATGCGGGGATGTTGGTGTATTCGGCAAAGGTTGGATGTGATTTTCCTAAGATTCCGCTTGTGCTGTTTATGGTGTTTTTGATTGCGAATTTTTCGACTTCGCTTGTGTACTTTTGTTCTAGTTTCATTCTGGTTAGTTCTTCGAATTTTTGCATTGTGCCTTTTTGGGCTTCATCAAATATTGGGGTTAGAACGGTTGAAATTTCTAGGGCTTCGGCGTTTGACGCTTCCAAATCGAGCGTATGGTAAAGTTTGTTTCGTATGGTTCCTGTGAGGTAGACGTTGTTTTCTCCTATTTTCAAGGGTAAACCCCATAAGTCGTCGGTTGTTTTGAATGTGCCGATTATCCATCCGTAAGGGCAACCTGTGACTTCGTAGAATTTCTGACAATTAATTTTTCCAAGGAGTTTTTCGGGTGATCCGTTCCACGTTTGAACGTTTTTGATTAGTAGTGCTTGGGTTTTGATGAGGGCATAGGGATAAAGCGAATCACAGTCGTTGTAATATTGGGGTTCTAGGGTTCCTGTGCGGTAGGCTTCGTTTCTTCCTGCGAAGGTGCTTTCGTAAATTTGCTTGTGCCACAAGTTGGGAAATTGGATAACTGTTCCGTGTTTGCCGTAATATCGGACTTCGTTTATTTTTGGTAGGGTGAAATAGTGCCTTGCAACGGTTCCCCAACTGTAAAGGTTTGTGATGTTGACGCTGTTTTTTAGCCATTTCTGGATTACGTTTTCGTTTATCCATTGTCCCGCTTTTGCGGAAATGAACGCATCTCGTATGGCGTACTTTGAAAAGTAGGGTTTTTCTTGTTGGTTTGGCGGTCTTTTTCCGAATTGGTCGCCCATCGGTTTTGGCAGTTTGTGGATGTCCGTTGCGTAATATTCACTCAGATAGCGACTTACCGCGTCAAGATTTGTTAAATAATCGTTTCCGTATCGCAATTGATAGAAAAAAAGTCTTGTGTCGAACACTGGAATCTTCATCTTGCCAACGTGAATGTAGAAAAGGTTTACTGGTTCGTCTGCCCAGCTTTGCCAAGGCGGTTTGTTTCTGGCTGTTCCAATGTTCAGAAGTTCCCAAGCTGAGAGGGTTCCGTATTCGAAGGCTAGGGTGAAGGCGTAGAAGATTTTGGGTTTTGTACAGTTTTTTCTTCTTTGCGTGAGCCATGCTTTGAAGTCTTCGGGGTTCCAGAAGATTTTGGCTTCTTTTTCGCTGGTGCTTGGGCATAGCTGGATGCTGTGTATGTCGTTTTTGTTTAGTTGAACGCCTTCGCTTTTGCCTTCTGCGTCGATTCCCCAGTAGGTCATTGGACTAGCCAATCTTTGATTTTGACTTTTTGCTTGTGTCTTCTGTATGTTACGTCTGGATCGGTCGGTAGGAAGTAGCCTTCGCTTTGGAGTTTTTGGCGAATTCTGATGATCGTTGCGGGGTTGGTGAGGGGATAGGCTAGGGGTGGTAAGTGTTTTGCGTGGTCGAATCTTCTCCAATATTCGAATATGAGGGGTCGGTCGTCGTTGCGGAAGTTTTCGTTTTCTTTGAGCAGTTGGGCTACGTTTTCGATGATTTGTTTCATGTTTTTCACCTCTTCAAAACTTTGAAGCCTTCTTCTACGCACTTGCGAATCCTTTCGCTCTGTGTTTTGGCGGGGATGTCGTGGTTGATGCGGTCTAACAAGTCGGGATCAACGTGGAACGAAACGCCTACTTTTAGCCGTGGCATTGGTGATTTCTCCGCTTGATTTCAAAGATTACCCTGCCGACCTCCGTACGGTGCAACAAGAGCAAGCGTTTAATCAGTTCTGAGCCGAATCGATTCGTGTCGATTCCTTCTTTTCTTGCCAGAGTGTTGAGGCGTTTGAAAACGGATTCTTCGATCTGGATAAAAAAGGCAGGGTTGGGCTTGGGCTTCCCAACCACTGCGCGGGGTTCCTGTTGGCTTGTTTCCATTTGTGTCACCTTGATTAGGCGGGTAACTTGGCGACGATCGTATTCAATTTGATGTGTTCGTTGGGTGTGCGTTTTAAGAGCATGATGCAGATTAGGCATCGGGTTTCAGTCGGCGAACTTTCGGGACAACTTTTTGATGCGAAAAAAGTACATGCGGCCATTGGTGTTCATCATCCTTATCTTTTCACATGCACGTTGAAACGGGCTACGGAAACTTTTTTTCTTGGTTCCTGATCGTTGATTTCGGCTTCGGGCATTCTGGCGCGCAATGCGTTGATTTTTTCCATGAGTTGGGCTTTGAGGGTGTTCCGTTCGGCTATGCATTTGGGGCATTTGATTACTCCGCCTTCGTAAACAGCTAGTTGGTCTATTAGTACGTTCCAAGCGACGGGTTGCGATTCGGGTATGAGGTTGAATATACTTAGGCTCACGGTGTGGTTGCATGGCTGAAACTGATGTTTAAAACTTAAGTCGTCATCGAGGGTTTTAAGTTCTTGATCGAGTGTCACGGAAAACAGAATTTTCGGTATCGATTTTGCTTTATTGTGTGAATATTTCATGTCCATCAAAGGTTTGGCTTCGGCGATTTTGTTGCGGAGTGCGGTTTGCTCGTGCTGGATGGCGGCTAGCTCTTTCGTAAGGTTCGCTTGTGTTGCTTCGAAGTCTAAAATTGCGGGATCAGCTTTTTTGAGATTGCTGAGTTTGGTCTGAGTAAGGCGGCGTGACTCTTCAAGTTGGCCATCCTTGCGGCGTAGTTTTTCGAATTCTACTTCTTCCATTTTTCTCATTCCTCAATGTCTGGGTTTAGACTTCTGCGGAGCGGTGTCCATCTTTGCTTACACGGTAGATTGAAATTTTCCTCTTTTCTAAATGGGCATGTCAGATATTTGCATGAGTTGTCACAGAGTTCGGGAAATTCTTTCTCTCGGTGGTCTTCTTCCATGTTCGATACTGCGCCTTGGATGTTGCTGAAACCGCGTTGCATGGCGGCTGTGAAGTCGATTTTTTCTTCATGTTCACAGGTTTGACAGTCACAAGTGCATATTTTTTCGGGAGTGGCGTTGAGAGCGCGTTGAATTGTTGGATCGTCGTTCAAGTGTAGTTCGTCGCTGATTCTTTTCATTGACTCTTCTAGTTGTTGAACTGCTGGTGTATATCCGCATAAAACTTTGTATCTTTCCAATTCCGTTGCGTATAGAATTATTCTTTCAATGTCTTTCCGATCTTTGGCTTCTTCGAGGGATTTCACCAAATTTCTTAAGTATATTGGGTTATCGCAATTTAGTTTTTCCATTCGTTCTGATATAGACATTAGTTTTTCTCACCGATCCATGCCTTAATTGCGTTACGAAGAACGTCCTTCACTTTCAGATTTTTCTCGGTGCAAATATTCCGTAGTCTTTTATACGTTTCAAGATCGAGCGTAGTTTGAACATATTTTAATTGTGTTTCCATTATCTCATCTTCTGAGAGAAATAAGGAAGCATGCAAATACTAAACGTTTATTACCCCATAAGTTAATATTAGGATGGGGATTATCTTGCCATATAGACACGGTTTTCTTACAAAGCGGTTGCGGGCATATTTAAAGAAAGATAGAAAGACAATTGCTTTAACCCAAAAAGCTGTTTATGATCATCATCTAAGAGAGACGGTAAAACAAAGTTTGAAGGACGTTGTTTTCATTCTTGAGAAATTAGATAAAAAGCAATTTGACCAAGTTTCCAACAGTGTGAGAGAGGATATGGTTAGGTTGCTTTCAATCTTTGCCATGAAAAGTGTGGACAGATCACATTTAAAACACCCTTATGGAAGGATTGAAGCATATCGTTTAGGTGTTGCCACGGACTTACTTCTGAAAGGAGAGCACCCAATGAGCCTTCTTTGCGACATAGCACAAGATGCGCTTGATAATGCGTGTGGTAAAGGTGTAGTGTACGCCCAGTTCTTAACAAAAAGGGGATATCTGGACTATGAAGATTATATTCAGAAGAGAACGGATATGATTCAATTCAAAACGGCGACAGGATAAAGGGTTAGATTCGTTTTTCGAACCGATAGGGACAAGCGTTTAACATTTTCTTGTTTTTAAACACCAGTAACACACATCAACGATTCTTTTATGTGGATTGTTTTCTATTATTTGATAGGTTCTTTTTCTTTCGTTACCGCACTTTTCACACTTCACCATTCAAGTTCACACTCTTTTGTGGTTTGTGAATTGACAGGAAATATTTAAAACGTCTTAATACTACTATTAAGAAAAATGAGCCGAGGGATAAGGACTAGACATTTTCGGGCACTTTTTGGGCTTCTTTTTCGAATTAAAGCTCGAAGCGAAGCTTATTAAGCAAGAGGCTTATTCCCTCTTGAGCAAAGGAGGAAAACGAAAGAATGACAATGCCAAACAAAAAGGCCATAATCGAAAAGGCGATTGAGTTGTTCCATAATGAGCGATGTAAGAATGGCGATCCCGCGTTCGCAATATCACCGACGGAGCAAGAACTTGCGGAGAACGGGTTCATTCAAACCGCTAGATCAATGCTTATGACAGATCAAAACCGTAGTCAAGTTGAAGGCAAGGACTACACGGAAAACTTAGAAGATTTTAACTTCGATGTTTCTGAGGCCTTACAAAACGGAATTTACACGGTTGGAACGAGAGGATGCGGCAAAAGCGATTTGAACATGATGCTAAGTGAAAGACTAATGAAACAAGGCGTTATCGTCTTAGTGTTCGATCCGAGCATGGATTGGTTAAAACGGAGCAATGTTTCAAAATACGTGACCGTTCAACCATTCACACCGATAACCATACCGACGGAGAGCATGATCTATGATCT
>Ga0315274_10017798_pt1 | contig 10015 bp, 10 predicted proteins | sample YL17G02_20_MG_FD_203700 | JGI IMG/M metagenome (GOLD analysis project Ga0315274, IMG submission 203700) | Sediment microbial communities from Yellowstone Lake, YNP, Wyoming, USA - YL17G02_20 | ecosystem: Environmental > Aquatic > Freshwater > Lake > Sediment | place: USA: Wyoming | collected... | reverse complement strand
TTATGGCAGGTGATCGTGTCGGCATGGGTCCACCGTTTTGCACTTCCGTTTTCCTCGCCGTCTTGGTCATCGGTCCCGTCGTCTCCGGCCTGTGAGATCGGGACCCAGATGACTTCGCGCCGGAACGGCATTGCTACCTTGAGTCCCGCCGCGTCGCCGCCCCACACGACCCCCTGGTCGCCATTGGCGACGTAGATTTCCTGGTTGGTTCTTTCCTGCTGGTTGCAGCCATACTCCTTCACCCGATAGAAGCCGTTGCGGAGGCAGATTACCTTGTCGCCCATATGGAAGTTGCTGGCGATTTCCTGTCCCCGGGGATTCAATAGTGGCCTCAGGGTTCGGTTGAGGATTAGTCGCGAAAGGGGCCCGGATTTATTGAGGGCGACCAGGAACTGGCAATCGTAGATCGGTTGGAACCCCGGAAGTTCACGCATCCAGGCGATCACGTTACGGATCGCCGCGCACACATCCGCTGCCCCTTCGGCGCGAATCAGTTTCAGGTTCCTGCCATTGTCGGGGTCGAGCCGGTCGCAAAACTTGATCGACCCTCCATCGCGGATGGCCGCACACGCCTCAACGATCAGTCCAGAGTTGCGGTGGATTTCCCGGAGCGACCCACAAGGCAGGCCGGCGTGGATCATGTCGAGCATCGGTTTGCCGCGGCCGACCGGCGGGAGTTGGTTGGGATCGCCGGCAAACAGGACGTGCGTTGCCGGCCCGCACGCATCCAACAGGGACGCCATCAAAGAAGTGTCGATCATCGACGGCTCATCGACGCAGACATACTGGCACGGAAGTGGATTGGCGTGATTATGACGAAACCCCCAGTCCCCATCATCGGAACGCTTCTCGACCCCCAGGAGCGAATGAATCGTCGTCGCCTGGACGTTGACGCCGTATAGGCTCATTGCCTGGGTGATCCGCACGGCCGCCTTTCCGGTCGGGGCGCAAACCGATACGCTCTCGAATCCGTGTTTATCGGCGCAGGCGGCCACCACGCGGGCCAGGGCGTAGGTCTTTCCTGTCCCCGGCGATCCCGTTAGGATTCCGATACGACCCTGAAGTGTCCCGACGAGTTGCTCCCGCTGATGATTGGAAATATCCAGTGCCTTGACTTCAGGCCACTCGTGGCCCTGTTTTGCCGCCCGGAGCCACGCAACAATCAGTCGCTCGTCTTCGGCCGCCTGGTGCTCTGCCACCCAGACTAACGGGCATGTACGTAGGGGCCCGGATGGCGATGGCAAACTTTCGACTCTCTTGGTTGCCAGAATCCTCGCACGCCTCCCAAGGAGGACAGCCGGAACTGGCTGAATGGGGGTTCCCGCGATCTTCTGCCGCAGGATCGTGGTCACTGCCTCTGCCGAAAACCAGACTGATCCCGTGCCGTCTGTCTTAATGCCATGCTGGATGCAGAGTGTTTGTCGCTTGACGGCCGCGGGATCGCCACCCAAGTCCAGGTATAACTTGTCAACACGAGAGAACCCGACCCTCTTGTATTTCCAGAGCAGGTACGGGTTCTTGCGGACTAGCCTTGCGGCGCCCGCCCCGAACTGCCTGATGAGTTTTCGCGGGAGGTTCCTGGGGAAGCCGCGGCCCGAGAGAAGGTCCAAGAGGTCAATGGTGGCCGCCTCTGTTAAGTCTAGTTCCCGGAGTTCAGCGGACGCCTCTTGGGCCTTTGCTGGTCTAAGTGCCACGGCGGCACGGCAGGCCCGCATCGGGTCCTCACGGAGCACTCGAACGGCCTCACACCCGAATACATCCCATAGTTTTTGGGCTGTGACCTTGCCAATCCCTGGACATTGCAGGAGATAGCGGACAACACCATCTTCGCCGTGCGGTTTTGCCTCCATGAATGAATCGGCGTGGAACTGGCGGCCATATTTGGGGTGTTCGATCCAGCGGCCACGGAAGTGGTACGACACCCCGGGGGACAACTCACCGATGTCGCACTCGCATTTCACGTTCAGACCGCCGAACCACAACTTCCCTGTTCCTTCGGTTTGAGGTTCGCACTCCAGGATGGCAACATCTCCCCAGCGGCATCCTGGTCGTTCGCGGCGGAATCTAGCTGTGAGTCCTCCAGGAGAGTCCATGTTCGATCAGACCCGATGCACAATGTCCCAGAGTTGCCGCCGAACTGTAGCGCAACGATCTTGCCAGTCGATCTTATCTCGTGGCGTATTCCAGGGCTGTGGAAACAGGATCCCCCGACCTCCGGCCTGTTGGAATGCGCGAACCCCCTCGGGATTGTCGTCGATCAGGACCCGATCTGGCGTTGCTAGGCGTTCCTTTTGGCAGCAGATGAACATGCCATCAAGGAGTTCCGGAAAGTTTTCGCGAACCCAGATGCGCTTGCCGGTCGCGGAGAAGTCGGAATACCGGGGGCTGGTAACGATCGCCATGGGGGCGAGTTCAGTGCAGAAATCGACGAGATTGGTCGCCCATGGGAATACCGGCAATCGGGCAGAGAACGATTCCATCTGGAACCGGAGGGGGTTCCAAAACTCTTCTTGACTCATCCCGAGGACCTTAGCGATGTCCCATTCGGGCACCGGCCAGTTGTCGAGGGCATCCAGGCGGTGATGAAACCGCAGTGCCGTACACACGAAGTCGGCCAATACATCGTCAAGATCGAGGCAGATTAGGTTGATATGCATGGGTTGTTTAGCCTCGCTTACGTTTTTTGGCGGAGTGGGAGATTACCCCATGATAGAAAACTCCTCCCCCTCATCTCTAGACACTTCCTGTTCCTTTTCCTTGAGCCACCAAATGAAGGCGTAGACGGCGATCTTGAAGAAGTTGACCTCCGTGATGAGGCCGTCCGCGCGCTTGGTGTTCACGATCTCGCCGGCATACTTAATGATGTTTCCGGCAATCCATTCGTTGCCCACTGCCTCGCAAACGAGATCCGTGAACTCCTTGTCATTGGTGAGGGCGTAGCGTTTTCCTCCGCATCGCCACTGCGATTCGCAGGCCCGGACAAAATCGGGCCAGAACTGTTCTTTTTGTGCGATGGACGTGTTCATCATTTAGTCTCCTTGAGTTGGTAGACGGGCGTTGGTTGAAACCTCCCGCCCTCGTCGAGACGCAATCCTTGCCCCTTGAGATACCGACCATCGGCAATTCCCCGCCGAATCAACCTCAGGACTGTGCTTTTTGAGATCCCGGCTGCCCGTGCCATCTCTAACGTAGTAAATCCACGATCCGTTGTGCCGCGGTCCCGAAGGAGCGACTGGGCCATCTCCTGGAGGCCGGGCATTTCCACGATCTTCTGTCCGCCGGTCTCATCCGAGGCACGACAGGGGTGCCGGTTGTACGTCTTGGAGGCCCCAAAGTTCTTTATGGAACCGCGCTTCCCCATCGCAAATCTCCCACGCTAAGAATCCAATGTCCGGCGAAATGTCCAGGGCCCCTTTGGTCTGCATAAACTCATCGAGACCCTTCCAGCACGGCATCACGTATCCTTGGCTGCCAGAGAAGCCGACCGTGTTGTAGTAGTGGGCGTGGGCCCGCAGAACGATATCTGTTCTGTACTTCTCAATCGTGTGGCGAAGCTGGTCGTTCAACTTGGCCTGGAGCATCTGCCGGGCCGTGGGCGTGGACTGGTAATGAAAGACCTTGCTCACGGCGATATGGTGTGCGACGTGAAACGTCACTCCGGCCAGGTGCAGGTACCAGTGCCAGCCAGAACGGACCCGGCGATCCCTATCGACGTCTTCCTGGTTGGGGTAAACCTCGGCCTTTAGTTTCTGGGCCAGGATTTCCTCGGCTGCGTCGCCATCGCGATCAACGTGGTAGTTGCTTCCACGGATCACGTAGATGTGTCGCGCCTTCCACATGCGTAACAAGTGAACTGCTTCGTCGATCTGCTCCCTGCCTTCCGTGCTCCAGGTCCCGAGCCCCTTTCCCTTGCGGTTCGGTCCTTCGATGGCATCTCCATTGACGATCAGGACATCCGGCGACTTCCATTTCCCGGTTGTCGCTGTCCCCCAGATGTCAAACAAGGCCGACCGGATCGGGGCCCCGGCGTCGCTGGTTGGTGTGGTCTTCGGATCGGCCAGGCCAACTCGACTACCGACATGGAGGTCCGCTACGCCGACGACGTGGAGTGATTTCTTACTGCGCATCGCGGAGGGCTCCTTGGGCCACTTCGATCTTTTTCAGAATGGATCGGACCATCGCCTCAATCGCCCCCCGTCTCTTTCTCTCCCAGTCCCGTAATTCCTGTGCCCTGTTGAGTTCTGCTTTCATGTCCTTCAATTTCCTGGTGCCTGAGGCGCGGGAATACCGGAGGCCCAAGAGAAGACCGGAGGCGAAGAACACACACGCCATCAGAAGCGACGCCAGAATGGCCATGAGACTACTCCCATCCTGCCTGACCACGATCCAATCGTAGCCAGGCCCAGAACGCAAGCAGCCATCATGTCGCTGCATCAGAAGCGGAGCGGCCGACCAGTTAGATGGACGCCCAGGGGTCTTTCTTTGCGGCCGGGGCCGCTGGACTATTGACGCCAGCGCATTGCGGCGCAACTGCCGGTGTGGCAGCCGGAGGCGTTGATGCCGGCGGGGGTGTCGGTGGTGCCACGGGCGGCGCGGGAGAAACGGGTGCCGGGGCGGACTCCGGGCCGTTCGCGCTGAAGTTGAATCCGGCGTACTTAGCGGCCTCCGCGTGGAAGAATTTGCGACACTCGATGATCTCGGGGTTATCGAGGGACCAGACATCAAGCCCCCAGTGGGTGACTTCCAGGAACTCCTGGTCTCCCTTCTTCCGCTTGCCGACGCAGACCCAGATTTGCCGGCCCCTGGCCTCCGCCAGGTCGACGTCCCTGCACTCGTTCGGGCCGAGGAGTTTCGTGGCCATCGCGAAGCGGACGTGCTGTTCCTGGGCGCCGCCGGTGTCCTTGTCCCTCCAGAGATGATGGACTATTTCCCGCCCCTCCTGCCCCGGTACATTGCCGGAGAGTACCTCCAGCACAGCGACATCAAACCCCGGTCCCTTGGGTCCCGACTTGGCTTCCCGCCACTCACCGATGACGACGTGATACCCGCCCGGTTCGGGCTGCGGCTTTCCTTTCACGTCGGATTCCGATTGCTTTCCGGTCCCGTCACACTGCAACATTTGGGTTCTCCTGGTTTCCTTGGTCTTTCCGTTCGAGTCTTGCCTTGACTACTTCTACATCCTTCCACCCGATCCCGGCTGAGGCAAACGCATCCGGCGGGTATCCGATCGTCTCGATCGCCGCCTTCCTGGTTGCCTCACTGCCGTGTGCGGCAACCAGGGGGCGAATAAGGGCCGGCCACCCCGCGAGTTCCTTCTCGTTGGCGCCAGTCGTTATCTCCGCTCTGGCGCCGGGGGTAGTCGGCTTGGTCGCTAGAAAGGGGCCTGGGCCCTCGATTGTGCTTCCTTGAGCTTCTGAATGACTTCCTCAGCCTGCCCTACACTCAAGTCGGGGACCGATTGCACGCCGCGGCGTAAGACAATCTGTTTGAGGGCCACGGCGTCAATCTTGAGTTCATCGACCAGGCCAAGAATCACGGCGACCTGGGCCGGGACACACTTGGAGCGGTCTGAGACAGAAAATGTCCTGTCGTTTGATTTGGCGTCGGGGGGTTGCGGGGCCGTCTCGATCGCTTGTTCCCGTGGCAACGGTGAGGCGGTTTTGTCCCACGGCCTTTCCGGTGGCGTTACCGACACGGTTGCTTCTGCGGGGATTACGAGTGGGCGTCGCTCCGCCGGATCACTGCCCTCAGCGAGCCACTTCCTCAGGATCTCGGCGACTTCCGGCCCCGGCTTCGTAAACTGCCTGCCGTCCAATTCGTGGCAGCGCGATCCCGTAATGGTCAGAAGATGTTCCGTGTCGAGAGCCCCCAGGACATCGAACTCAAATTCGCAACCAGGCTTTTGTACCGGTTGCATACCGATCTTCTTTGGGACCATGACCTTCCTGCCCGACGAGTTCACTGATTCTTCGAGGACGTACTCCATCTTACTGCGGAGGGTCACGATCAGATGGCACGGTAACGAGAGCATGGTCTCGATGAGTTCGTGGTGCTTGGGAGTGACTGGACCCCAAGCGGTAAACTCATTCCCCGTTTTCGAGGATATTGCGTTCTTCATTTCCAGTAAGCCGCCGAAGCCGTCCCACTCGTGTGTCAGACTGTCGATCATTAGGACATCCACGCCCATCCCGGACGCTTCTCGGATCGCTGCCGTAAATGTCGTTGGCGCGTAGTGCTCCAACTCACAGACCTGGAAATGAAACGGGATTCCGTCGGGCGACTCCCCTTGGTACTTGCTTGCTGATCGGTGCTCCGTGTCGATCACGGCGATTTTCCCATCGGGTCCCGCAAGGCAGGCAGCGATCCGAAGGCCCGTGTAGGTCTTTCCTGCCTTGGCCGGTCCAGCCAGGGCGAGGCGGGCCTTGAGCTTCTCTCTGGTTGCAGGATGGAACATGCCCACGGATCCGTCTCCCTGAAGTCTGGTCCGTGGTGGCTACTCCTGATTGCGGTAAGGACCGCAGCCACCACGGACTATTGCCGTTGTTCGTTAGCAAACGCCCAACTTGGAGGCCAACCCGACAGTCAGGCGCAGATCGTTTGTTAGGTATTGGACGGCCTTGACGTGTTCTTCGATTGTTCCTTCCCAGAGACGGCAGAAATCGGCCCCACTGCCCATCTTGCGACCCAGGCCGAAGAGTTCCCCGAGGGAACCGAGTTTAGAACTCACGGGGCCCTGATCCTGCCCCCAGACGCCGCTTCGCCACCGCGCGAGGGTGTCGATGAAAATCTTGCTCCAGTAGCGGTCGCGCTCTAAGATCCCGTCGATCGGCTGCACCCCAAGCATCCAAGATCGCTGCCGCAGAAACGGCAGGTCGAATCCGAGGATGTTGTGCCCGACCATTGGGACGTTTTTGGCTATGCACTTTTGGACGCCGGCCCAGAAGCGCCGCAGGACTTCTTCCTCGGAAGTTTCCGCATCGACGCCTTCAATCCAGGTCTCGGCATCGCCATCCGGACCCTTCCGTAGATACCCGATGGCCACCACCCGGCCGGTCGTTGCGTGGAGTGCGGCATTTCCGCAAAATTCCCGCCACCGCTTTTGTTCCTCTTGCCCCGCCGCCTCAACTTCCTCCTTGTACTTGGCCTCGCACTCCGCCAACTTGGCTGTCCGCTTCTCTGGGTCCACGATCCTGCCGTAACGAACCTTCGCGGGATCGAACGGCGGTATCGGTCCGCCTGGTTTGTGGAGTTCGCGGAGCCGGGATTCTGGTTGCGGACCCGTCTCGATGTCAAAGGCAAGGAACGACACTAAGCAGCCTCCTTCCGGGCCGGCATCTTGGCATCCGGCCGCGTGATATCAATTTCCCTGGGGGCCTCGATCCCGATCCGGACAGTCCCGGCCGAAATCCGCACCACTACGATTCTGATGGAGTCGCCCACGAGGATCGACTCACCCGCTTTTCGCGCAAGAACTAACATCGCGACCTCCGTTTCGTTTGTTCTCCTGATAGCCATGAACGGTACATGAAAAGCGTGCGGCGGTACGACGTTTCTCGGGGTGGGAGTCGAACCCACAATCACTGGCGCACCAGTCGCTCTGTCCTTTGGCATACCCAAGAACCCGACCGCCGCACACAAGGAAGCCGGTTCTCTCCCGGCTGTCACGCCTGTCCGATCGTATCACGTCCCGGCGTTCGGTGGTGCGTTCGGGCTCGACAATGCTCTTATCCTCCTCTGCCAAGCCGGTACCAACCCGGAGGATTACGCACCTGAGAGCATACACTTGAATATCAGACAACCACACGGCGGGATCGGTATCGTGGAACCGCCACCCGGATTGCCTGACAGGACTTCCGGACGATCCTCCTCCGACCGCAGCGCTGGCACGCCGCCGCCGTGTGGTTAGATTCGCAGCGCCGGCAAGAGATCCGCCGGAATCGGCGGAGAAATCAGCGGGTCGATGTAGTGGGCAAGGGTGGTCGCTGAGGTCGTGTGGCCCGCCAGTTTTCGGGCGTCTTCCAGAGATCGGAGTGCGGCGTAAGAAATTGCCGTGCGCCGCAACCTGTACCAGAGGTCGCAATGCCGGCCGCCGCACGGAATGCAAGCCCGCTCGACGATCCGCCGCAAACACCGCCACCAGTATTGACGGTGGTGAGGCCAAGGCCAGGCTAGTTTCCGGCTGCGCGTAAAGATCGACAGCACGGCTTGCTGGGCCTGGATCGGCAAGGAAAAGGTCTGGTCGGTCCAGGTCTTGGACGTCTCGGCCCGCAAGGTGATCGTTTCGGCATTGGGGCCCAGGTCCATAATCTCCACTGCCAGGATGGCAGACGGCCTTGCGGCCGTGTAGTAGCCCACCGTCAACAAGGAGGACCACCAGAGACCGGCAGGTATGTCGGCGATCTCGCCGGGCTCCCGCTTTGCGGCCAGCACCAGATCGGACACCTGGCTTAGTGTCCAGGCCCGGGGGGCGTGGCGCAATTCCCTGAAGCGCTCCACCTGCTTCGGAGCGGTGCGACAGTACCCTTGGCGCCACGCGTATTGCCAGAGCGTCAAGAGCATTCTGCGGTAGGAATTGATGGTAGCTGGGGCCAGCCCCCCGCGGTAGGAGTCGCTGAGGTAGGCATTGACCTCGGTGTCCGTCAGGTCCCCTACCGGCCAAGGCATTCCTCGCCAGCGCTCCGCTCTCCTGGCAGCGACCCGAAGCATGGATGCGGAACTCTCCCGCATTGCTGGATGGTGGGTCAGATAGACCCGCTCGACAAAGACCGAGAGGTCCATTGGCACCGTAGCATCCTCGGCCCCCTTGGACGCAACCATCCCTCACCTCGCTACGTAACTGGCGGTTACAGAGTTCGCGTGGCGTAGCGTAATCCATTGTCGGACTCCATTCGCGTTGCCACACCGAAGCGTGACCAGACGCGACCGCAAGGTCCGTGTCGTCCCAATCTGGGGCAATCTGGGGGCCATCGGGGCGTGCCGCATCATTGCGACATAGGCCCGGAGAGTGCCGGTTCCAACCTAACCCCAATCGGACTTTTCGGGTCTGGCTGAGGCTGCGGTAGTTTAGGATGGTGGGAGCGAAAAAACCAGACGGGAGGGCCGAAAACCCCAGCGTTCGGGCCCGGCAGCCCGAAAAACAAACCAGAGCCCAGCGCCTTTCGGTAACTGGACCCTCCCGCTGGTAGCCCCTCTGTTGGAGAAATCGTAAAGCGGGAGACGGGATTTGAACCCGCGACTTCCAGCTTGGGAAGCTAGAATTATCGGGATTTTTGCGATCTTTAGTTGATGCCACTTCTGGTGTATCGAAAACCAGGTGTCTAGTACAAGGATTTTTCGCGGGGCAGTCGCTATTCTTGCCGGTCGAGTCTAGGTATAATGCTGTCGGTGTTTGGTGGTACGGGACCCGGTAAGTTGCGGAGGAACCCAAATGAAACGTCGTGACATTCTGGCGGGACTGGTTGGCGTGGCGGTCGCTATGGGGATTGGCGCAGCGGCACCCAAAGGGGGCGGGATGCTAGAGGGCCGGGGATTGCGCCTATACGACGAGAAGACCAAGGCCATAACCGAAATGGGGTTCGATGATTCGGGTGCGTTCTTCACTATGATGGCAGGAAACAAGATGCTCAACATTTCCGTGACCCCAAAGCAAACGCTCGTCATATTGCAGCATCACGGCGATCGCACTGGCGTTCTTCTGGGGAGCAGCGATCTCCGCAGTGGAGTGATCGTCTGCGACAAGGACAGCAAAACGATCTGGACGGCCCCTCCTTTAGTTGATAAGCGCAAGTAATCTCTTCTGCCACGGCCCGCACTCGTCGCCCTTGAACCGCACCCGCCGCTGGTAGGCCGCCACCATCGCCTTCTTACGGCAGGGCTCAGTATCGATGTAGGCCGGCGGGTCGTCCAACTGGCAGACTGCCGCCATTTCGTAGCCCTCGGCCGGGTCGCCGTAGTCCGGACACGTCCGGCAGACCTCGACCAGGGCCGCTTGCTCTTCCTCCGGCCGCGGCTCGGG
>Ga0315274_10017797_pt1 | contig 10016 bp, 14 predicted proteins | sample YL17G02_20_MG_FD_203700 | JGI IMG/M metagenome (GOLD analysis project Ga0315274, IMG submission 203700) | Sediment microbial communities from Yellowstone Lake, YNP, Wyoming, USA - YL17G02_20 | ecosystem: Environmental > Aquatic > Freshwater > Lake > Sediment | place: USA: Wyoming | collected... | reverse complement strand
GCATTGGATACTATTCGCCGAATACCAGTTGAAGAAGTTCACAGAGATCCGAATGAGTCTGTAGATGACGTTATCGTACGGATCTCGTCTCAGAAGAAGTGGGCTGTGGCCACAAATGATAGGAAACTGCGGAAAAGGCTAGATGCATTGGCTGTTCCCACCGTTTATTTGCGCCAGCGAACTCATCTTGAAGCAAAAGGAATTTCAACGTAGAAATTGACCTGACAATAGCGCCTATCCTCTTTTTGAAGAGCATTTATCAACATAAACCCTAGCGCGCGCTGCGTTGGATTCACTCACTGGTGAGTTCCTTCTGCCCCTCGATTCACTCACTTCGTCGTTTCTCAACCCACTGGTGAGATTTTTCACTCACTTCTTGAGTGAATTCACTCGATTCGTCGTCACTTTCACTCAAATCTTCATCCGATTCGGCCTTCTGGTGAGTCTGGTGAGAAGAAGAAGAAAGAGAATGAGTAACCGATTTTTTCGGTTTTTCACATATGCTTAGGACGTACCCTTTACTAGAGAGATCCGTAGTAACATTGTAGACTGTGTTAATTGACACACCGAGTTCCCTCACCATTTTCACTCGATTCACTTCACCACTCATCAATGCCTTCGCGACGAGGTACTTCTCAGTTCCTCCGCTTTGGGGGCTTTGGTTGAGGCGTTGATGGGGTTTGAGGCTGATTAGCATTATTTTGAGTCATCTTACTTGATCCTCAAATTCTTTTTCGGGTTGTTGGGTTGTTCCCCTAGTGAGTTGCCTACTACCCAGTGACCTAGCACGCGCTAAGCAATACTCGAAATCAAAACAAATCGTCTCTCCTTGGTGACTCGATAGTTGAATTCAGCAATAGGGATAAATTCAAGGCTGGCGTACGCTTCTCTAAAGCTTTCATAAGCCTTTGTATTGTGATGAACATGTTTAGTGTGACAACTGCAGAAGATACCATTCGTATTCCGCCCGAGAAATTCAATCAACCTTTAGAATCAGTAACACACGATGAACTGAAGCTCAAATATGAGGGGATCGTTGACAAAGACTACGGTTTCGTGGTCGCTGTTATTGATGTTGAGGTGAATCCAGTAGGTCGAATTATGGCTGGAGATGGCGCCACTTATCATACAGTAACTTTCGATCTTCTATCATACTATCCGGAGATTCAAGAAGTCGTCGAAGGCGAGGTAGTTGAAGTTGAAGACTTCGGCGCCTTCGTTAGAGTAGGTCCGATAGATGCGCTTCTCCACGTTTCTCAGGTCATAGATGATTTCGTTTCATACGATGACCAAAGAGGCGCTCTAATCGCTAGAGAAACAGGCAGAATCTTGAAACCTGGTGATATGGTGAGGGCACGAGTGACGGTTGTATCATTTGCCAAAGGTGGTTCTTCTGGGAAAATCGGGTTGACTACTAGACAACCCTTTCTCGGAAAACTAGAGTGGATAAAGGAAGACCTAGAGAAGTTGAAGGCGCCAGCGCCTCCATCAAAGTAAGAGTGTGACCAAAATTGCCTGAACGAGCATGTCGCAACTGCAGATATCTATCAAGTGCCAATGTATGTCCAAACTGCAAACATACATCTTTTTCAGAAGATTGGCTGGGAGAACTCATAGTGGTTGATCCGGAAAGTTCAGAAATAGCTAAGAATTTGGGTATTAAGAATCCTGGAAGATACGCGCTACGGGTTCGCTGAGCACTTGACCCTTTATCGCGTCGGCGACAGGACTAAGATGAGACTTAAGCATCCCCTTGGGCAGCTCATAGTAGGTGGTCCGGATGAAACGATCCCTCAACTAGTTGATATTATTAATAGATACGATCCCAGGAAGATAATTGCTGTGGGGGACGTTGTTTCGCTGGCCCTTAGACAACGTGGAGTGAACGCTGCGATCTATGTGATAGACCACAAGACTGAACGAAAGAGCATCAACGAATCAATAGTTGGATTAAGAGAAGTCATAATAAGGAATCCGCCTGGCGCGATTATGAGAGAAGCTATCAGAGTACTTCGGCGAGTTCTAGACCAGGATGAACCTACTGTTGTTCTAGTTGATGGAGAGGAAGACCTTTTGGTTTTGCCTTTGGTGCTCTATTCGCCAATTGGCTCAATTGTAGTGTACGGTCAACCGCTTGTAGGCATGGTGGTTGTCACAGTGTCTCTGGATTCAAAGAATATAATATCAGATCTGCTCAAAGCAATGGAAATCTCTGAATCAGAGAAAGGTTAAGTACGGGAGCAGAATCCTGTTAGGCAACTGGTGTCATTTGCAGATGGATATTACTCCAACGCGTGATGTATACAATCCCGTTTTGAAACGTAGGGAAGTCACGTTCTATGTGAAACATATAGCTGCTGCCACGCCTAGACTATATGATATAAGAAAGCAGGTTGCAGTGAAATATGCTGCAGACGAGGAGCTAGTTTTCATAAGGAATTTAAGAACTTCAACAGGGACCTCGAGAGCTGTAGGAGAGGCTGAAGTATATGATTGTGTTGAGGATGTTAGGATTCTAGTTCCTGAACATATATTGGCACGAAATCAGCCAGAGCGTCACAAGGCCAAAGAAGAATCTGCGGCGCCTAAGAAAGGAGCTAAGCCCAAGAAGGGTTGATTGAATGAGTGAGAATGCTAAGGCTAAGCCAAAGAAGGAAGAGAAGAAAATAAATACGTATTACGATATCAAGGGAGACAAGATTTCTCATCGTCTCAGGAAGTGCCCTAGATGTGGCTCTTTCATGGCTAATCACAAGGGTGTGCAACAGAGATGGGCATGTGGCAAATGTGGCTATACAGAGTTTGTAAGTGTTAAGCCAAGATAATCTCGGCTAATTCATGAAACACTGTTATTCGGAGAGTTGTTCCTCAGTCTTGTTTCTTCTCGACTTGCTCGAGGTTTGCTTGGTTTTCAATCGTGAGTTTCTTCAGGTTGACCTGCACAACATCTTCGGTAATTGTATCTCCACGAACAAGTTTTCTTCGTCTCTCCCCTTTGGAAGCCTTTCTGAACCCAGTACTCTTGCCTAGAAGAGTCATCGATCTGACTCCTCCGTGAATATCTCTTCTCATAGGGAAGCCATCCTTATCACTTCCTCCTGTGATTTCCAGCTTTGTTCCCTGCAGTCCTAAGGAAGTGCCATCTATTGTCTCACCTATTCGTTTTCCTAGAAGTGTCTGTGCTCCGTCGCCTTCAACTTCTAAATTCTGAACCTTTCCATCAGATGTAGATATACCAATCTTGATCTTAGCCATAACTTAATCCACTGGCCTTCTGGCCGAAAAATCCAGCTTTACTCTTATTAACATTGCGTCTAAATCACGTCGGAAACGCAAGTGGTCCCCAACCTGGGCTTACTTTTCTCATAACCTCAATTAGCTCTCTAAGAGCCTCTTCTTCATCTCTTGAGAGTACAGCCCTATAATTCGTTACAAGAGCTTGAACGTCACTCTCAGGGACAGCAATATGCAAGATATCTCCTTCATCGAAGCTCCTTCCAATTGTAGGTTCTTTCATTGATACAGCTACCTCCTTGCCCAAGACTGCCTCTTCTATGCTTTCTCCTTGATCCTGAATCTGCATTATCATTCCGATCTTTTCGCCGTCTGCCGTAACGACGGGATAACCACGTCTGATTCTGCCCGCCAGAATCCTTACCCCAAAGACTGCTGGCTTACTTTTGCGAAAAATAAAAGTGGGTAGTACTAGTATCTTTCCAGGAAGGACCAGAGTACTCAACTCCTTCCTAAAAGCTGCACCTCGTTCTTTCTCAGCCCACTCTTCGTACTCCTCCACAAGATGATAGACGATATTCGAACTAAATATTGGAACTCCACGGATCTTCGCTTCCTCCTCAGCATCCGGAAGAGCTTTCACGTTGAACGTCAGGATTACACCCTGCAATGGATCTGTCTGCCTTATCAGAGCCGCTTCTACAACTTCTCGCCTAGAAACGTCTCCCACATCAGCCAATTTGATTGGGATCCCGCTGTTTTCAAGTTCACTTGTAAGAGCCTCCAGTGAACCCAGAGTATCCGCTTTCAAAATTACTCCTATTTTATCGGTAACTATTCTAATCCGCTCAACCTCATCGTCAACAATCCTGACAAGTTCTTCAACATTATTTCCTGCTCCCACTGCACAAATGGGTGCTCCAGCAATGACATCTTCGATCCCCGGTGCAGAAATCTTTACACCTGCAGCGGCCGTGACGGCATCAACTGGTGTGAATTTGTCTCTTGGGTCACGCATCTCATCAAGAGGTTTAGGAAGAAGAATCGTCCTAATTTTGGTTACAATAGGCTTTTCCCTACCCCCCACAACTATTGTATCAGTTTTGTGAAGAATGCCTTCATAGATGATGGCATTGAAGGTAAGGCCGAGTCCAGGTTCTTCTTTAACCTCCAGCACGGTTCCTCTGGCCGGGCCATCACTGAACCGTAGATTGTCCGCCATATATTGCTGAGTTACTCCAATTAGCATTGCAATAAGCTCAGGAATTCCTTCCCCAGTCTTTGCACTCACTGGTATCAACGCTACAGTTTTAGAAAAGTCTTTGACTCTATCAAAACGGTCAGAATTGAATCCTAATCTCGAGAATGTCCCCATTATCACATAGAGGAGATTGTCAACTTCAGTTTGAACTGCAGAGCTCTGTCTCTTGTATGATTCCGCGAAAGTCTCATTTGGGAAGGGCGTCCAGCCTGGGACCGTATCCAATTTGTTAACAGCCACAAGGAACGGTGTTTTCCTGCTCTTCAGAATGTTCAGGCACTCATGAGTCTGAGCCTCAAAACCGTGCGAAATGTCTATCACAAGAACGGCTATGTCCGAGACAGAGCCTCCTCGGCGCCGCAGATTCAAGAAAACGTTATGCCCCGGCGTATCTATCACAAGAATTCCTGGAATATTGATCCTTGCGCTAAATGTCTTGGAGATGGGGCCGCAGATCTCTTTGAGTGTCTCCAAAGGGAAGAAACTGGCCCCTATGTGTTGGGTCATCATCCCAGGTTCTCGTGCTGCTACACTAGATCCTCTTATTTTATCGAGAAGAGACGTCTTGCCAGTATCTACGTGCCCGAGAATGGTGACTATAGGTTGTCTTAAGGACTGTTTCATTCTCGGTCACCTTCACTCCTCGCAAAAGAGCTGTACTAGACTTGACTACTCAAGCCGAAGCCTATAACGATTCCTCCCTACGTCTGTTCTTTGATGCTTTCAGCTGGTCTAGAATCTTGGGAAGCATTTCCTCAGGACCGGCGGACACAAATACGTTCTCAATTAGTCTTCTTTTCTTGTAGAATTCAATCAAAGGCTTTGTTTGTCTAGCGTACACGTCCATCCTATCTTGAATTACTTGTGCGGTATCATCTTTTCTTTGCACAAGTTCGCCGCCGCAGATGTCGCATACGCCATCCTTCTTAGATCCCATCGCAGGCAAATCATAGACAACACCGTTGATTGTCCGCTGAATGTTGGCTACATTATAAATTGCCCCGCAGTTTCCACAGACTCTGCGCGCAGTCAGTTTCTCAAGTAATATATCATCAGGTATGTTGAGAAGAAGAACCACATCTATCTTGGTTATCTTCTCAAGTTCCTCTGCTTGAGGGATTGTACGAGGATATCCATCAAGTATGAATCCTTTGCTAGCATCTGCCTGGGATAACCGATTCTTCAGCACAGCTATCGTAATCTCATCGGGCACGAGTTCGCCGCGACTCATATACTCCGCGACCTGTTTGCCCAAGGCTGTCCCTTTCTTGACTTCTTCCCTGAAAATATCACCAATTGCTATGTGAGGAATTCCCAGTATAGGTGAGAGTCTTGAAGAGTATGTTCCTTTTCCAGATCCTGGAGCCCCGATGAAGATTATCTTCTTTCTCGTAACTTCTCTTGTCTTAGACATCTGTATGTCTCCTCAACCAAAATCTCTTGATGATAGTGATGCCTCCTATCATTTTGGCAGGTTTCTTATTTCTTCTTCCCCTAAATGCAGCTACCGTTCACTTAAATCACTTGATGTCGAAAACCGGAGTAAGATACTTCACTGAAGCTTGTGAACTATGAATCATTCGCTGGGTTGACTCTGGGGAGACCTTCTTTGGAAAGGCCAATCTATTGTTCTTAGTCTTCCAGGTCTGAAGTTGGCGGGTAGCCTATTACGAAGCCAGAGCAAAAAACTCTAAGAAATGAAAGAACTTAGAAAGATTTGAAATCTCTTACATGTTGTGACGGATATCTAACGAATAACTCAGGACCGTGATCTACTAGCTCTTGGTCCACTTCAGTTTTCTCGCGTCGACACTCCTTTCAAGGAGTGCCTTTCGGCACTTGCTTGAACAGAATCTTAGAACGGTTCCATCATTCCGGATATACATAATGCCGGAGCCAACAGGTATCTCTCTATTGCAGAAGGAGCAATCATAAGATCTTGGCATAATGTTCCCGCCTAGTAGGTTCCGCCTCTCTTGGCTTCTCTCTCCGTTTCACGGAGCATTAAGATATCTCCTTCACGAACAGGGCCTTTCACGTTCCGTGTTATGATTCTTCCTTTGTCAGGGCCCTCCAATACTCTAACGCGGACAAGAATAACCTCTCCCGTTGCTCCTGACCGCTCCATGGCCTGAATTACTTCTGCCGGAATTAAGCTTGCTCTTGTACTCAAGCCGTCGCGCCCTTCTTAAGAGCATCAATCTTGGTAGCTATTTCCTTAACTAGCTCTGCTGCATCTCCTGCTTCCACTATACTAGCCGCGGCTGAACCGACGTTTAGGCCTGTCGCCTGACCCAATTGATTCTTGCTGGGTACAAAAATGTAGTTTATTTTTCTCTCTTCACAAAGAAGGGGAAGATGCGCTACAACCTCTGGTGGTTGGACGTCTTCGGCTATATAGACTAAACTTGCTATTCCTCGTTCTATCGCTTTAGTGGTCTCATTGGTCCCTCGTCGTATCTTCCCAGTGTCTCGGGCTACTTGGAGAGCTTCATATGCTATGTCCGATAGTTCCTTTGGAACTGATATCTTTACGTAGAATGGTTTTGACATCTTGCCTCACCTTACGGGTTTCATCGGGCAAACTCACGATAGGTCGAGTAACCTATTAAGCAACTCGCCTTGCGTTGCGGGTTCGTATGAGTCATCGACGATATATAAGTCCTTTTCGGTCATGATACTTCAGGTGGTCCGCCATTGAGTTATTCAGGAATATTGCGATATTTGAGCACGCGCTTGTGTCAGTCAAGAGATGGGTGAACAGAACAAGCTATGTTGGTACGCAACTATGTACTTTCAATCCTGGGTGCAAGATAATACTGAAGCCTACCTTTTGATGGCAGCTCAAAATTGAGTCGCACAGGCATATCTGTGGAGAACTCCAACATGACTACATCTGATAGGTTGGAGGCTGCTTTTACCATCTCTGAAAGATAGTTCAGACTAAAAGTGGACCGTGCGTTATCCTTTGCCTCGAGGCTTAGGAGTTCATCACTGCCTTTCTCAACATCGACTACAACGTTACCCACGTCACCAGTAGCTCTTACAGTCAGCTTCTCTTTGGAGGCATCGAATATAATATGGTCGCTAACTGCTCCAGCATCTTCGAGTGCGTTCCTAAGAAGTGAAGTTGTTAGCCTAGCTGAGGCATTAAAGGAAATCTTTGGTGTTGGGACTTCCTCGGTAGAAGGCTCAAGAGTTGACATTCCAAAAGTGCGAGTATACTTGCTTTTCAGAATCATCATTAACTTGGGACTGCCCGGCTCAACTACTAATTCGATCGATTCGTCCCCGCCTATTCGTCTAAGAAGTTTCAACATTTCAGAAACATTAACAGCAAGTTTGGTAGGTTCATCACATAGATATTCTTCAAAACTCTCTTTTGGCCATTCGAAGTCGACCATAGCTACATGAGAAGGATCCATTGCTCTGAGTCTTATTCCTTCTCCGTCGACGCTGAAGTTCGCTTCATCAACCAAGGTTGCTATTGCACTTATGAGGTTCTTCCATACCTTCGCGTCAGCCATTCTGGCCTTGAAGACCATGTTTGAATTTCCTCCTCGGATATCTAAGAGAGATAGCTTCTCTGGTTTAAGAAGCTAAGCACTCTCCCTCCAAGTGTATCCGCATTGTGTACATCGGAAGAATTGCGTGGGTGATTCATCGGCGCCTCTTGTCTGAACCATCCACCAGTAAACCTCATTGTTGTGGCATTTTGAACATTCCGCTCTCATCGTCGGCATCGTACGTATCTTGGCTTCTTCCTCTCCTATTACTGCTACCTGGTCCTGCTGTACTCTGTCGATAGGTGCTACGGTCGTTGATTCCTGTTTGGCAGCATCTTTGACAAAGCCGCATTTCGGGCATATGAACGCGAGTTTTCCTTCTTGCGTATCATGTTTCCGGAGGACAAGTCGGGTCGAACATTTGGGGCAGAATTCCAAGGTGAACCACGTTTTCCTGTTAGTTTAGAATCTAATGTTAGCAGGTTTCTCACTCAGAAGAAGTTTGTTCCTCTTATTCTTATTGGTGAATCTTAGGGTATAGGCCATGCGCAAGGAGATGAGCTACTCGAAGAGGTTCAGGATAGTTCGCTCTTGTTGAGGAGATTTGGACTATGGCCTCTGCGTCATTTGTTGAAATGCCTGCTATATGAGCAAAGATGGTTGTGTTTCTGACGCGAATCTCGTTGAGATCACCTGCGTTTTCAATCATTCTCCATCGGTCTTCCCAGTCAGGAAGATTTCTGAGGGCAGACTTCACGTCATCGTTGTTAGGTTTCTCCCTCGTGACGGCAATTATTGGAAACCCGGTCTCTTGGTTAAGTCTCGTGATATCAACAATATTGAAACCCGCTAGAGTGATTGTATCCATCATTATCACTCGCAGCTGTTTGTAATGTGGAGAAGACTTCACCATTTCAACCACTCTTTCTGTAGAGTCTCTTCCGTCGACTTCGACATCCGTGCTCGTTGCTCCGTCTAGCCGCAGCCTCCCACGGAAGACAATCCCCAAAACAATTGTCCTCTTTTGTCGAGCAGGGTCCAATGGGCAATCATCGATGCCCATGATCCGTACTTCTTTCTTAATCTCTCTGAACCTAGCTACTCTTTTCGACAAAGCCTAGTCTTCCAGCGATCTCTTGGATTAATCCTGTGAAAAGTTCAACCGCTTCTTTCCCTTCGTCTGAGAGTAGTGAGACGCATTCTTCTACAGTCATCGCCTTGACAAGCCATGAGTATATTGCCAGAGCTTCAACAGCATCTGCCTGTTCGTGAAGAGGTGTTCTTCTTGGCATGAGCGACCTTAGGCCTGCTCTTTTTAGAGATTCTGCCAATACCTTAGTTGTGACCCTGGAATTTGTGCCTTTTCCAACTCGATAAGATTCTGCAAGCGAGAACGTGAAGTTGACGTAGGTGTCGCCGAGTTTGGCTAGGTTCTTGTCCATCATTACTTCAATGATTCTTGAATGTGTGATTGGGAATCTATTCGCTATTTTCGACGGCAGAGGTCGTTTCATTTTTCCAAGCTTCTTGGAACGTTTTCTGAATCTGCTCTAGCTCCTTCTGCAGGCCCTCTGATGCGTCCAGAAGTGCCTTCCAAAGGTCTCTTCTACCTTTTCCTCTAATATATATGGTTGGTTGACCAACCAAAGGATGAGGAAGATTATAACCAGCGAAATCCAGGGTTTCATCCTTCAGCAATATGCTCTGTAGTGCATTGCAGAAAGAGTGCCTTTCGCCAAATAGCTCAATGCGGAGTTCGTTTCCTTCATGTTTCAAGACATTTACTTTCATATTACCCACCCGCTTGATTCTCTGCCGAAGTCATTAGCTAGCTTTCTGCGGCCCTCTTCTCCACAGTTGTTGCATCTTAGAGTTCTTCCCGTGACGATCAATGACTGACCGCAATAGATGCATTCTGCTTTTAAGACGCCGAGTCTATCGTCTTGCGTACTGAGATGATACTCTCTGTTCTTGGTGCTTATCACCTGAGCCCTGACGATATCGCCAACTGTGAA
>Ga0315274_10017796_pt1 | contig 10017 bp, 19 predicted proteins | sample YL17G02_20_MG_FD_203700 | JGI IMG/M metagenome (GOLD analysis project Ga0315274, IMG submission 203700) | Sediment microbial communities from Yellowstone Lake, YNP, Wyoming, USA - YL17G02_20 | ecosystem: Environmental > Aquatic > Freshwater > Lake > Sediment | place: USA: Wyoming | collected... | reverse complement strand
TCTTTTCGAAGATTTATATACTGCCTTCGATCCTTCTTTGTGGCCCAAAAATTCAAATAAAATAAAAGTATTGTTAGAGAAAATTTAAGAAAGAAGGTCCTTCAAATGAGTAATCAATCAGATATCCAAGAATATCGCCGCATTTTAGAATCCGTTCGTGAGGAATTAAACAAGATGACTCCTGCACTAAGGTTTTCTCACCTAATGTTGTATTAGAAAGGAATGACGAAGAATAATGAAAATATATGTTGCCGGGCCTCTTTTTACAGACGCCGAAAGAGTATATAATATCACAGTGGCTGAGAAACTCAGAGCCGAAGGGTATGATGTATTTTTGCCACAAGAATTACCAATTAATTTCAAAGATAAAAAATGGCAGTTGAATACTTTCATGTCCAATGTTGGTGAGATTGACAATGCCGATGTCATGGTTGCCATTTTAGATGGGCCAATGTGTGATGATGGTACGTCATGGGAAGTTGGTTATGCTTATGGACAGTGCTTCAGTATTTATGGTTTGCGGAGTGATTTTAGAACTGCAGGGCCTGAAGGGCAAGTTAATTTGATGTTGGGGGAGAGTGTGGTTGGGATTTATAAGACGGTAGAAGATATCATTGAAGCCTTAAAGAATGGGAGTCTAGCCGATGGGGTCAAGGCGCTTGTTTGAAGCACAAGAAATTACAGTTCAACTCTGTGGACTCCCACCAATGAAAGGGTGATGTTATTTTGGGAAAAGTATTGCACCCAGGATTAGATAGTGGTTATACTTTTTATCAAAGATCAGATACTGACTGTTATGCTACAGTAGAATATAGTAATAAGGTAAATAAAGATAATCAGTTTGCCCACCGGCTTTTATCTTTGAGGGCCAAATTTCGAGCCGAGGGTGATTTTGAAAAGGCCGATATATTACGAGACGCATTAGAGAGATTTAACTTCATAGTCATAGATTTGAAAGACGGGAGTTCTTATTTACAGCGTAAAGAAATATGTAGTATAATCAAAGAACACCCGGCAGTATGTTATAAATGTAAGTTGAAAGAAAGATAGATATGAATCCAATCGTCATTGAAAAGTTTTACAAATGGGAATGGGATTATGAATGCAAACACTGTGGCAACCCCATAAATGAGCGTGGCATTGGCTGTTTTTGGACCACGGAATCACATAAGCCCATGTCGAAAAGATTCAGCAAATATGTTGGAGCCGGAATAGAAAATGGTCAGTTAGTTTTTGATGACCGAAACTTTATGTTCTCGTCAGATGAAGAAAGAGAATATATTAAGGGTATACTTAGAGAACATTACTCAAATGAAAGAAGTGATTAATTATGCATTGCCCATATTGTAGTTCGGAGTTAGCATCGGTTGCAGAAATTCCTGAGAATGATTGGTATTGCAGTGGGCCTATTAGTTTGTATTGCACGAATGAAGATTGCACATTTCATGAAACGGATTGCTGTTTGTTATTTCATAGTGCCTTTGATAAGAAGAAAGGTCCTGGCGATAGTTGGTCAATTTCGTTTATAAAATAGAATAATGTAGCGGTAACTCAGTCTGGTAGAGTCCCACATCGATAATGTGGTAGTCAAAGGTCCAAATCCTTTTCGCTACACTTCAAAAATTCTCTTTCCTCAGCCTAAAAATACAGTATAATATAGTCAGAAGGAGCATTCTCTCATGGACATCCCAAAAGACTTCAAATGGTTCCCAATTTCCATAGAAAAAGTAGCTCAACAAATGGATTTTGAAGATGAAGAGGACCGGCAAAGGTTTATCGAATATAATACTCATAATCCAACTTTATGTTATAAGGGGAAGAAGAAATGGCCAATTTTGATGATTAGTCTGAATGAGAGCATGGCTTTCGATTTCTATGGGACTTATACAATAACTGCGAATGTTAAAAATGGGATTAATGATAGATGGTATTCTCATTATGGTATTCCAGGGAGTTTATTGCCAGATGTCATTAAGATGTTGGAAGATTTCAATGGGAGGACAGCATGATATACAAACCTTTGAATAGAAAAGCCTACATCCATGGTGGAATGTTTTCTCCTGTGCATCATTTAGAGATTGAAGAATGGCATTATAGTTCATTTCAGTTCGATAAACAAACCGGAGATGTTTTATTATGGCTGGTAAAGAGTAAAACGGAATGGGGGCCGCGAAAACCGCCTGAAGTAATTTCTTGGGAAGAATTCAAAAATAGATTTGACCCACCATTGGATGATGATATGGTTGATGCTGGAATGTATTTAAGAGGATATGATAAGGAAGGCGATGATAAAAGTGAATGACAGCATAGACCGTGATGAATTCATTCGTGGCACTGTTTTTGACATAGAAGATATCAAATGGGTTCCCACCACCGTCCATAAAGTTGCCGCCCAAATTCATTTTGAATACGGCAGCATAGATCGTGAGGCATTTGTTCGTGATGCCTTGAGTCATCCGTCTTTGTTTTATAAGAGTGCGGAAAACGATTGGCCGATTTTATATATTTATATTCTTAACAAATGGAATCATAATGGTTATGTGAAACTGGATTCTAATTTGAAATATGATGCGAATAGTTGGTTTGTTGATTGTGGTATTCCGAAGAGTGTCTTGCCGGATGTCATTAAGATGTTGGAGAGTGTTGTCTAAAAATATTTGGGGTCATAGAGTAATTTGGTTATCTCATCACTCTGTCCAAGTGAAGAATGTCGATTCGAATTCGACTGGCCTCGCTGTAAGATGAAAGGAATATATTATGACCAAAGAACATATTTCTGCAGTATTAAAATATTATGATGAATTATTATCATCTGATGGCGTGGCTGCCATTTGTAATAATCATGCCACCACTCACGATGACCGACTTGCTCATGCTCGTTGGATGTGTCAAAAGGCTCAGGAATATTGTGAGCAGGGCGAATTAGACAAGGCGAATCGCTGGTTGGGATTCATTCAGGGGGTTTTTTCTTGTGAAGATCTCATGAGCATTGAGGAAATGAGGAATCATAACCGTGATATTGAGAATATACCACTAGATGAAGAGGCAACAGCAGAAATGATTCATAGGTTAGCAGAATATGTATTCCATGAATATATGAATGATTTACCTCAGGGCACATGGGTTGATGCTTTCCCGCCCCGTCTGGCGGGAGATGCAGAGCGGATTGCTCAACGCCGGTCCTGGTATACCGAGAGGGTCGCTCAACATAAAAGAGATAGGGATGGTTTAAAATGAATCAGGCATTAAAAGATCGTTTTATACAATTTTTGACAGATTATCATCGGTTATACAAAGAATCGGAAATATTACATGACGAGTTTTACGCTGATGATTGTGATGCTTCGGATGATTTCTTGGATATGATGGTGGATTTGGATCTGACTGAATATGCGGTTAATTTTTTAGACAAAGCAAAGGAGATGGAAATATGAAAACCTTAAATGAACTGGCCCAAATGAAAAATGATGCTCGGGAATTCTTGCGAAATTATTCCAAAAAGCAGAAAGAATTTAAAGCTGCTGCCGAAGAATGTTTCAAGCATTATGACCCATTGATTAAGGCGGAATTGGCTGCTAAATATCCTGATTATGAAACAAGTTTGTGGCACGATACGCTGGATGATGATGCACCGTATAAGTTTTTTGTGGAGTTTGGAGAGTATAAGCTGCAGGCAACCGGCCAGTGGTGGAAATGGGGAGACGTTGAATTACAAAAGGCGGATGATTTTCCTGTAAATCCAGAAGAATTGGAGAAGGAATTGACGAAGAAATTTGGGGTGCCAATTTTCGTCTATAGAGAGTATGATGATTATTTTATGACGGATGAGGAATTGACTGAAGAGGAAGCAGAATATGACAAGTTCGTGCCAGAAGATGAATATCCACCGGGGGTTCCAAGCCATGAAGATATATTGGATTCTTTGAAAGGATGAACAGAATAGTTTCGGTTGAACCTTGAAAGTTGGTTATTGTATTTGTAAAAGGCCATCTATGATAGAGACAACTTCTAAAAACTTCTCTTCTAAGATTTCATTAGTGCTTTTTTTATCACATATTACAATCAGATTTATATCTTTATTAGATGCTATTTCTAGTTTTTCTTGATCTTTTGCATTAATTTTATCAAGGCTTTGTTGACCATATATAGGTTTGAAATGAATAATCCCGTTCCACTCTATGGCTAGTTTTAATTCAGGGATGGCAATATCCACTTCTAAACCATTAAGCATTGTCTTGTCGTTGTTTAATATTTCTAACTGGGGATAATGCTGAATTAACATTTCATAGAATTTTATTTCTATTTTTGATCTGCGGCCCACTCGATGTAATGTGTTATTATATGAAGCGGCACAGGAGCTATTACAGAAAGAATTCCCTGTTTTGCTTTTTGATATCTCACTTTGCTTTTTTATAATTTCTTTGCCGCATGCTTTACAGTTTAATTGAATAGTTTTGTTACTAAATATCCCTTGACATTTGTTAGAGCAAAATGTGTTCTCATAACATCTTTTTTTACTTTGGTTATGGACTCTGGCCGGTCTCGGAAAAGGTTTTTTACACATCTCACAAATTAGTTGAAAATCCATTGCAGGATACCTCGCTTTCTATAATATAATTCGAAAAAGAGGTATAATGCACCTGCATAAATAATATTTATTTTGATAATTTAATATTAGGGGTTTAGCCAAATGGGAAGGCATCTCTCTCCAAAAGAGACATGAAGAGTTTCGATCACTCTAACCCCTGCTGTTGCGTTCCTCAATTCATATCAAGGTCTCACCTCCTTTTAGATGGTAAAAAACGCAACAAAAAGGGGAGTTTCTCACCCATTAAATTGGCATTAAAAAGAGACTCTCTAATGTCCCCATAGAGTAATGGTCAACTCGCCTGACTTTCAATCAGGAAACAGTAATGCAAGTAGGGGTTCAAATCCCCTTGGGGGCACGGGGAATGCTGCCGTCGTCTAGCGGTCATGGACGCTGGCCCCTCAAGCCGGAGATCGTGGGTTCGAATCCCATCGGCAGTACGAAAGAAGGTGTTTTATGAGGAAACCCATTACTTACAAGCGGTTAGCCAAAGCCTTAATTGAGGCCGTAGACATTATGTGGGAATTAAACGGGAACATTAGTGAAGATAAGAATGCTTCGAGGTTGATTGATATGGCTGAGAAATTGAAGCCCTATCTTAATCCTGTGGAAGAGGAGGAGCCATTGCCCAGCCGGAGACTATCCCATCTCCGTGGAGAAATGGGTTTGTCCCAGCCTATCAATATGTTGGTAAGCATAAATAAAGGAGTAATATTATGAGAACAAACAGTTCGTGGGAAGCGTCCGAAGAGGATGAAGAGCCCGAAGATGATGATTTGTATTTATATTTGCGTTTTACTATTGACGAGGAGCGATACCAAGAGGAATCTATAGTCCTTTTAAAAACATTAGTTCGTCTATATGAAGGGGACTTAAATTGCCCATTGCCTTTAGATGGAACGCCAGATGGATTTCTTTATGGGATTGCTTTTGTTTATGATGAAGATCATGATGATAGAATTTTATTAGCAATTAATACTTTATCATCATTAATAGATTTCCATATTATAGCAGTTGCCGAACATGAAGGGGAATTAAATATTTATACAGAAAAACCGACAGGATTAAAACAACTTGCTGTGGTGAATGATGTTTGGTATATCACTGAATTTGTTTTGGAGAATGATAATTGGGTTGCTAGTTTAAGGTAATTATATTTTGGCGTTGCGACGAAATAGTTTCATCTACTGTGAATAGGTAATTATGAGTTTGAATCTCATTGCTTCCGAAAGGAAGTATCGTCTAATTGATAAGACATTAAAAAGACTATTTCAATTTTTCTCGCCGAAATTTTTAAAAGGATATATAATGGATCAATGGCTATGGATAACAGGTATGCCAAGAAGTGGCACTACTTTAATACAAAGAATTACTACTGCCCATCCTGATATAACTGTATTATGCGAAACAAATATTGCAACAGCTTTTAAAGAAGTTTTACTTAATCATCATTCTGGAGAATGCGATGGATTACATTATTTATCTAAATTAGGGTTGGACATCAGCCAGCAAACAAAAGATATTATAGAGGCTTGTAGAAAATGGTTTGGCGATAATATATATTTTGGAGACAAGTCTACTTATTATATTTATAAATATTATGACATTAATGAGATATTTACTAATTCTAAATGGATAATTACTTCCCGAGATAAAGAAGAAACAATTGCGTCATTTAATCGTTGTTGGGGGTATTCTAGAGAAGAGAGTATATTTATTATAGATAATTATAATATTTTTTATGAAAAAATAAAAAATGATAAAAATATATTATTTCTGGAACATGATAAAATTAATAAATATCCAGAAGAGACAATCAAAAATATTTTTAACTATCTAGAATTAGAGTGTCCGTCTGAGGTTTTTGATTATAGTGTTGATTTGATTGTTAATGGGAATATAAATAGGAGTATTATGTCATTTAAAGCCCCGGTGGTGTAATCTGGTAGCCACCCCGCGTTTAAGCCGCGGTGCCTGAAATGGCGTGGAGGTTCAAATCCTCTCCGGGGCACTAATGTAATTAAGGGCATTATTATGTTTGACAAACAAACCATAACAATATTAGAAGGAGATATTAAAAACCTCCTTCAAGATATCCCAGAGGTCCATTGTATTATTACTTCCCCTCCATATTACAAACAGCGCAAATATGGAAAAAATCCGTTAGAGATAGGTCGAGAATCAACCATCGATAATTATATCAACAATTTATGTGAGATTTTTAATGTCATTAAATTACATGAGCGTGGAAGTTTATGGGTGAACATTGGTGATAAGCGTAATACTAATGGTGGTTTGTTTAATATTCCTCATAAGTTTGTCGAGGAGATGTTAAGCCATGACTGGTTATTAGCTGACAGTGTGGTTTGGGCGAAGGTTGTTGATTATGATGATGGCTCTACTGTCGGGGGTTGCATGACTGAACCTGCACATGGCCGTTTGAATGCTAATGGGTATGAAATGATATATAGATTTGTGAAAACTGCCAGGGTTAATCAAGCGTGGTCAGACACATGTGCGGTGAGAATCCCCAGGCAAGGAACAGATGATATTCCTTATTTGCCCAAAGAATTAATAAGTATTGGGACCTCTGTTGAAGGAAGAAATTTACATAATGTATGGCGAATTAATATGGGGCAGACCAAACAGAAACATTATGCAGCCTACACTAAATCATTGTGTGAGAGAGGGATCTCAATGACTTGCCCTATTTATGTTAACCCTGATAATTCTTTACCAGAAAGAATTGTAGAAATGGAAGAATACGAAGAAAATCGGGGCAGTAAGAGGATATTTGGTAAATACACCAATAATGAAGATCCTGATTTCCAAGATAAAAGTGGCCGACAAGATGCGGGGCAAATATATGTAGCCAGAAAGCCAGTTACGAAAGGATGGACTTTTAGAGATGACAATGCTTCCTTAGGAATCGTTTTGGACCCTTTTTGTGGGACGGGAACAACTGGAGAGGTGGCTATTAAATTAGGAAGATCTTTCATAGGTGTTGATTTGTATAATGAATACTGCGAGATAGCTAAAGGAAGATGTTCTGAGGCTCAAAAAATGTTATTGGATAATAATTATAATCCTTGGGAGCTAATGCGATGAAAGGTCAAAAGCCGTTTGACCCAAACGAGAGTAAGAAATATGATCGGCCTGCGAAGATCGTTGCTACGAAGATATTGGAGAAGAAGGGTTTTGAGGTTTTCCCACATGAAAAAGCTCAACAATATTTATATGATCATTTTCATTGTGAACCGAATACTATAAGTGATAATGATTTGATACATACTGATGTAATATGTTATAATTTGGAGCGGAAGGTGATATGCGTTGAATTAGAAGTAAGACTATTTAGTAGAGATGGGGAATCCTTTTTTGAGTTACTAAAAAGTGGAAGATATAAGACCGCCCATGTGCCTTTAAGGAAAATAGAAAATAATAATGTTTCAGATTTTTATATATTCTTTAATTATCAATTGTCTGAATATGGTGTAATAAAATACAGTGATATTCTTTTATTCCCAGAGATAGAAGTCAGATGCCGGAATAAAGGCGACTATGATTATGATTATTTTAAAAATATAGATAACACGAAGCAATATATAAATTATTATAAAGTTCATACAAGTTGTTTGCCACAGAACAATGGATTAGTTTTTAATGGGGATGAGATGTATTGGTCGTCCTATTAATTATTAAAATAATGAGATATTATCTTTAGGAGAAGAGTATAAAAATGTCATACAATAACTTCGAACAAATCCACAGTAACTGGGGAGCATGGTATAAAAATGCTGGCAAACAGATGTATATCATCCATTCCGAAGATACCCCCGAAGGATTGATCAATTTAAAGTTAAAGGTTCAAAGTCGCATTCCTATGCAAGATTTTGTATTTGCTTTGGAGCCAACTTCTTATGCTTATATTCCCTTTGTCAGTGATTTATATGGAGCCTTTCATGCCCTGGAGACAATGAAACAATATGCGGAAACTTCTAAATATTATCATTTCTTGACACAATTTCTAAAAGACACCATTGATTATAAAAAGAATGAAACGGATTATTACACCAAAAAACATTACGAGCAACCTTATCAAAACTTAGAATCAATTCGGTTCTTTAAGGTTGTTTTTAAAGGCCATGGTCTGACCATTTATCAGATGGCTGATACAATTTGGAACATGGAGACCTTAGAAAATTGCCCTGCTGAATTGGCGGCAAAGTGTCGAGGCAAATTATGGGAGCATATTGATGCTTGGACCAAAGAAATTCGAGAGAATGAAGTTGTGCATGATGATACGCAGCCGGAAGCAGCTTATTACATTTACTGTACGACTGGGTGTTCTTGTTGTAGTTATGAAAATCATTACCGGGGACCTTATCGGACGAAGGAAGATGCTGAAAGGCGAATCAATTTCTTTTTGACCTCTGAGGGCGATGACAAGTATCATCCTTTGGCATCACAATATTCTGCGAGAGGAAATTACTCCATTGAAGAGAGAAAATTGGAGTTCATGCCCGAATATGACAATGTGGTTATTGAAAAGACAGCGATGGCTATAAAGGATCTGAAATTTGTGGATGTGGGGAAGGACGGGCGGGTGTATGATATGTTGAGTGAGGGGGCTCATTTTAGTGATGATGATTAGGTAAGGGAATAATGATTATTTGCAATTTATGTAAAGAAGAAATCAAAGAGAAAGACCTTGCCGTTCATGTTCGCTCGATGGTCTTGGAGAAGAGCAAGAGCCCTTATTCTCGTGGGCATTTGCAATTTAACCTTGTGGATATGCGTCGAGCGAAGTATAATGAGATTGTGCATGAAAAATGTTTTGATGAAATAAAAATATAGTAAGCCTATCTGGGGGAACTGGTATAGTTCCTAGTTTTATATGAAAATATATCGAGGAACAAAAGTCTTGTTAATAAACAAAGGGTTCAAATTCAGGATCTATCCAACTAAAGAACAAAACCAATCGCTTCGTCAATGCGGAGGTAATGCTCGTTTTACTTATAATATGTTGCTGGAAAGAAATATCCAATATTATGAAGAAACTAAACAAATTGACAAAGCCAAATTTCACTTCCAAAATGATATGATTAATTCATTGCCTGAACTTAAACAAGAATTTGAATGGCTTAATCTTTCTTTCTCTCAATCTCTCCAACAAGTCGCCAGACAATTATCTCAAGCGTTAACCAATTGTTTTCAACATCAAAGTGGATTCCCTCAATTCAAAAAGAAACAAAACGATGACAGTTTTGCTGTACCACAGAAATGGAGGTTAGGAAAAGGATTCGTGTTTATTCCTAAAGTGGGAGAGGTGAAGATGAAAAAACATCGCCCATTGCAAGGAAAACCTAAAAGCTTAACTGTTATTCAAGACGGTGAACAGTGGTTTGTTTCAATATTATGCGAAGTTA
>Ga0315274_10017795_pt1 | contig 10017 bp, 8 predicted proteins | sample YL17G02_20_MG_FD_203700 | JGI IMG/M metagenome (GOLD analysis project Ga0315274, IMG submission 203700) | Sediment microbial communities from Yellowstone Lake, YNP, Wyoming, USA - YL17G02_20 | ecosystem: Environmental > Aquatic > Freshwater > Lake > Sediment | place: USA: Wyoming | collected... | reverse complement strand
GAAGACTTTGGCTCTCAAAGCCCGTTTTCGACCCCGCTACGCAGGTTCCAACCCCCGAATCCGCGAAGTCGGGTTAATGGCTTCGGCCTCCAGCTTGTCGGTCAGGGGGCGAGGGGATGGAGGATCGTTGGGCCTATTTGGTCTTGATTCTTTTCGCGGCTCCGTGCGGCGCTATCCGGTCTTGGCGGCTCGCTCGGTCAGGGCGGTTTGCAGGTCGGCCTCCAGGCGGGTCAGGATCTCGGTAAGGTCCTTGCCCAGTGCGTCCATGAGAGCCTGGACCGTCCTGACCAGCACGGGATTGACGGCCCGGTAGGACTGCGAGAAAACGACCACCCCATCGGAGGTCTTGTGCTCGACCAGAAAATAGCGGATCTCCATAACAGCCACGGGGGCGGATTCGTCCCGGAAGTCGCCATAGAGGGCTGCGACGGTCCCTTCGAGGGTGTACGCGGGCGCCGTCTGGCTGCTGGAAGCCAGGACGTGCTCGAACACGCCGGAGTCGGCCAGCCACCGGCGAGTCTGCTCCGTGATCATTGCCCCCGGGGAAATCAGGAATTGGCGATAAAAATCGGGCTCATACTGGAACTCCCCCAGACGGTAGATCAGGTCCTTCGTGGCGAAGGCCGAATCGACGCTGAGCCGGCGAACATCGAGCGTCGCGTCGTTTGGAGCCGCCGCCGGCGCGGACTTCCGTGCCGTCTCAAGGATGTAGTACTCCTGCACGGCCGTGCTCTGGCCGCACCCGCCAACGGCTATGCCCGACAGAACCAACGCAAAAACTAAGAACGCGTCCATTCGATGACTCATTTCAATACCTCCGATTTTTGCGGCGGCCGGCTGAACAACAGGGTCGACGGCTGTTCCCTCAGAGCCACCACCAATTCGCTCAGGCTCTCCGCGATCTGTTGAAACTCGCTCAGCGTGGCATTGATCTGCGGCCTCTCGGTCGCGATCACCTTGTTCAATTGCAGTATGGTCTGGTTCAATCGAGCGACGACCTCCGGCACATTCGGCCGGCTCGTGGACCCTTCGGGCGGCGCCAACAGGGCCTGAAGGTACTTGTTCGTCTCCCGCAGGTCCACCATCAGGCCCTGGGTCTCCCGGCTCAGCGCGGGGATATTGGCATCGGCCACCGCCCGGTCCAGAGAAGCCAGCAAACGCTCGATGTCCGCGCGGATTCGCTCCAGGTTCAGGGCCGCAATCTGCTGGTCCACGTGGCTCAGCACGTCACGGGCCTGCTGACTCAACTGCGGAATGTTGGCGTCGATGACGGCCGAGTTCAGAGACGCCAAAAACTGCTGGGCCCCATCGTTGATCTTCTCCATTTCCAAAGCCGCCACCTTTTCCCGGAGCTCGATCAGAAGCGCCTGGGCATACCGGCTCAGCTCCGCCACGTTGGCCTCAGTGATCACCTTGTTGAGCGAATCAAGCACGCTCTCCAGCGATCTGGCCAGTCCTTCCACATTGATCGACTGCAATTCCGTCAGGATGCTGTCGATGGAATCCTTGATCGTGGTGAATTCGCTCAGCGCCGAGGGGACGCGGAGATAGGTAGGCGTCCACGGAAGCGGTTCGACGGGGAACCGCTTCGGGTCAAGATAGTTCAGCTCGAGATAGGCCTGCCCGGTAAGGAGGTTCGACGCGATGCGAGCGCGAAGCCCCCGGTCGATCATCTGGCCCAAGACGGTCTCGACTTGTCCGGCGGCAAAGGCCGGTAATTTCGACCGGGGCACCGCACTGACCACTCGGACATACGATGCGTAGTTGGAGATGGCCCCGTTCTCCGGCGGCAACGTGTACACATTGCCCACGAATCCAATGCTCTCGATACGTCCGATGCGGACGCCCCGGAACTCCACCACGGAGCCGAGGGCCAGGCCGGTGATGGACTCGGAGAAGTAGGATTCGAAATGCATTTCGTCGCGGGCGAGCAGTCCGGCCCCAAACAGGATCACGGCGATCACGATCAGAGCAACGGCAAAGATCACAAAAATGCCGATCCGGAAGTAGTGCGGTTTTGTGCTCATCTGCATCCATCCAACAGGTACTGGTCAACCCCGGGAGACACTTCGTACAGGGATTCAGGTCTGCCTCACCTCCGCCGCCTGGCGATTGAAGAACCGCCAGACAGTCGGGTCGTCGCTGTCGCGAAGCTCCTGAGGCGTTCCGCTGGCAACCATCCTCCTCCTCTGCTTGTCCAGCATGATCACCCGATCCGTGACGGCGAAAATGCTCGGGAGCTCATGCGTGACGATCACAAAAGTAAGGTGCAGGCTCTCCGACAGGTCCAGGACGAGCTGATCGAGCTGGGCGGAGGTAATGGGGTCCAGGCCGGCCGACGGCTCGTCCAGAAACAGGACCTTCGGGTCGGCCGCCAGGGCCCGCGCGATGGCCGCCCGCTTCTTCATCCCGCCGCTCAACTCCGCAGGCATCTTGTACGCGGCGTCCTGCAGACCGACAGCCTTCAGCTTCATCTCGGCAATCAGCTCGATGGCTTCGCGGGGCAGGTCCGTGAATTCCTCCAACACCAGCGCGACGTTCTCGAGTATGTTCATGGAACCGAACAGGGCGCCGCTCTGGTAGGAGACGCCGATCTTCTTGAGCACGGCGACCCGTTCCTCACCTTCGGCCGTGACGATGTCCGTCCCGTCAATGAACACGCTTCCCCGCAGCGGCGGCGTCAAGCCGATCATGTGCTTGAGCAGGGTGCTTTTGCCGCAGCCGGAACCGCCGAGGATGCCGAAGATCTCACCGGTATAGACCTCAAAGTTGATATCATTGAGGAGAGCCGCGTCGCCGTAACCGGCGGTCAGGTCCTTCACTCTAATGATGGGTTCACCGTTGGCCGTCATCGCCGACTATATCCCCAGGAAGTAGTATGCCACTGCAAAAACGCCGTCGGCGACAATGATCGCGATGATGCCGCTGACGACAGCCCGCGTCGCGGAATCGCCTACGGCACTGGGGCCTGTTCCCGTTTGCAGGCCGCGAAGACAGCCCAGGCCGGCGATCAGGGTGCCGAACACGAGCGTTTTGACCAAGCCGCTGAACAGGTCTGTCAGAGTCGCCGCCTCACCGATTCTGTCGAGATACGTTCCGACCGGCACGTGCCAGGAAGCCATGACCACCCCGCAGCCGATAAGCCCGAAGAGCTCGTTGAACATCGTCAGAAGCGGCATGACGAGAATCACCGCGATCAGCCGGGGCAGGACCAGGTACTGCACCGGGTCCAGGGCCATCGTGGTCAGGGCGTCGATCTCCTCATTCACCTTCATTGTCCCAATCTCGGCGGCAAAGGCCGAGCCACTGCGGCTGGCCAGGATGACGGCGGTGATCAGAGGTCCCAACTCGCGAAGAAGGCCGAGGACCACTAAGTCGGCCACGAAGATTTGCGCACCGAACTTCTCCAGCGACGCCGCAGATTGGAAGGCAATGATCAGGCCGATCAGGAAACCCAACATCGCGGTGATGCCCACGGCGTTCGCTCCCGCCTTCTCTGCGATCAGCAGCATATCCTTCCAGCGAAGAGAACTCGGATGCTGCACCGTCATGGCAAGCTTTACGATGACTTCGCCTGTGAAACTCACCTGGGCTTTGAAACCGCGGGCCATGCGGACCGCCAGCTCACCAAGCGAGGGAATGAAACCGGTCAGGAACCTGGACTTCGCACGCGCAGGTATGACCCGGTCGGTTTCGAGCATGGCCATCAATTGCTGAAACTGAGGCCGCAGGCCCTGGATGTCGATCCGCCGTTCGCCTTGTTCCTGGATCCGTTTGCACTCCACGAGCAAGGCTATGCCGGCGGCGTCGCAATAGTCCACGTCGCCGACCTGAACGAGCAGCGATGCGGGCTTGGTGTGGCGGACGCTGTGCGTGCTCTGCCGCCAGATCGAGGCGGCGGTATCCTTATCCAGCCTGCCCTTGAGGACGAGTCGGGCCTGTCCATCCTCGCCCTGCCGGAAATCGTACGTAAGCGTTTCTGCGCCTTCCATGACCGCCCATCATCCTTTCGATTCAGGTCCGTCTCATTGTAAACCCACGGCGCGTACAATGCAAAGCCTCCTTGGCAATCGAGCGGCGACGATACCACCCGAGACGGCTGGACTGAATATCTGAGGGTCAATGGCCGATGCTGACAATAGAGGTGAAGTTGGCCACGATCAGCTTTCTTCGGCGGCGCCGGGAGTGAAGCAGACGAGGGCGATCAGGACGAGGCTGGCCCCGGCGATGAAGAGGACGATTCTCTTGGGCGGATCGCTGCATCGCTGCAGCCAGACCGGGATCGCCGGGGCGGCGGGCTCCTGCCCGGCCTCCGCCACCAGGGCCTTGCGGGCCACCGCCAATTCGCCGGCCCGCGCCTTGGGATAGACGGTATTCGGGTCGTTGGGCTCGGTCCCGAGGGTCACGGGCACGATCCGTTGGAGCAGGTTGGGGTCCTTCTCCAGCTCCTGCAATAGCGCGTCGTACTCGGCGTTGAGGGATTCGAGACGTTTGAGAGAGGCTTCCGCTTCCCGGACAAGGGCCTTGTTGCGGCAATACTGGATGAGGTCGTCGCACAGGACCGCCCCGCCCAGTGCCGCCGCACCAATGCTGAAGAAAACCACAAAGAAAAAGAGGTGGAGAATCCCTTGCCTCTGCATGGTCCAACTGCCAATCGCGGATTGCCGATTTCGGATTGCGGATTCGCTCGCGCGGCCTCGATCCGCAACGACGTCACCGGCCCAATCCATTCATCCACACTCAGGGTCCACACTCACGCACATCGGCGTGGTGCCCTGTGACCTATCCGGCTTATCGGCCGCCGTTGTGCTCTTTCTGGAATGTTTCTCGGACGAAACGCAATTCTGCAAAATGCAGATTAGGCTTACTTTCAAAAGGAAGGATGGTCTTCTTGATTCTTCCTTTTGAAACAATAAGGTCTTGACGCACAATCATTTAGGCAGATTACTCAAGGAAATCCCAAGACCGATTTCCTTGAATAATATAAGCCTAATCTGCATTTTGCAGAAGTTCATGACGAAACGCAATCATCCGTCTGTAATCAGGTTAGACCGGGTACACCGGAAGTTGAGCCCGGAGCAACTCGTAGATGGTCTTGCCGTCCTTGATGGACTGGGCCGCGGTCTGCTTGAACAGGCCGGTGAGCTCATCGAAGTCCATCTTCTTCAGCTCCGCCGGACTCTTCTTGCCGCCCTTGGCGTTGGCAGTGATGAACTTGGCCATCGTATCGCCGGCGATGTCACGGATGAGCTGCCAGAGCTCTCTGCTGTCCGCCGCCGCCACGGCCCGGCCCAGGGCCAGGGACATCGACAGGATGGCGTTCATGCCGAGAAGACCCTTTCTCTGCATGGCGTGGATCTTCTCCTCGGCCGATGCGTTCTTGGAGATCCGCCCGGCGGCAATCGCCTGTTCCAGCTCCAGGCCGAGAAGCTGTCTGTCGGTATCGAGCAGCGAGCCCAGCTTGCCGACTTTCTTGCCGACGAAGGCCTTGGCGAGCACCGTTTCGATGTGCTGAACGGCGTCCATGCAGCCCATGCCGTCGTAGCGCCGGGATTTCTTCCAGAGGACCGTGAGCTTCTCGTCGTTCTTGGCACGAACCATGTCGGCTTTGACGTCCTTCTTGAACCGGAAGGTGCCGTCGCCGGTGGCCTTGAACAGATCGGGATATTTCTTCACCGTGTCGGACGGCTCGATGATGCTGTCCACGTAGTGGATGGCTTCGTCCTCGCCGGCGCTGGTGCCAAGAGGCGTCGAGCCTTTGAAGCGGATGATGCCGCTTCTTCCGAGGAACAGGGTGGCCGCCGCCGAGGGGATGCCGGCGTTGGTGGCCTCTTCGGTGCCGCTGACGGCCTCGATAGCCAGCATCTTCATCAGCAGGCTGGTGATGTCGATCTCGCTGGCCTTCGGCGAGACGGCGACATCGCTCTTGCCGGTGAGAATCTGGACCAGCTCCTTGACGGTCTGTTCCATTTCCTGCCGCTCTTTGGCCGTGATTTCGCGCTGCGTGGCGCGGGCCAGGGCGATAATCTCCATCATGCGTCCGTACTTCTGGAGGCGTTCCGTGTTGGCGCCGCCGCCGCACTTGACGCCCAGGGCGTTCATCGCCGTGCCGATTTCCGCCTCGAACGGGTCGTTCGGGCTCTTGGAGCGGTGCGAGATCACCAGCTCGGCGCCGTAGGCCAACGAGGTCAGCATGGCCAGCACCGTCTCGGTCAGCGTTCCAATCTGGTTGGCCTTGATGAGCGAAGCGTTGATCTCGCCGTTCTTGGCGCAGCTCTCGATGTTCGTGTCCTTGGTGGTGACCAAGTCATCGCCGATGACGAAAACCTTGTCGCCCAGCTCTTTCATCAGGTTCTTCCAGCCCTGGTGATCGCGCTCGCCGAAGCCATCCTCGATGGACAGGACGGGGATGCCTTCTTCCATCGCCTGCTTGTAGAGGTCGAGGACCTCGTCGCGGCTCATCTCGACCTTGCTCTTGTCGCGCCAGAAGCGGTACATGCCGATGGAGTCCGGCTCACCTCTTTCCTTGCGATAGGCGTTCTCGAGTTCGGAGGCCGCTGGGTCCAGAGCAATGGCCACGTCCACGCCGGGGATGTACTCGCAGTCCAGAATGGCCTGCTTCATCATGCGCCACATTCTCTGCTCGGGTACCTTGTCTTGCGGCTCTTTGTCAACATAAGGTGCGATGCCGCCTTCCAGGCCGACGCCCATGACCTTGGCGCCCGGGGCGGCCTCGATAATTTCCTTGAGCCGGTACTGTAACTTGACCGTCATTTCCTGTGCGTCTTCGTAGGTCTTCGGCGACAGCGGCATGAACATGCTTTCCTGCATGCTGATGTTGCTTTCGGGGTACTCCTTCTCGGTGTGCCGACCGCCCATCGCGCAGTTGCGGAACTGCCACGGGGCTGCCACTTTGCTTCCATCTTTCAATGTGACCGACTGCATTCGCGTGGTCAGCAGTCTCTGCTTGAGCGGGCCAACTTGTGCGAGCCATTTCTCCTTGGAGGCTGCTGCCGCCGCTCGGGCCGCCTGCTCGGCGGCGATCTTCTCTCGCGTGCGGAACTCTTTGAGCTTGCCGGGGTCGGCCAGGAAGCGGTCCAAGAGGCCGACAAAGCCGGGGGCCAGGAAGAACCGGCCGATATAAATGGGCAGGTCGTTTCCCACGAGGAGGCCAAGGGCGATGAGAACGAAAGCGATTGGCAGGCAGACAACTGCCAGGTAGCCGCTCCAGATCGGTGCCGATGCCGCCACCGCCAAGTTGTACGGGGCGTCGGGGACGAAGTTGCCGTGCTCTTTCTTGACGCCGAAGAACTTGCCCCACGGAATCAGCAGGAGCATCTGGGCGTAGAAGCCGGACTTGCCACCGCCGCTCTTGAGGATCGCATCGGCCTTCTCCTGCGAATCCTTGTTCAAGGCCGTCAGCTTCGCGGCCGTCAGGAAGTGGCCCATCTCGTGGATGGCGATGCCAATGTGCCACGACAGATACAGGATGATCAAAGAAATGATCGTCTCACCGCTGAGGAACATGAACCGAAGCACATCGAGCTTGATGTTGATGCCTTCGGCGGCCCGCTTGGTCAATTCGGCGGCCGGCAGGCTCAGCACCGACGAAATAAAGGCGGCGTGGAAGGAAACCAGCTTGTGGTTTGCGATCACCCAGCCGCGCTCCAAGTACCCGGCGCTGTTCACTCGTAGCCCTTCTTCTCTTGACCCACTCATGCTAAGCTTCTCCTTCTTTACTATCATCTTCTCATGTCACGTGACGCGTGGAGCACAACCCCGGGTTCCCAAACGCGCAGGGTCGCGTCTGGGGCCCCCACCCTACGCTCCCGGCCTGCAAAGCGCAAGAACATACCGCCTTGCCACAGCGAAGTCAAGCGCCCATTCGAAAACTCGATCAGGAAAAATGGTCCATCCGAATCCCCGGCAGATTTCACTTGCGGGGCGAGTTGGCTTGCCTTACAATGTTTTTGATCGTGGGGATGGAGTCCCCCGCACAACCGCCCGTTGGGCTGATGACTCCTACCGGTTTCGTCTGGTAGGAGTATCGGCATGTCTGAATCACCTTGGTTAATCGCCGCCTTATGGGTCGGCCTGGCGCTGCTGGCGAGCCTGATCTCCATTCGCACGGCCATATCGGTGGCGCTCATTGAAATCCTCGTTGGGGCCGCGGCCGGAAATGTCATCCCCTGGGTCGGGTCGCTGGTCGGCACGCCAGCCAATCTGGAGACCACGCCCTGGATCAACTTTCTGGCCGGTTTCGGCAGCATCCTATTGACATTTCTGGCCGGAGCGGAGATCGAGCCAGACGCACTCAAGAAGCACTGGAAGCCCGCCCTGGTGATCGGGTTCGTGAGTTTTCTCATGCCCTTCCTGGCGGCGATGGCGGCGACGTACTGGCTACTGCACTGGAGCGCGCCGGCCAGCATGATCGCCGGCACGGCCCTGTCTACAACCTCTGTGGCTGTAGTATACGCCGTGATGGTCGAAACGGGCCTCAATAAACGCGATATCGGAAAGCTGATCCTCGCCTCCTGCTTCGTCACCGACTTGGGCACGGTGCTCGCGTTGGGCGTTATGTTTGCCAATTACAGTTGGTGGCTGGTGCTGTTCCTGGGGGCCTCGGCGGTGGTGATGCCGTTCGCCCCGCGTCTGACCCATCGGTTCCTGAGTCGCTACGAAGGGCAGGTCAGCGAGCCGGAGATCAAGCTGTTGCTGTTCATGCTGTTCGTCCTGGGCGGCCTGGCGGCGCGGGCCAACAGCGAGGCGGTCCTGCCGGCCTACATTCTGGGCCTGGTCGTGGCCGGCGAACTGCGGCACCACAAGGAGACTGTCTATCACATCCGCGTGGCCGTCTTTGCCCTGCTGACGCCGTTTTACTTCCTCAAGGCCGGCGCCCTGATCAAAGGTGGCGCCGTTGCCCAGGGCGCCCTGGTCATTCTTTTGCTCCTGCTGGTCAAGGTGGCCGCCAAGTTCATCGGCGTGTATCCGACGGCCAAGCTCTTTCGCATGGACAACCGCGTCTCGATGTACACCACGCTGCTGATGTCAACGGGCCTGACCTTTGGCACGATCTCGGCCATGTTCGGTCTCTCCCGCAACCTGATCGATTCAAGCCAGTATGCGACGCTCGTGGTCGTCGTGATCGCCAGCGCGGTCGTCCCGACGTTGATCGCTCAGAAATGGTTCCAACCTCACCATGAACTGTCAGAGGAGACCGCCAATGGAGTATAAGAAAATCCTGCACGGACTGGATGGTTCCGAAGGCTCATTCAAGGCGTTGGAGCACGCCATTGAATTGGCGCGGCGGTTCAACGCCGAACTCCATACCATCAGCGTCGAGGAGGTGCCACACTATCCTGGCACTGTCGGCGAAGTGGTCGAGTCCAAGCAAGCCGCCAACGGCAGGTACGGGCAAGCGATGCAGCGAGCCAGGCAGATGGCTAAAGACCAGGGCGTCGGGCTGCAATGCCACATGCTCGTCGGCCATGAGATCAAGACCATCGTGGAATTCGTCAAGGAGCGAGGCTTCGACCTGCTGGTCATCGGCTTCATGGGCCACTCAAAGCTCTATGACCGCGTGATGGGCAGCACCTGCCAGGGCCTGGTCCGTTTGGCGCCTTGTGCCGTGCTCGTCACAAAATAAGCCATGAACCCCAAATGGATCATTTCGCTCGGCGACAGTCACCGAAGGGGAATCGGTACGGCACTCTTGTTGCTCGATCAAATGCTCTGCGAGATCGAGGAGTATGCGCGTGGGCGAGAGGTTCGCTCCGTCCTCTACGTCGAACGAAACGCACTCTCGGCAGACCAAAAGGCAAGCCTGCTTGCCGAGATCGCGCAGATGCGGGAGGCGCTCCAGGAGTTCAAAGACGGCTTGGGGCTGCATGCGGAAGTCGAGGATGTCGGACGCAAAATCTGGGGACAATGCTCGATGTTCTGGGAAGTCCTCGTTGGGACGAAGAGCAGGTATCTCAAAGGGTACGGAGAACCGCCTCCGGGGCTGGCGGAGTACCT
>Ga0315274_10017794_pt1 | contig 10017 bp, 8 predicted proteins | sample YL17G02_20_MG_FD_203700 | JGI IMG/M metagenome (GOLD analysis project Ga0315274, IMG submission 203700) | Sediment microbial communities from Yellowstone Lake, YNP, Wyoming, USA - YL17G02_20 | ecosystem: Environmental > Aquatic > Freshwater > Lake > Sediment | place: USA: Wyoming | collected... | reverse complement strand
GAACTAGTGGCAGTCCGTAGTTGCCCGCGTTGACGAACAGCACGCCGAGCATAAACGCGCTCATCGTCAAGCGATCATACCGCAGCACTTTTGCCAACAGCCAACTGACGATCACCATCACGATCGTTATGACGATGGAGAAAACGGCAATCGAGACGTACTCACTGCTGAGTTTGGCGTGGTAGGTTTGGGAAAAGACGAGCGCAGGGGTGAAAAAATAGAGCATCGTGCGCGAGAGCGGTCGCGCTTCGACGCCAAGTTTCTTTGCAAGCGTAAAACCAACCGCCGCGATGAGGACGATCGGGAAGATGATGTTGATCAGGATGGAAGCGAGGTTGGCGAGGTTCATCGTGTTAGTCGCATAGTCGCATAGTCGCATGGTCGGACCACGTGACCATCGCACTAGGCGACTACCTGACTATTCTTCGTCCCCTTCCGGCGCCAGATCAAAGAGCAGGAATTCCGCGTTATCACCGAATTCAAGTTCTTGCAGCGCTTCGTCGGCGAGCGTGCTCAGCATTTCGTCGTCCGACGCGGCGGCTTCAGTCAGCGCGCGCTTTGCCAGTTTTCCACCGACCTGACCGAGCGCGGTGATCGCTGCGCTTTGCACTTCGCGATCCGGATCGTCGAGGAGTTCGATCAGGGCTGGAGTCGCGTCGCGATTCTTGAGTTCGCCGGTCGCGCGCGCGGCTTCAAAGCGCATCCGCTCGTCCGGCGACTGCAATTCGTTCGCCGCGGTCTCGCGCCAATATTTGTCCGCGCTGTGACCCATCGCGGCGACGGCACTCGCGCACAGTTCCGGCGCGGCATCGTCATAAGCCGCCGTGATGACCTCGCGCACGACGTCGTCGCTCCAATATCCCAGCGCTTCGACCGCGCGGCAACGCACGGCGAGGTCTTCGCCGAGATTGCGCGTCGCCGCGAACAATGCTTCGCCAATCGTTTCGGCTTGCCCGTTCGCCAGGCGTCCGTATTCCGCGAGCAGGAGCAAGCGTCCGAGCGCGGCGGCGGCGGCGGCGCGCACGCCCGCGTCCGGATCGTCGCGCAGAAACGCGGCGAAGGGCTTGACGAGCGTGGCGTCTTCGTCCTCCCACAATCCTTCGATACCGTGCGCGCGCACTGAGGCATCGCTGTCAGCGAGCAGATGGCGGAAGAGCGCGTTGAAATCGAGTTCGAAATTTTGTTCCGCCAGTTCGACCATCCTTTGCGCGGCGCGGCGGCGGCGTTCGACGGGTAGGCGGACCCAGATTCGCGCGAAGGCGGCGAGTTGTGTTTTGTCCGCGCTGGATAGCGCGCTGAGCGCTTCGACTGAAAGCGCGGCATCGTTATCTTGAAGGTGTTTCAGCGCGTCTTTGAAATTCCAGACGACGCGTTTGCGGCGAGCCATACTGCAATTCACTCTTGCGCGCATTATACCACAAGATGGACGAATTGTTGTACGACGATGGAACGTGGGGTTCTTGTCCGCCAATCACGCGGATCACGCGAAGAAAAAATCGCGGAGATTCGCGTCACGCTTGCCCTAGAGGGAGCGCAAGTGCTAGGATTCGCGGATCATAGTTTACGCCGCGCCCGCAAGCCACGCTTTACCTTCCGCGTAAACCTTCTCCACCGCAGACCCTCGCAAGCCCGGCAAATCGGCTTTGACATCGAAACCGTTCTTGATCTGCAGATACGCGAGGTGGCGATAGCCCTCCGGAAAGCGCGCCAGCAATTCCGCGTCGAGTTTGAGAATCGCCGCCGGATCCACCGGATCGAGGCGATCCTTCTCGTAGATCGGCTGCCGCCGGACGATGCCCCAACGACCTTCGCGCTTTTCAAAAAAATCGAAAAAGCGCCCGATGCACACCACGTCAACCAGAACGCCATCCACTGGCGCGCGTTGGTTGATCGTCATCTTAACTTGCGAGATTGCGCGCGTACCGACGATCTCGCAAGTCCATCCGCCGAGAAAATGCAGAATGTTGATACCCTTGTCGAAGCCCGCGCGGCTGGCTTCGATGAATTTTTGCGCGGGACCCTGAAACCAGGTAGCGGTCATCCAGCCGTCCGAATGCCAGACCGTCGCAAAGCGTTCCCACTCCCCGGCATCGCGCCACAAGACCCAGTTCTCGACTGTCTCGCGGATCGCAAGTTTGTCGGTGGTTAGATCAGTCATCTCTGCCTTGCTCCCTCTTGTTAGTGGGGCTATCTGAGGTGTTTATCGAGAAAGTCCAATACTTTCCGGACGTTGTCTGAGGTTTCAAATCGGGGATCGCCATGCTCGGCTCCGTCCAATAGTTCCAATTTGACCTTGTCCTGGCCGAGCACCTGCTCCAATTTCGCGGCGAAGTTAATAGACTGTTGAACCGGCACAATCGCATCCTTTGTGCCATGTTGCAGGAAGAATGGCGGGGCGGCGGAATTGACATTCGTTTCTGGATTTGCTGCTTTAACCAGCTCGGGAATTTTTGTGATTTGATTTCCCAGCAACAGCGATTCGGGCGAATCAGCCGCATTGTGCTCCATCCCAGGAAGAGGCGACATCCCGCGCTCGGTCAGTTGCTCATCCATCTTGAGAAAATCCGTCGGGCTGAACCACGCAACCACCGCCTGCACATTGCACGGCTGATCCGCGTTGCCCATACTCAGGTCTTCCAACTCCTGAACTCCGGCGGAGGCGCCCAACATCGATGCCAGGTAGCCTCCGGCAGAGCCTCCCCAGCCCGCGATCCTCTCCGGGTCAAAGTGATAGCGCTGCGCATTGACCCGAATCCAACGGATGGCGGCCTTGACATCGTGAACTAGTGCGGGGGACTTGGCTTCGCCGCTTAATCGGTAGTTGACGGCAACCACTGCATAGCCCCGCTTTAACCCTTCGAGCATCGGCATGACCTGTGAATCCCACTTGTCGCAGCCCATAAACGCGCCGCCGTGAATGGACACGATGACGGGGAACGGGTCATTGCCTCCATCGGGCAAATAGATGTCGAGTTTTTCGGCGGGAGACAGGTTGGCATACGGAATATCCAAGAGTTTTCTCTTGACGTGATCGGTATTGGCAGGCGGATGCACGCCTTGTATTGCGTAATGCACACTCGGCTGAAAGCCGTTCCGATTGGTCATGTCTCTGCTCTTATCTATTTATGCGGCTACACTTTTCCTCTTCGATCGTGGGGGAGTACGCTAACTCGCGGCAAATAGAGTAGATCGGAGTAAGAATCCAAATGCGGTTGCCCTAATCGCGCACCTGAAGCGGCAATCGAACATCTACGGCTTGCTCCGGACATTCGAGTTCGCAGACGCCGCAATACCAGCATTCATCCGGGTACAAAACCACGGCAACCTGCTGGTCCTTGTCGAAGCCGAACACGTCCATCGGGCAGTATTCGTAGCAACGTTTACAGCCGGTGCAGCGCTCTACGCTGATAATCGGAGGCATATTTGCTTCACCAACGCTCTCTTTTCTCTGGTAGGTTTCTGGTCTCCAAATTCATATTCCCACCGGGCAATTTTCGAATGATGATCAGTTTTTTCCAGTTTTGGTCATCCCTGCTAGGGAAATCGATGCGCAGGTGCATTAGACCCAGCCGACTCTCCTGGCGCATCAGTGATGCTTTGAGATGCATCTCTGCAATATCGAAAATACTACACAACTCGACGAAGCGCATCAGTTGATGCGGGGTTTTCGCTGACACTTGGTTGAGATACTTGCCTCTCGTCCTGGATAGTAGTTCCAGACCTCTTTCCATTTTCTCCCCCACTTTCTCAATGCCGCAATAGTCGGTCATGATATTCCGCACTTTTTCTTCCAAATCAAGCGGTTCGAATCCATTTTCCCTATTCAAGGGAGCGAGAAGCCTTTGTCTTTCTTCTTGGAATTGCTGCCGATTGAGATTACCGTGCCCTATCCGCTTTACATGCTTAGCCGCGAATCTACCTGCTCGGTGGCCAAGAGTCATCGCGCTGAGAGCCGAGTTACCTCTGAGACCAATCAGAGCAACCTCATCTCCGGCAGCGTACAATCCCTCTACTGATGCTCTGCATTCGTCGTCAATGAGGATTCCGCCTGTGTGTGACGCAATCCCTTCTAGTTCGAGATGTGCAATCTCAACTCTGTCTTTTCCTAAATCAATGCCCTCCTGTTTCAGGTATTTTAGGCTAATTGGTCTTTCGTTCATCGCGGCACGCGCAAATTGAATTCGGGATTCCTCACTGATAGCCGGGAAATCCCAGAACAGAGGTCCCTTACCTGCTTTTGCTTGCTCCAGCACGATTTGGGCTAGGTTTGCACCTTTTGTAATTGCTTTTGCCACCGGTTGCCGGCGCGCGTCTACGACCGGTACATCTGCATCCATTACGGCTCCCAGCGCCGAGAATATCCTGGGATTGCTCGGTCCAACGCTGATATTCTGGAACTCCATCCCTGTTAGTTCCGCACCAGCATGGTAGGCCATGGCTATACCATCTCCGGCGCAAGCCGGACACTGATGATGTAAAAACGGACTGCCCTTAACAGAGTAAAGGCGGAGCGCGCCACCTGTCGTCAATACAGTCGCCTTGGCTTTTATATGCATGAATTTGCCATCGCGTATGTTCAAACAAATAGCCCCCACAACTCTGTTGCGATCAACAAGTAGTCGGGTACCCATCGTATATTGGATGACACGAATTTTGCGGCGCCGCACCTCATCTGTCATCTTGAGTTTGAGATCAGCACCCCTAAACCAAACGGCTGCCGGGTGACGTTTCGGGAAGCGCTTTATGGTTCCATCATCTTCTCGCATCTTGACGCCAATTCGCTCAAGCTCCCGAACCCTGTCGTAACACTCACGAGCGAGGATGTATGCCAGGTTAGGGTCTACCATCCCCTCCATCGGTTCAACGATGGTACGTGCAAACTCCTCCACAGAGATAGTTATCTCTGGGTGAGCGAACCGCGCATCATCTACACCAGTAGCGAGGTTACCACTTCTGCGAATGGCTGCTTTTTCAATGATCGTAACGTCTGCTCCGAGGTCATCCGCCGCAAATGCGGCAAAACAGCCCCCTGCCCCGCCACCTATTACCAACACATCAGTTTCGATTATTTGGTCCGTAAAATCTGGTGATGACACACTACTCTCCTTCGATGTGGCGTTATCTCCAACGTACGCAATCTTTCAAGCCGTGGCTATTTCGAGTCCACCGCGGCAGCGACGCAAACCTCGCGCGGGAAATGGAGGTGAACAGTCTCACCCTCAGTGATTTGCTTGAAGGAGGGCACTTCCACTCTAATACTATCGCCTCCGATTTTCACTATGCAATCAAAGAACTTGCCCAGGAAAGTGGCTGAAGTCACAGTCCCCGTGAAGACATTCCCTTGTGTCCGCGATTCTTGCTCTATGTCAAGCAACCTGATATGCTCTGGCCTGATGCTGACGATGACATCGTCAGGTACGTCACCCGGCAACACACATTCTACATCTCCTAGACCGGTTCGAGCCACGCCACCAACTTCGCTTCTTTTTATGATTTTCCCAGGCAAAAAGTTGCATGATCCAACAAAGTAAGCCGCGAAGCGGGACCTTGGCCGCATATAGACCATGATTGGCGTGCCGACCTCCACGAACTGCCCTTCAGACATCACCGCCACCCGATCCGATAGGGCTATGGCTTCCTCTTGATCGTGAGTGACGTAGAGACTGGTAATGCCAATGCGCTTTTGCAGTTCTCTGAGCTCAAAACGCATCCGAATTCTCATCTTGGCATCAAGATTACTCAGCGGCTCATCCAGGAGTAGTACCTTGGCACCTTTTACCAGGGCGCGCGCCAGAGCCACTCTTTGCTGCTGTCCGCCCGAGAGTTGAGGTGCTGGTCTGTTTGCCAATTCCTCAATGCCAACCATTCTGAGGGTTTCCATCACCTTCTCACGCATCGCTGTCTTGGGCATCTTGCCCTCCAACGGGTAGACGACGTTCTCGTAGACGGTCATATGGGGCCAAATAGCGTATGATTGAAATACCATCGCAACATCCCGTTGGTGCGGTGGCACAAATACGCGGTGCGTACTTGAGAAAACCGCCCTCCCGGCAATGGCAATCTCTCCGTCATCAGGTTTCTCAAGTCCGGCGATGCATCTCAAAACGGTACTCTTGCCGCAACCGCTTGGTCCCAGGAGAGTAAAGAATTCACCCTCACCCACCTGCAGGTCAATCCCGCGCACGGCTCTCACTTGACCCTGCTCCGTGGTAAACTTTTTGTGTAATCCCTTTACTTCAATCATGAAACCAGCACCTCCTTTCAGGATTTCTGGATGCTTGGGCAGGAGAACTTATTGCATGCCGGTAGATATTTGAAAGCGGCTAGCCAATATTTGTCCGACGCCCATAACCAAGAAAAGGAAAACCACCAAACCTACGCCCACCGCCGCCACCAGAGGCAATTCTGCATTCTCCCACATGTTCCACATGACTGTTGTCAGCACATAGTTCTTGGAGGACTGCAGCATCAAGGCAGCGGACAACTCACGCATTGCGTGAATAAGCACCCACACCCAGAGACCAATGATGCTAGGCATGAGCAGCGGCAGGATTATGGTACGCATAATTCTTGTCCAGGATGCACCGCTCACTTGGGCTACTTCCTCCAAGTCCTTGTGGATTTGAAACATCGTGCTATTGAGCGTTCTGGTACTGTACGGAATGTATGCCGTAATATACGCTATGGCGATTATCCAAATAGTGCCATAGACCCCGATCTTGACCACGAGATAAACGAATAACAGCGCCACCCCCAACATGATTTGAGGGAACGCCATGGGCAACATGCTCAACACATCCAGCAACCTGCGCGCACGGTATTTACTGCGAACTATGATCCAAGATATTATCGTGGCAAGACACACGAGAACAGAAGCCGATGCCACTGCGATTGTCAAGGTATTTTGGATGGCTAGTCCTACTCTCGGATAATTCAGAACCGCACGGTAGTTATCCAACGATACCAGATGTAGCTTGTCCAGAGAGAACGGACCATAGTAAGGCGTCAAGCTCTGCCAAACAAGGCTTGCCACCGGTAGGACAATTGCAACAAGCATATATCCGCCGACAAAGATCATAGCGGCGTATTTCCATCTTCCTAAATCAATCAGTTTTGGCCGATATTCTCTCCCTGTAATGGTAGCAAACCTCGCGCTGATCTGTGTCTGCCGGTTATACAGATAGCTCAATCCAAGGATGGTTACGAAAAAGACGGACGATAATGCGCTGATCTTTCCAAAATCTGGCAGTCCCCCCTCCGTTTGCGTGGTGGCGAAATAGATTTCTGTGCTCAGCACAGTGATGCGCGCTTTTGTTCCTAGAACACCTACAATGTCAAAAGCCGCAAGACCAACCAGAAAGGAAGTAATCGCTACCGCCAAGACCCCGGGGCGCAAGAGTGGGAAGACAATGCGCCGCAACGTAGAGAATGTCCCGACACCTGACATTGCCGATGCTTCCTCAAAGGCCGGGTCTATATTGTTGAAGGTAGTACTAAGCAACAAGAAAGACGATGGCACCATCACTATACCCTGAACGAAAATCATGCCGGGCATGCTGAATATATTCAGGGGCGATTGACTCAGGTTGAAAATTTGCATCAACACAGAATTTAGGAAACCTATCCTGGGACTTGCCAGCAAAGCCCACCCCATAGCCACAAGTATCATCGGAATTCCCATCGGAGCGATGATCGCTGTTCTAAGCCACGCTTTGAACGGGATGTTGGTTCTCTGGACAATCCAAGCGAGTGTAATGCTCAAGAAAAGCCCAAGCAGCGTACTCCCACCCGCGAAGACAAGCGTATTGAACATTAACTCGTAGGTACGTGCCTGTGTATACACTCTCAGATAGTTGTCCAGCGTAAACCCGGTATCTATAACCAACCCACTCGGTTTGAACCCTCCCACCAGTAGCAAGACCATGGGCACAAGCACGAGGTACATGAGAAGCGCAACGGGTATGCTCAGGAACAAGTTCGAGAAGATAGACTTGGCTCTGTTATACATTCGACCTCTCCAACCAACTCATGTCGCACACTGACATTTTGAGCGGAGCGACGGATCGTAGTGCATTTTGGATGCATCGCTCCGCTCAGCGTGACATGGATGTGTGCGCGACTTACGGTTGCAGCATTTTTACGTACTTGTTGATCAAGACGCTGGCTTTGTCCATTTCATCAACAGAAAAGGTAGAGATCTTCTTGCCCTTGAGTGTCTCTGCGAGAGGACTGCCAGCAACGAAAGCGTTGCCTCTGCCAGTTGCGTTTTCGTAGGCGGCTGCGCCTTCTGGCGAAGCGAGCCAAGCGCAATACAGCATCGCAGCGTTAGGATGGGCTGCCAGTGTCGGAATCAGGCAATCATAACGAACTGCCGGGACTGGCTCTGCCCAAATTCCGGCTACCGGAGCGCCTCTCTGCTGGGCGCGAACTAGCACCCCTTCATTGCCGCCAATAGCCAGCGAGATTTCGCCGGCAGCAAGCATGTCAAAAACGCTGGGCTGCTGAGGTATCGAGATCGCGCGGTTTTGCATCAGCTTGGTCACATAGTCCGTAACCTTGCCTTCGCCCCACGCGGGGACCAAATAGGCGAAATACTCGCCACTGACCCATACCCCTACAACACCTTTCCATTTGGGATCCAGCATGTCTTCCCAGGTGTTGGGAGACTGCCCTTTGGGAACCAAGTTGGTATTCCAGGTTAGCGGAAACGTGATCGTGGCAACGGTCACCAGGTAGGGGCCATCAACTACTTGCTGGCTTGCACCCAAGCCAACCCAGTCTACTTGCCTCAGGAGTTTATCAGTGACTAGCGGCTGAACAAAATTGACTCCGGTCAGCCCCACGTCAGCGCCGGCAGTACCCGCCTTGCTCTCCATGGTAATTCGAGTCGCTGCCGCGCTGGCACCCAACATAGCATGCTCAAATTCAATGAAGGGATATTTTTTCTTGAATGCGCCATGGATTTTTTCTGCCTGTGGGGTATCATAACTGGCGTAGACGACCAGTTTTCCTTCTTTCTTTGCCCCTTCAAGGATGCTGTCTAACGCAGACTGGGACGGCGCTTTGGGCGCGACAGCCGGGGCTTGAGTGGGTGCCGGGGCAGACGTGGCGCAGGCGACGAGGAAACAACCTAACACCACGAGAACGAACAACATTGTGCGTTTCATCGGGAATCTCCTTTTTGAACCTACTGGACAGAGATAAATGTCTCTATCCAAATACATCTAACCAGCCAGGAACGGTTAGTGCTGATGTTACCTGTGCAGATGGTGTAATTCTCAAATGCCGTCGCTAACATCACCTCCTCCGGATTGGAAAGGCAGGTACATGCCCACCAGGTCTGGCAAACCCAGCGGGCATATCATTCCTACCTTGCCCAAAGACCCTGAACCAACCCAAGCATCCGCACCCGATAGCACTTATTTGGGGGCAGCGCAAGCAAAGTTCACCGTGTCGTTGATGTCGCCGCTCCCCTTGTACGTTTCGACCTGCGGGTACACGCACAGCGGACGCGTGAATACCGCCTTACCGTCTTTTACTTTGGACGCGGGAATCTGGGCGGGTGCGGTCCCTTTCTCAACCCACTGCTCCAACGCCGCGAGCCAATTGACCGTATCGGGCCCCGCGCCGCCAGAGCAGTGCCCCACGCCGGGCAACATGAAGAAGCGCAAGAATTCCTGCGTCTTTGCCTCGCTACCCTGGTCAGCGATCACGCTGTTGTAGTAGTTGATGCTGTTTCGTGGAGCAATGTTCTGGTCAGCCCATCCGTGGTACATGATGAGCTTGCCGCCCAACGCCTTGAACGCCATAAGATCTGGATCAATCGCGTCGAGGATCGGCGCGTACCTGGCATCAGCGTCAACAACGGCTGCAAAATCTTTGGGGCTGGCAAAGTCAAAGGACTTGTAGTCCCAGTCGGGATTGTTGGTTACCATCGCTTTAAAGTAACCAAGTGGGATAACGAACGGGTAGATATGACCGCTCCACTGATCCTCGCTACCGATCTCGTAGCCGGGC
>Ga0315274_10017792_pt1 | contig 10018 bp, 5 predicted proteins | sample YL17G02_20_MG_FD_203700 | JGI IMG/M metagenome (GOLD analysis project Ga0315274, IMG submission 203700) | Sediment microbial communities from Yellowstone Lake, YNP, Wyoming, USA - YL17G02_20 | ecosystem: Environmental > Aquatic > Freshwater > Lake > Sediment | place: USA: Wyoming | collected... | reverse complement strand
ACGAATACCAGATTGCACACAATTCTCTATGCCCAACCAAGACTCAACGCAAGATCCTTTAATTCTTGTCATGCTATCATGACTATCAGGAGAATGAGACTCCACTGTAATCCTAACATAATCCAATCCAGATTTCTTAAGCTCACAACATCTTTCATAAGTAAGCAATCTTCCATTAGTAACTAATCCAGTAACCAAACCAGACTTAGATCCTCTGTCTATCAAAACCGACAAATCCTCTCTGAGAGTCGCCTCTCCTCCCGTAAAAATTAAATGAGGAATACCAACAATAATCAATTTATCAATTATATGCATCCAATCATTTGTACTCAGTTCTCTCATGGATCTAGGACAATCAGCATAACAAAAATAGCATCTATTATTGCAATCGTATGTCACAGCTAGCTCCACTCTACCTGGATACTCTAATCTGCGACGATCAATAATCCCGTTAAGCATAGCACGATTTCTAATTTTATTGCTACATACGTTAATCAAATCACTCAAAACATTATAAGCATATTCAGCAACAAAACATGAATCAGAAGTAAATTCATGATTATCAACAACATAAGCTACAACATCAGAATATGTAATTTTTCCATTTTGCATCGCATTTATGATCAATTGCACGGTCTCATACATGAAATAATCCATTGAACAAAAAGGAGAGCCCTCTATAAACAATAGATTTTGATTACCGTTTATTCTCAAGTGAATTTTTTTATCTCTTATAACAATCATGATAGAATAATTTTCTTTCCATCCTCTTCATTAACAAATTTTTGGAGTAAAATCACATCGTGACCGTTTACAGCTTTTTCGATAACACCACATTCCACAAAACCCCATACCTTGAACAAACGTATTTGACTAGAGGACTTCACGATTCTAACTATAATACTATTTATATCTTTATTTTCAATCAAATAATTCCAAACTTCTCTCACAAACAATCTAGGAAAATCTATTTCTTCGTCAAATTCTATACGTCTAAATAAAACCTCCATAACGCTCATGTCAAAAAATTTTTTCCATATAATAACACCTACAACTGTTCCCTCATTTTTTTCAACCACAAGAAAATTATCAATAACATAATCCGGACAAACATTAGAAATCTTTGGTCCATCCTCAATCATCGAAGATCTAACAACGTATTTCCCAGTATTAATAATCATTGCAAAACTGCCTGTATATTTTTTTTAGCTTCTGGATAATTACGAATACAAAAATTGCATGTATCATAATCATCAACAAAATTTCTAGATGGAAAATATTTAGTATACAAAGACATTATTGAAGAATTAAGCAATACAGAACGCATTCGTATAATAGGAAATGTATCCGAAACGAGACCAACTAATCCAGCTTCTTCTCCCATGTCGCAACAAGAGTAACATTTTCCCTCTGGAGAAATTCGTATAGAATTAGAATTTAAAGCAGCCAAGCAACGAAAAATAGGAACGTTACCCAAGCAAGACAAATATTGAACTCGTATTCTATTTTTGGCATAATTTTCTATTTCCATCCAACAATCTAATCTTTGTTTAGCACTCAATCTCAAAGAACTTTCTCCGATAATGCTTCCGAAGGCTATTTCATGAACTCCATACTCTATAGCCTTATCTATGATTTCCTCATACTCTCTATAGTTAGATGTACTCAATATGGTACGCAATTTAGTAGGTATTCGTCTGCTAGAGAAAAATTTAAGTGCTTTCCAAGAGTTATCAAATCCTTTCTCATCTCTCATTTGTTTGTATGTTTCAACGGTAGCACCATCTGAGCTGACGATAACCTCTTTGAATTGTCTCTTGTATTTAAACAGATCTTCATACTCCTCATAACAATATCCATTAGTAACAAATCCAAAATCATAACCATGATCCACAATAAGACCAACTTGATCATAAAAATTGCTACATAATATCGGCTCTCCTCCGCTCAAAGAAATAAAATCTAAACCGTAATTGCACCCACTTGAATAAAATAAATCCAAAGCATTGATATCTGCATCCTTGTTTACACGTTTCCCTCTCACGCAATGAGAACAATTAAAATTGCATTTAGTAGTTAGTTCCAACACAACAGAAAACATTTCTATCTCCTAATCAATAATATCCCATAAATCGTTTCTCAGTCTCTTCGATAGGATATAATTTGGTAATACCAGACGGAAAATAATTTTCATCGAAAGACCAAGAATCAACCGATATAATATCTGAATTAATATTCTTCTTTATTTTCTTGTTGAACTCCAAAACAAAATCATTCAAAGAAGAAAAAGGACCCACTATCTCTATATTAGCACCATACAAAAAACCATTGACAACATACCACAAATTATCAACAACAAATCTGCACACTGAATGGTGGAGCCTTTCGCGAATTATATCCGGCAGGAAAGCAAAACTTTTGCTAGTATTATCAGGAGTCCACAAAAAATGTAATACATCACTTTGATATCCTAAGTTATACAAAATATAGCGAGAAAATACAGAGAAGTCATAGCAAGAACCTTTTTTATTTTTCACAAAATTTTCAAAAGACAAAAATGCACTAACAGGAATTCGATTATTACCAAAATATTGATATATTAATTCATGCAGATCAAGATTTTTGAGATCGGCATTGAGATAATCATGATTAAAATCATTGAAATATACCATCAATTCTTCTGGAGTTTTAATTTCTTTAATTTCCATTTATATTCAATTTCCTATTCTCCTTTCGGATCGAGTATAACATCTGAATCAAAGCCACTAATTTTCCTAATAACTTTGTCCTCATTTATGCTAGTTAGATACTCTTGTCTCACAAAATCAGGAATGAAAATAGGATTTTTAGCATATTTTTGGGAAAATTTATGAAAATAATCTTTGACAAACAAAGCTGGCAATACTCTATCAATAACAGTTTCACAAAAGTTAAAAAAAGTTTTATTTTCTTCCTCAAAATTATCATAATATCCTCCAATTTTGACGAAATATTCCTTTTTGTTGCCCTCCAATGGTTCTGAGTCTTTAGCAACAATTTTTACGCTATCTCCTCTTCTCATATCAATAAATTGCTTATCTCTATTATTAATTTTGTTAGTAACATTTATGTCATCATTAAGAATAGCTGAATCCAATTCAATTTTTTTTGTAATGATATCGTTATTCTCACTATCAAAATAATCAACGAAAATCGTATTGATCAAAAACCATCCAGGAAAACATTTGATCCTAACTCTCAAATTATCAGTATGAATTTTGGAAATATCATAAACAATTAAAGTTTCTGTCCAACGTTCAGAGCCTACAGTAGGAGATCCAACAATTATCCATTTTTTTCCATTCCAAATTTCCACTTCAATACCTTTTTTCTTTTCACTAAAACGTCCTTTAAAGTATTTTAAAATATTACCCAACATCAACAAATTATTTTTGCCAATATCCTTTATTGTATTTCGCAAAATATAGGAGCGAGCACCAGTTGACATCAATTTCAATCCAATTTTCACTATTTTTGCATCAGGCATTTTTTTGAAATCAGCAATAATATAATTATAATCATCATTCAAATCAGCATATCTACTGGTCCAAAATTTCTCATCAAAACTATTAATCAAATGCAGACAGCTCTCTCCTCCGTTAGTGACGCTCCTGTATGGAGCTTCTTTCTTTCTCACTACAACGGGAAGTACCGTCTCATCAATCATCATGCAATCATTCAACAACGAATATTCCACAGAGTATAATTCAATAAAACTAGTAAAAGTTCTATCAGATGAATCATTCGTAAGTTTCAAACTCAAAATGTCTTTGATCAATTTCAAATGAACCAATCTTTCACACGAAATGTCAAACAAATTGGATATAATAGCATAAATATAACCATCATGATCAAAATGCCATTGTTGACCATCCCAAGAATAAACATGAGAACAACAAACGCTACCCACACAACATGCTCCAGCATCATTGCTACAAGCGGTACCTGCTCCAGAGTTATTGCAAGCAGATCCAGATCCTGGTCCAGATCCTGGTCCAGATCCCGCTGGTCCACCCTGTTGATTAACAGCCTGTCCTTGAGAATTAATTGTATTTCCACTATTAACTGTTCCAAAACCAGAATTGCCTGGAGCAGTTCCAGGACCATATATGGCTCCATCATGCATATACATGCCTTGTGCATTTGGTGCTGCCATAGTTCCCAAAGTAGTTCCTAAACCTCCATAAGCGTTACCTCCTTCCGTAGTTCCAGAAAATCCAGTAGAGGAGTCTCCAACAAGAGCATTCATCGTTCCCAGTTCACTTCCAGGAACAGAAGCGGTAGCATGACCACTACTATCTAATCCCATATTCCCTAACTGACCAGAAGGAACTCCCGTTGAAGTAACTCCTGCAACTTGACCAACCACTCCATTTACATTGACATTGTTTAAAAAACTAATAGCTCCCCGAGCAGAACCACCAGCAGTAGCCATTGCATTAGCATCTGCAGCAGTATAATTTTGTCCCGTATCTGGATTAACCATTGACATCAAAGCTGCTCCTTTAGGAGAATTAGCTCCACTTTGTCCAGTAACACTGTTGCTCCATGCCAAACTACCAGGACCACCAAATAAAAAATTCATACCCTCAATTCCACCCATAGAATTAAGACCACTCCAACCACCATCAAAACTATTTGGATTAATTTCTTGTAGTTTTCCAGACAAAAATTGTTCGTTCTTGGTCGCAGTTTCTGCACTCAATTTAGAATTGAATGATTTTATCGCAGACAATTTATCAGACAATACTCCTCGAGCATTTAAAATGGACATTACAATTTTATTAGCATTGTTCTCACTCATGGTCTTAAAAGCAACTTCTGTACTCAAATCCCGCAAAGATTGAGCAGGATTATTGCTTTTCATTGCCTGATCCAACTTAGCCCAATAAGTCACTGTTTTAGCACCGCTGTCCTTTTCGCTTTGAGTTTGAGGAAACATAGTAACATTATCATTAAAAATAGCAGAAATACCTTCTTTCGACAAAGCATATGAAGCTTGCTGTTCGTTACTTCCCTTGGTTCCAGAAAATTGACCATGTCCTTCAATCAAACTAGCCAAAGTAATAAGAGAATTAACAGCCGCCTGATTGAGAGTAGCTCTCTGTGTAATTGCTGCATCAGAAGTCCTACCGCTCTCAAAATTTAATGCACCACTCAAGGTATTATCAGTAACAGGAGCTTCAAAGCTAGGTCCCAAAATTTTTCCGTCCCTTGAAACTGGTTGATAAATATTGGTACCTACCTGTGTTCGACCAACAAACATATAATTTGTTCCTCGTTGACTAGGAGATGCTGAAGGATCGCTCTGAATAATTTGATTATTATAATAATAAGCATCCTTCAGTCCAGGAACAGCCAAAAATTGATTTGCTCCACGTCCCATTCCCAATCCTCCCATTCCCTCCACATACATATAACCAGGAATGAGAGATTCACTATTAACGTGAGAGACAGGAGCACAATATCCCTCAATACCTAGTCCCTCCTTACTAGAAGGAGTTACAAAACTGTAACCTGGATTAGAACTTGTATCCTTACTTTCTCTCAATTGACTTATATATTCATTGGAAAGATCTTTGGCAATATGTTCACGAGAAACATAACCAGCAGCCTTTGCAGCATCCAGCTCTCCAGGAGCAGGAATATAATTCATTTCTCCATTCGGTCCAGACGTATAAGCCCTACCTGCTCCACTGGGAGAAATAAAAACCGTCTGTCCATTTATACTTACATTTTTATTGCTATTGTTGGCAGCCTGTGCCGTATTAAAATCATGAATCAATTGAGCCTGTAGCCAACCATTCTGCAAAAGTCCAAATCCATTGGATTGACCGAAAACACCAGTAATCAATCCTCTGTAACCAGATTGAGCAATCATATTAGCCACTGTCACATTGGATTGTCCATACATATGAATACTATCCATACCATTAGCTATCTGATTAATCCTATGTTGAGCATATGTCTCAGCACCACCCGCCGCAGCCCAAGCCTCAGCCACCATTGCAGATGCCAATTCCATAGGAATATTAGGACGATGTGCCGCAGAGCTTTTCTCCTCCGCTTCACCAAAAGTACTAGATTTCATCTCCTCAGTAACATAGTCCTCAACATAATCCTGAAACTCCTTTGTATCCTCATTCAATCCCATAGCCGTTGCCTTAGACCTGCCTTCCTGAATATAATAATGTTGATAATATGCATTCTGAAGACCACCCAGATTTTTAGTATATTGTTTCCAAAAAATATCTCCAGCTTTCTCCTGAGATTCCTGAATATCTTTGGCAAACTTTTCCGCCTCTCTCGTCGGATTTTCACTACTTTTCATGAAATCTTGAAAACCTTTTATTCCCAAGGCAATCATAACCGACTGCAAATCTCCCGAAAGAGATTCAAACCTATCCTTGGAAACCCATTCTCCCGTAGACAAACGAACATTATCTTTTTTCATATTGTTATATCTATTAACCTGATCCGGAGACATCCACTGATTATCAATCTTCACATACGAACGATACTTTTCTATCATATTCGAATTTATATTCAGCAATCTCTTAGCATTCAAGGATATCAAAGAATTAGAAATATCCGCCACAGTCCTTCCCGTCACGTCCGCCATTTCGAATACGCTACCAACCTCTCCACCGATAATCAAATCATAGATTTCTCTATCAGCATCCGACAAACGAGAAATAGTTTCTTCCTTCGTCAAACTTCCACCCGTAACCAATCCTGCATAAAGATCTTTACTCGCAGAAATTTTAGACGCAGGACCCGTCAATCCACTTCTCAATATTCTAGCCATCTCCCACCTCCGTTATTGCTTCTTTCCACTTATCGACAGAGAATCCGGCAAATAAACCTGCCCCGCCGGAACATCAATTATTTCTCTCGTATCATACAAATCCCAAAAATCCGGAGCATAGAGATGAATAGTATTGCGATTACCCGACTTCAAATCTATCATCCTCGACGTCACTACCTTCCTACGCTCATTATACCTACAATTATGAACCAATACATCATTAGCAAAATAATTCTGGTTTTTCTCCACCTCCAAATTGTAAACATCTATCTCAGAATAATAACTAGTTCCATATCCCTTGAAACGAATAGGACCATGACTATAGCTCAAACAAGTATCACCTATTTTCAAATCCCTCGCTCGAATCCATAAACCGCCCACAAAAAAAGGATGCTCGGGAGTACATTTTGCTTCCACATCATTGGAAAATCTCAGAGTCCATATCTCTCTGGTTTTCCTAATGTGAACTTCTGTTACTTTCCGAAATTCATTTTCTCCGAAACGATCGTGAGAAAGAACTCTGTCTCCCACTTTTACATCACAAATATTTCGATGTATAACATTATCACTATCATCAGCAATTAAAACCTTGACAGAACCAGGAAAACATAGAACACGCAATGTCACTGCTCTTCTCAATCTCTTGTCTAAATGATCATAATGTATCGTACAATTATGAGTCAAAATGTTATTGGCAAAATAGTTATTATTTTTTTCTACTTCCAAATTATAAACTTGACCATCAAAAGAAGAAATGTTTTTGTTCCGTACATATACTTCATTTCTATAGGAATGAAATACTTTATCATTTAATTTCAGATACTGTGCTTCCGTCCATATATCAAGATTTAAATTTAATATCGGATGCTCCGGTGTGCAATTTAATTGACTACCATCAGAGAAATCCAAGGATATAATCTCCTTCGCTGGCTTTTCGTAGACCCGAAGAACCTTCTGAAATTCCTGATGCAAATCCGCCGAGAAAGAAAAAACTGAATCTCCCACTCGAATATCCTGAATCTTCCGATATCCCTCCGGAGTAATAATAGAAGTATTTTCCCCGATACAAATTGCTAAATCCACTCCTCTCTTTCTCGTCTGAGCGAGAAACCAAGAGAAGAGCTTATTCATACGAGTAGCCGTGTTACGAGAGTCCATATAGAGGTATGCTTCATCGAAGATGAGGTATGATTGTTTTGTAAGTATACCGTATACGTATATATTATGATTATCCTCTACTTCAATATCATATACTTTTTCAGGATCCTGCAACATTTCCACAACGGAGCTAGTTACCGTTACAATATCAACTTTAGGATTATGTATAAAAATCTCAATTTTATTCAGAAGACGAGATGAATCCTCCAACTCGGTATCCCAAATATAAAGAACTTCTTTTCCAGCTACAGCAAATCTTTCTGTCCTAATCTGAATATAATTTTCTACAGATCCATAAATTTTGTTTTTATGATATTCAGTAAATACCTCCAGAACTTTATTGCTTCCGCTATATACAAAATCAGGATTACATCCATTAAACCAAACCTTCCCATCACCAGTATATTCCCATTTTCCTGGAAATTTTTCATCTAGAAAATCTTTCAGTTTTAATTCCAATTTGGTAGGACAAATAAGATGAAGTAATTCTGTTGTATGTTTTTCAACATGTTTCCTCAATTTCTTTGCAGATTCAGGATTTTTCCAATGATCCGCAAAAGTAGGCAAAGTTCCCAATTCTCTAGCACGTTTAAATCCACTTATTCCTGCATCTGCATTTCTCTTGCTTCTCGCCGACCTTTCTGGATCTCCTACTAACTTTTCAGATATTTTTCGGCTTCTCTCTTCTCCGTTCAGTCCTTCGCTAGTCTTCCAAGTTTCCTTCATAGTTTCTGACTTCTTTTTCCTCGTCTGTTCCTCCATTTCTGGAGTCATACACTCACTATAGGACCGTCCCGTCATCAATTCTTTTTTGTTTCTGATAACTTCTTCAGCTTTTTCTTTACCGTACATCTCCAGATATTTCTTTCCTTTCGTACAACGCAAATTCAATCCAGAATATTTATATTGAATAATCCTGTCGCCTTCCTTTAATTCAGAAACCTGTTTAACAGTTCCATCGGACAAATAAACAGGATGTCCTGGAGTACAACGCAAATGATTCCCATTAGAAAATACCAAATTTACAAACACCCAAGAAGTCCTAGTATTAAACACATGGACAACTTTCTTGAATTCTTTCTCTCTCGTTTTTTCATTAAAAGACAACGCATAGTCCCCCACTTCAATATCCTCAATCTTCTTCTGAACAATGCTTCCATGTCCATCTCGAGTTCCATCTTCTTTTCTCGGCTGGTACTCAGGATTCTTTACGGATATTTCTGCACCAGCAGGCAAACAATTATAAATTTCCTTGTCCGTCAAATGCTCCACAAAATAATCCAGAGAAAAAGTATCCGGCGGCTCCAAACCATAGATCTTCTGCACATCCTCCACATCCTGCACTCGAGGGTCTCGACAGGTCTTTATGAAGTGCTCCACAAAAGCCAGTTGATAATTGGCTATGACTCTTTTTCCCTTCAACCATTCATTATAGGCAAAAGCTGTACAATTATGAACTAGAATATTATTAGCAAAATAATTATTGTTTATCTCCACTTCGAGATTATAGACTTTTTCTTTTCGCCCAGAAATAAGAACTACACTTTTAATTCTCGGATACTTCTCCACGCCCACAATGAAATATCCTACATATTTGTCTATGTTTCCAGCATCCACAAATCCTATCTTATCCACATAAACAGGATGCTCTGCTGTGCAAATCAGTTTATCTCCATTGTCCAAAAAAATCGCAACAAGAGATGAAGATTCCCGTACAAAGATATTCGATACTCTCCTCAATTCCCTCACTTTCGAGCGAACATTATAGGAGAGAACCAAGTCCTTGACTTGAATCTCCTCGATATTTTTTTGACCCGATGCCGTAGCTATACCAGTGCCAGCGGGTACACAACTCATAGTTTTTCCAGCAACTTATCTCAACTTTCGCTGAGGGTTGGACTTTCTCTTAATCCTTTTCAGGACTCTCCGTATAAAGTCTCTACACTTGCCCAGAATTTCTTCTTGCTAGCTCGGGATTACCTTGACCTGCGGCTTCCCCGACTTAGCGGAGTT
>Ga0315274_10017791_pt1 | contig 10018 bp, 7 predicted proteins | sample YL17G02_20_MG_FD_203700 | JGI IMG/M metagenome (GOLD analysis project Ga0315274, IMG submission 203700) | Sediment microbial communities from Yellowstone Lake, YNP, Wyoming, USA - YL17G02_20 | ecosystem: Environmental > Aquatic > Freshwater > Lake > Sediment | place: USA: Wyoming | collected... | reverse complement strand
CTCCCTGCGTTTATAACGGAAACTCTTTTAGCTTACAAGAGGTTCGAGTGGCCCACGGGCGATATCCAAATGATAACGAGGTAACTTCATGGCAACCAGCACTCCACTTCCAGCCTTGGGTCAGGAACTTGAGCGTAGGATAGCCTTGAGGATGCGTAAGTTTCAGCCTGGAGATCCGCAACTTCGAGAAGTGCTTCTTAGAATCGGCTTTCTAATCGAGTCCCATGCCAAATTGAACATACGAAGACACGGGGCTATTGATACAGGGCGATTGTTCAACTCGATTAGGTCAGAGTTTTACCAGCAGGACTCACGCGTTGGAGTGCGCGTGGGGTCGTTTGACATTCCTTATGCTGCAATGAATGAGTACGGCGGTGCTTTTACCGATAGACAACGAAGAGCAATGTTTGCTTCTTTGCGAGATAGGGGTAGGCTAACACCTGGAACTGGGCTGGGTAAGGGTGTTATAAACGGGGGCATGTGGCTACCAAGACCCTATTTAAGACCAGCCGTTGTAGAGAACAGGGGTAGAATTTTAGACCTTATTAGAGGACTATTTAGATGAGCATAGAGTCAGACATTGTAGATAAGATTGTATCTATCATAGATATTGATGTACCATCTATTAACTATGTGTCTTTCGATAAGATCAAATTGGCTACGACTGATTTCCAGGCGCATGAGTTACCCGCTGTCCAGATTTGGGACGCGGGGCAATTAGTAGTTCATGAGCAAGGCAGGGCTAAAAAGAGCTGGAGTTTGGCTCTTGAGCTGATAATGAAGTCGGACATAACTGGCGAAGTTAACCAAAAAGCCTTGTTTGCGCTTAGAAGAGAGATCGAACTGGCACTATGGGCACAGCCGAATTTAGGTATTCCAGGTGTGATACATTTAGTTTATACTGGTAACATATCTGATTTACACTTATTAGAACCGTTTTACATTGCGCGGCTAGACTTCACGGTTCTGTTCTATGATAGTTTAACTGGCACTTGCTAAATAAAGGGAGATTAACAAGCCATGTCTAAGAATTTTGCAACAAACTATGCTTCTCCAAATGATTCCATTGCATTGGAGCAAAAAATCTTCATCAAGGAAGAGCCCACGATTACTAGAGGAACACTCGAGCCACCCACAGGTGCGGATTTTCTATACACCCTGAATGGTGGAAGTGTAAACTTCACTCAGCCTATTGAGTCAAGCCCCCACAAATCGGGTAGGCACCACACCTCAATCATCAAGCAGAGAACCACGACAAACTGGTCGATCCCCACGTTCTTTAACATCGACACCACTTTGGGCGCTCGCTCCGTGGCAGAAATTGACCCCGCTATGCGAGTTCTTTGGAAGTCGCTCATGGGTAAGGAAGATGTTACTGGAGGTAGCCCTGTTTACACAACGGGAACTCCCCCAAGTACCACATTTTCTATTTTTGAAAACGGCGACTTGTGGGCAAAGCAAGCACCTGGAGCTTTCGTTGAGTCCGGAAACGCTACATTCCCTGGAGATGGCCAATCTCAAGTCGAGTGGGCTGGTATGGCAAAGACTACTCTTCTTGTAGGTATTGGGAAGTCTGTTACCGCAAACGCTGCCCATGCTATCACCGTAGCAGTAGGCGAAGGAAAAAGATTTCCTATCGGATCATTGGTAATGGTCGTTAAGTCTAACGGAACAACCAGATCGACCGACACCCCCGATGGTTTACCAAGAACGGTTACCAATGTGGTAGGTGACATAGTTACTGTTTCTGGCGCGATACTAACAGACTCGGATGGAAGTGTAGTTGGAGCCCCAGTTTATCTTTCCTTCTATGAGCCCTTAACTCCAGTTGCTATCAACGATCCACAAACAGGACTCCAAGGGTCCATTACCATCGTGGGGCTTGCCGCCGCTGATTGCGTGCGCTCGGCTTCGCTGAACATGGTTAACAACCACGAGCCTCAAGACTTCTGCTTTGGCGAAGAGGGCTTGGGTGGTCGTTTGTATACTCCAGGCGGTCGCTTCACAGCGGAACTCAGCCTTGAGCTTAACCTTAACCATGACCTGGTTGAGTTTTTGAACGACCTAGCAACTTTTACTGGCGAAAATATTACCGTAATTCTTGGCGATGCGACCAAGCGGTATGCCCAAGTAGAAGTGCCAAAGGGTATCTTCCCTGTGCCTGAGATTACTGTTCCTGATACTGGCACCATCCCAGTGACCTTTACTGGAAATGCTTATCAAACATCTCTTGACGCAGCCGATGAAGTAACAGTATCGTTTCTGTAGTAAATGCAATTTTGCAATCATACAGGAGTGATAAATGTTTCTTTTAAACATGGATACTGAGAAAACCGTAGCCGTTATCGTTAGCAAGGATTCATCAATAAAGGGCGTGAGTGAGGAAACTTACGAGGCGTACCTTAAAGACCTTGATGAGTCCAAACTAAAGATGGAAGGCCCATGCACCAGATTTATTATGAAGCGCACACTTCCATACAAGGACACCAAGCGGGTAATGAACAGCCAGGTGTCCTTTGAAGATGGGAAAGCTAGTGTAAATATTAGCTTTATCATGGACGAGGTAAGGTGTGCGCTTCTTAGTATGGAAGGCCCAGGATCAGAAGCATTCAAGAAGGACAAAGACGGTTATGCCTCGATGGATATCGTCAATGCTCTGTATAATGCTGGAGTCCTCATGGATCTTTATAATGGACGCCGCAATGCTTCTGGTGAAGGCGCAGAAGATGTGCCAAAAAAAAGTTAGAAGCTCTTTTGGAGCTTCACTTTACGGATCATGCACAGCTAAAGAAGATGGGGAGAACATTCACTTGCAACGGTTGCCCGATACCTACTCAAAAGCTGCGAAGATGCAGGGAGGACAGGTGGGATTTTACGGCGGCGGATAGCAACATTTTCCCCATACGAATTAGCGAAGGGAGTGGCCTCTATGGTTTTTGTCCAGCGAAAGTGACATGGGACCAAGAGGCCATTAGTTTATTTGAGCTTATGATTGTGGCTGTAGAGCAGAAGGTTATGCTGTCAGCAGGGGGGTTAGGGGATCAGCCCTCTTGGTTTGTGAGTTTTTTAGCTTGGTTCGGTCCAGCATATGATACGCAGAAGTTTGTTTCTCGTGCTAAGATGATTTTAGGGGATGGAAAAGAATCGACTAACAAAACTGCCCCCTTAAAACGTGGGAAAAAGTAGATGGCTGCTGAAAATCTATTAGTAAATATAGACATAGAAACCAAGTCAGCAAAGCGTGGTGTAGACGATCTTAATAAAAGTCTTTCAGAAAACACCAAGCAGACTAAAGAGATTCAAAAAGAGCTTAAAAGGCTGGAGAAAGAATACAAGTCTATTGCTACTGCTGTTAAGAAGCTTCCGGCTAAAGATGTTGACAAGCTCAACAAAGAAGTTACCAGAGCTGAGAAAGCGACAAGAAAACTATCCGATCAGTTCGATAAAACTGACACCAAAATGAGGAAAGTAAAAGAAAGAACAATAGAAACAACCGATGCGTTTGCTCTTCTCGGTGCTTCCATTCTTGCTTTTAAAAACCTGGAACCCCTTCGTTTATTCGCGGGTCGAGTTGTGCAAGCCAGTCAGGCTGTTATGTTCTTTCAGAGTAATCTTGTACCATTCGTAAAAGATACCATCGGAGGTTTAAAAACGGGATTTGTTGCTGGCAAAAAAGCTGTTCAGGAATTTGCAGCGGTGTACCCAGCCTTGACGGGGGCTATACTAGAGCAGAAGCAGGCATTTCAAGGTTATCATCTTGTCAGAGTAAAGCATCTAGCTCTTAACGCGAAAATTGCTACTGCTTTTCAAACCCTTAATACTTCCGCCTCCGCGTTTCACCGTACCCTTACGGAAACTTTTGTTGCGGAAGAGGGCTTTATAAAAAGAACTACTGAGGGATACACGAGGGTAACAAAAGTATTTAGAAGCCTGGGGGATGGAGTTAGAAAAACTACGGAAGTTGTGGGTGCGTTTCATAAATCCTGGTTTGGGACATTTGGTTCCAGCTCTGCTGGCGCTGCTCAAATAAATAAATGGCAGAAGCTCATGCTTGAGCTTGGATATGCAGCAGAAGTAGTAGGGATTAAGCTGAAGAGTGCTTTTGCTGCTATGTCCAGTGTATCCGCACGCGCTTTAGCCAGCGCATCCCCTCTTGTAACCAGGTTTACTGAAGCAGGGGCAGCGGGTAAGGTATTTTTTTCAAAAATGATCTCGGGAGTAGGAGACCTTACAGACGTATTTGCTAAAGGGCAAAAATACGCGGGAGCATTCTTTACATCCATGGCGAGTGCGTTTAGTCGTGCGCTTCCGACAATAACAGAGGCGGGTGCTATTTTTAAAGTGTTTGTAAGTACTGTGCAAACAAAGCTCGCTGGTGCTATGCAGGTAGCAGCAAAGAGTGTAGAGGGCTTTTCTTTTTCTGTGTTCAAAGCCGCTGTCAGTTCACACGGTCTTACTAAGAACTTTTTTACTCTTTTAGAGGGCATGCAAGGAGCTGGCCTAGCATTTATAGGCATAGGTAGTCTGCTAAAGTCCACGGACAATGCAATTCTCGATCTGATTGGTTCAACAGTCCAGTTGATAGGCTTGTTCTCCGTGAGTTTGGCCTCCGCTGCAACCGTTGTGTTGGGTATTTTTGGTAGCTTGACCTCAGCGATTGGCAGTAAGCTAATAGATGCGATGAATAGCTGGGAGAAAGCGTTCAGTAAAGCAGAGCAAGTAACAAAGGCTTTTGAGTTTGTAGTTAAGGGGTTCGGCAAGACCTTTAAAACAGAGGTCATAGGATCTGTCGAGGCTTGGAATGCTACAATCTTAGACCTTACAAATACCACTACCTTTTCAACCTTTGAGATTCAGAAAGCCATTAAGGTTTTGATAGCAGAGGGATCTCAGCTTGGAATAACATTTGAACAAAATGCCATGCTGCTGAAGCGTGCCACTGACATTGCCGCTATCTCAGGGAGTAACCTTGAAGATGTAACCCTTGCAATAGCTAGGGGATTGGCTGGCAACTCCTCTTCTTTACAAAGTCTGGGTATATTCGTTGACAATGCTTCGCTTCAACATTCCAAGCTGGCTGAAAAGCAAGGGCTGGTGGTTGAGTCACTTGACAAAAACGCCAAAGCTCAACTGGTTATGAATGTTCTTATGCAGCAGACTATACCCCAGATTGGTGCAGCGGCGGCTCAACTAGATACCATAGCGGGAGCAAATAAGCAGTACGAAGCTACTGTTGATTCTCTTACAGTAAAGCTGGGTAGCCAGAGTGTGCTGTTTGCCAAGGCAACGCAAGTACAGACAGCCTTTCTTAAGGTTTTGGACGCTATGCCTAAGCCTGTGTTTGATATTATCGGTATTTTTATCGACGTTGCAGGCGTGCTTCTCAAGGTTGTGGGAACTTTTATTACCATGTCGGTTACTCTTTACACTCTTATCAGCGTGTACAAAGCTGCGAGTACTGCTGTTGCATACTTTACTTTCCTACAAATAGCCTTGGCTATACCCATTAATACACTAAGGGTAGGTGTAGGGTTGCAGGCTGTTGCTGTTACTAGCCTCGGTGCAGCTTTTAAGGCCGTAGCGCAAACAGCAATTCCAGCCGTAATGATGGGGATGGCCTCGCTTAAGGCTGTTATTGTTGCTACGTCTGCAAGAGTGTATGCTTTCACAGTAGCCCTTCTTTTTACAAGAGCTGGGTGGGCGGCTATCATCCAAGGTGCTGTTGCTTCGACAGTTGCAGTGGCTAGGTTCACCGTAGCACTATTAACTAACCCCCTTTTCGTATCAGCGGCAGTTATCACGGCTGGTATTTACGGTGTTGTTAAAGCGTTTGAACAGTTGAAGGAAGAGGTAACTTTTCTCATGCCAGTATTGGCGGCTGTTTCGAGTGAAACCGTGAACACAACCAATAATTTAAAAGCCCAGGCGAGTGTGCTATCCGGCATGGGTAAATTATTTATGAACGTAATGAGAATGATTACTATAGGATGGCTGAAAATAATTAAGCTAATTCAATTAGCTATTGTCGGCTACCAGATGCTTTGGCAAAAGACTAAAGGATTTTTTACCGATACTTCCAAGAGCATGGCAGAGCTTGATGCTGAGGGTATGAAGCATATCGATAGTTTGGGAGAACTTGAAGATGCTTATCAGCGCACTTTTGACCCAATGAGGATGTCTGCTTTTAAACTTAAAGTAACAGAAGTATCCGCAGCGCTTAGCGGGGTAGCGCAAGCCGGAAGAGGATTTTCTGACTCTCTGAAATTATCCTCTGACATGAGTGACAGGCTTAATATTGAAGTGCTTGGCGACGAGGTTGACAGAGCTAAACTAAAGTTTGAGGAGGCCACCAGGGCTCTTAATACTTTGAGAAACATCGGGGTATTTAAAGTTGGTACGGAAATAATCGTGCCAACAACTGAGAACTTAAAAAAGTTTTCAGAGGGTACTCTTTTAGGTCCAGAAGGGCAAAAGGTTACAGAACAGCCTGTTGCCGCGAAAGAGCAGGATATTCTAAAGGCGCTTATCGAAGCCGAGGCCGCAAGGCTCGATCTGATTAAGCTAAGAAAAGCGGCCACAGAAGATGCTAGTAAAGCTTTGCAGGAACAACACATAAGAACCTTGGAAGCTACTGGGAAAGAAGTAGAGGCTATTCGCGCACGAGGGGGCATAGAGTTAAAAGCTTTGCAAGAGAAGCTAGAGGCTCAAAATAAAATATCTAAACTTTCTAGGTCAGAGTTAGCTGTTTTTAAAAACCTAGAGAAGGCTATAGGGGATTCTACAGCAGGAGAGATAGCTAAATTACAGGTTAGAAAAGACGCAGAGCTTTTGGAAAGCAACAAAAAGCGTTTAGATGTTATTAACGAGCTTGAAAAAACTTATAGAACACTCCGCGAGGAAATTCTTAGGGGTTCTGGTGACGAGGTTGGCGCTGAAAAAATCAAGCTGCAAATTCAACTAGAGCAAATCGATGCTCTTGAACTGAACTTACAGAATCAAGAGAAGCTTTTAGATGCCACTGGAAACCTAAAAAAAGAATACGCAGACACCCTAAAGAGCGCGAGAGAACTTGCCAATATAAAGTTTGGTGAGTTTGTAGATGCTAATACGTTTACATCCAAACTTATAAAAGCGGTTGAGGAAATCCCAGCCGAGAACTTTGGAGCAAGACTTGCCAAGGGTATGATAACAGGGGGGCTTAAAGCCGCGCAGCTAATAGATGATGCGATATCGGCTTCGATACCCGCGCTTAACTCTATGGGCAAAAGCTTGGGGGATATTTTTGAGGGTGTAGATTTTAGTAAACTGAAGAGCATGGAGAACCCCTTCGCTGATATGAAAAATCCATTTGCCGGAATGGATGTTAAGAACATGAAGAACCCATTTTCCGGAATGGATTTTAAGAAAATAGGTATTTCGATAGGTACGTTTGCAGCCAATGCGCTTGTTACGGGTGCTAGTATGATTGGCAAGCTATTCGACCCCGACGAGATTAACAAGATGGCAGACTTCTTTGGGGAGTTTTTGCAAAAGCTTCCAGAGAATTTGATAAATGCTTTCCAAAAGCTATCGTCAATTCTAATTTCATTCATCGAGAAGTTCCCCTCGCTTGTTTCAAAATTGATGGAAGCTTTGCCTGGTTTGATAGCTGGGATTATTGAAAAAATACCGATGATAATAGATGCTCTTGTGGAAGGGTTTGGAACTTTTATCGACAAATTACCTTCCATCATATCTATGCTGTTCGATGCTATCCCAGGCATTATCACTAAGCTCATGGATGCCTTGCCTGGCATACTTATGAAGATACTAAATGCTATTGGTACAATCGTGGCGCAGTTCATAAAAGCCTTCCCCGCCATGGTGATTGCTTTTGTGGAGGGTATCCCCGATATAGTACTCGCTCTTGTAGAGGGTATTATCTCAGCAGCGGGGGATATTGTGACCGCACTGACAGACTTCTTCCTTGCTGGAGGTCTTGAGCGAATAATTGTAGCCATCCTTAAAGCTATTCCACGAATAGTTGTAGCTCTTGTGACTGGAATTGCTAACGGTCTTAAACGAGCTCTCGGAAAGATACTCGGTGGGTTACCTGCACCGAGTGCCCTTGAAAAACTTCCCGCTAAGTTCTCCAAGGGGATAAAGGATCTTGCTAAAAAAGCCGCCTTGGAATCGAGCAAGCTGTTTAAGGTTCTTGACTTAGAAGACGCGGCGGCTGGGTTAGCTGGTAAAGCTACAACGATGCCTGACATAGCTGGCGAGATGATAAAAGTCGGTAAACGAGTCCAAGGTATTTTAGAGATCGCGTTTAGAGGTCTTATAAATGCTTTTAAGTGGCTCGATGAGAAGGTACTACAGCCATTTATAAGGCTGCTCACAAAAGCTTGGCAATGGATTTGGGATACAATTATAAAGCCTATCGGTGAGTTTCTTACGACAGCTTGGCAGCGCCTTTTAGACCTTTTCGCTAGCTTAAAAGAAATTGTTCAGCAAGCTTGGCAGGTCGTTTTAGACCTTTTTGCTAGTTTAAAAGAAATTGTGCAGCAAGCTTGGCAGGTAGTTTTAGACATTTTCAACGGGTTAAAAGGTATCGTTAGCGAAGCCTTTAAAGTAGTTACGGATCTTTTCGACGGGTTAAAAGGTATCGTTAGCGAAGCCTTCTCTGGGATCACCGAGGCATTCAAAACCGTGGGTTCGACTATATGGGAGGGCCTTAAGACAGCCCTTGGGGGTGCGGGCGCAGTTTTCGCCGGACTGGGGGATTCGATATGGAATGCTCTTTCAAGTGGGCTAAGCGGACTTGGCAAAATATTCACCGATGCAGTAAGTGGCATTGGGGGTGCTATAGGCAATGCTTTAAAAGCCCTAGATCCATCAAATTTATTCGCTAAAATGTTTCAGCTCCCCCCACAGCCCGAGCCTGGAACTGTAGAGAAAGCACTCGGTATCAACATTCCGTTTTTGACTTTTGCTGAAGGCGGTACAGTTCCAGGTAACGCGCTGGTTAAGGGTGACTCACCTTTAAACGACAAAATCTTAGCCATGCTTTCCCCTGGGGAAGCTGTTATTCCTCGCTCAGTTATGCAAGATCCTCTTTTGAGCAAAGTAGTGGAAAGCCTCATTTCTAACAGAGCTGATCTTCCGAAGTTTGCCTTTGGGATAGGAAGTATCACAAAAGCGGCTAGCAGCTTGGGCGGGGATATTGCAGCGGCGGCTGGGGTTGGCGGCACCACTGCTAAGATTTTGGAAGGGGATGTACAAGGCGTTATCGAAGACATTGCGAGTGTTGATTTTAATCTGCTCTGGGACACTGTTAAAGAAAAAGTTTTTGGCGATATGCTATGGAAAATGCTGGGGGCTAATAAATTCCATATGGGTGGGCCAGTTGGCTACGCCATGGGTGGGGAAGTTCCAGCAATGTTACAAAGTGGGGAGTTCGTCATTAACAGGCAGGCGGTGCAGTCGCTTGGGCTGGGTACGCTTAATCGCTTAAACCAAGGTGGTTCTCAATCAAATCAAGAGTTTAACTTTGATATTAAGATGGACGTTAGAGCAGATAACCTTCCCGACGAAACTTTTATTCGCCAAAAAATGATCCCAGTGATGAAACGGGAGCTAAAAGCTGCGAGTATAAGGGGAGAGTTTTTAATATCGAATAAAGGAATTAGGGAAACATGACCGTAATTCACATAGAAACTGGTTATTTAGAAGATCCCTACCTTGACCCCCCTTATTTGGGTGTCAATGTCTTAGGGAGTATGGGACACCAAGCAAAATTTGTGATAAATGCCCCAAAGCCAATGGGTATGCAGGCTGAATTTCAGCTAGTAAAATCCCCAGCTTTGGGCCAGCAAATTGAAATAGCCATTAATGCTACCGAACCCAATGGTGCGCAGGCACTCTTCATCATTGATGCGCTTAAAATCCTCGGACAGCAGGGCGAGTTTAATATCCAAGAGTTCAAAAACTCAATGGGCCAGCAGGCTAATTTTACACTCCTGGCTCCTACTCCTACTTT
>Ga0315274_10017789_pt1 | contig 10019 bp, 6 predicted proteins | sample YL17G02_20_MG_FD_203700 | JGI IMG/M metagenome (GOLD analysis project Ga0315274, IMG submission 203700) | Sediment microbial communities from Yellowstone Lake, YNP, Wyoming, USA - YL17G02_20 | ecosystem: Environmental > Aquatic > Freshwater > Lake > Sediment | place: USA: Wyoming | collected... | reverse complement strand
TCGTCAAACGACCTCACCATCAATAAACATTAAATGAGAGGTGATTGATAAAGATAATGAAAACAACACGAGAATCCTGAGAAAGGTCTCTTCCCCAGGATCTCAAGAATTATCATAGAAGAGAGATTCCTCGTCTACGAGGAATACCCGCCGAATCTCAAGCTTGGGTCACCAAAGAGCGCCCAGTTCGTGATACAGAACGCTGCGAGTTGATTGATTTCGTTTTCATTGATAAACTTCGATATAGCTTGGCTGTGAGCTTTGGCAAGGTTTGTTACGCTGTTATTACCGATCTGCCAGAAGAAGTTCATCTCAAGTGCTCCACTTAATGTATTCGGGTTTCCTCCACTGCCGAAACCATACCCAGTACAGCCAGTTGAAGCGATTGCACCACCACGGGGTTTTACAACAAGACCCCAGCTGAAACAGACAGGGAATGGTGTACCATAGCAGAAGTAATCTTCACCCGTTTTATCACGCAAGGTACCAAGAATAGTGATGTTATAGAGAGCATTGTGACATCCGCCGACGACCACGACAGGTAATTTATCACGGTTGGAGATCAACGGAAACAGGAAGACATTCAAACCACCAGCCCAGTCACCTTCATCGTAAGATCCATCAAACCAGATCGTGTTCCACCCGAGCGGGTACCCGTGTCCTTCGAAGTCGACAAAGCCAGCTCCTTTGTTCATGGATTTGATGATATCCATTGGTGTCGGAGTCAGACCACCAGAGTCCCTGTTTGATGAGTAACATCTCACAAGCTCCAGATCAGGAATTGCGTTCTTTGTATAGTTATATGCGAGGTCACAGAGGTATTCACCATCAGGTTTCCCTGCGAAATACTCAAATGTTTTCCCACCGACACCAACAAAGTTCTTGTACCACGGTTTTTCAGCTGGACCAGTGCTTTCATATGTGAGGATCTTTTTAACGACTACTTTGACTTCGCTTACAGTGGTGCATGGTAGTCGTGATACATAGACTTCTGGGTACATATCGAATGTATCTTTCGCAGCACCTGGTGCATTCCAGGCAGCATAGACGCCATCACCGTTTGAATCCCAGCTGTCAAAATCACCTGTTGCGTTGTACAAACATCCATAATAGAGATCAGATAAACATCCTTCATCTTGATTCTGTGGCATACTGACGTATCGGACTGGGACCCACCACGCTTTCCAACCAGCGGATCGTGTATCCTTATCCTTTGCAATAATATGGGATTTCAAACCACCGACCAGTAACACGTAGGTAATGTTCCAAGTATCATACGCGTATTTAATGAAATATTTCACTTGTTCAGGTTGGTCATAACCAGTATATTCATTGAAAATATCCTCGACACTCTTAAAAGTTGTTTTTACACCTTTCGTGTTTTTTTCATCAATAAGTGGTTGGAGACTTGATTCAAAATTACTTGGAGCAATAACAACCATATCATAGGTTTCAAGAGTCCTTGGCTGTGTTGTCTTCGCGTCATACTTTACTGAGATATCAAAACTACCAGCATAATCAACCTGGTTGTTCGCTGGTGAGTAGCGAACCGGATAACACACTACTTTCACAAAGGTCACTTCTTGATCGTTCTGATTACGACCTGCACCAAGATCATAACTGAACCAGGTACCTGGATAGAATGCATTACTTCCATAGACAGATGAATCCTTCACATACGCTGTTCTCTCACTCATTTTTGATAACGGAGCGATACGAGCAGGCATAATCTCTTTCGTAAGAGTCATTGTGCCGATATCCTTAGGAGTACAGATCACCTGGATATTCGTGGACCCAAATGGAATCTGATACGTCTTCACATAAATTGGTAACTCTGGTTTATTTGGGTCCAGTAACTGCGATGTCGCACCATTCATTTCTACTTGTACAAAACCGTCTTTCTCAATGAGTGTTGGTTGTGACGAGAAAAGAACTGAGGTAGATTCTTGTGTTTGAAAGGTTGTTTTTTTCACAGAGACGTCAGTATTAAACGCGGCTGCCCCTAGTCCACTCAGGACTAAAATACCTACTACCATGATTGGTATGAATTTCTTCATATTTTCCCTCTACAATCTATAACAAGTTCTTATATAAATAGTTTCTTTCCTTTTATAAATACTTTTTGGAAAAATGAGGTTGTTAGAAAGGGGTTAAACAAAAAAAAACAGAAAAAAGAAAGAAAAGAAGGAGATTCCTCAATTATGAGGAATATCCACCGAATTGCAGGCTTGGGTCACCGAGAAGCGCCCAGTCCGTGATACAGAACGCCTCGATTTGCCCTATTTCTTCTTCAGCAATGAACTTCTGAATCGCACGGCTATGAGCCTGTGCAAGGTTTGTCGAACCGTGACCTATTTCGTAGAAGAAGTTTGACTCAAGCTCTCCACTGAGACTGACCGGGTTACCTTCGTATCCCATTCCGTATCCTGTGCAGCCGGTTGAAGCAATTGCACCACCATAAGGTTTTATGACAAGCCACCAGCTGAAGCAGACTGGCCCAGGAAGTCCGTAGGTGAAGTAGGTTGCTCCTGATTTGTCTTTCATGGCTGGGAGTATAGAGATATTGTACATTGCGTTGTGACACCCACCGATGATGACTACAGGTTGTTTTTCCCCGTTTCTTATCCGCCAGAAGTCTGTTATTACGATACCACTAACCCAGGATCCATCAGACCAGTGCGTGGCCCAGCTGAGCGGGCTCCCGTGTCCTTCGAAGTCGACAAAGCCGGCTCCCTGAGTAATTGCCGCGGAAATGTCTTTCGCTTCTGGTACAAAACCACTTGTGTTCCTGTTTGTTGAATATACTCTTACTTGATTCAAATCAGGGATTGCAAGTTTTGTATAGTTATAAGCAAGGTCACAGAGGTATTCACCATCAAGTTTCCCTGCGAAAAACTCAAATGTTTTCCCACCGACACCAATGAAGTTCTTATACCAGGGTTTCGCAGCTGGACCAGTGCTTTCGTAGGTTATTATCTTTTTGACTATATGGCTGACTTCTATCTTATTTGCGACCGGTAATCGAGCAACATAGACCTCAGGATTCATATCGAATGTATCTTTCGCAGCACCTGGTGCACCCCAGGCGGCATAGACGCCGTCACCGTTTGAATCCCAGCTGTCAAAACCACCTGTTGCGTTGTACAAACAGCCGTAATAGAGATCAGATAAACATCCTTCATCATCGTCCTGAGGGATACTCACATATCGGACTGGGACCCACCATGCTTTCCAACCAGCGGATCGGGTATCCTTATCCTTTGCCATAATATGGGATTTTAATCCACCGACCAGTAACACGTAGGTAATGTTCCAAGTATCATATGCGTCTTTAATGAAATATTTCACTTGCTCTGGCTGGTCTGCTCCTGTATATTCAGTAAGGATATCTTCCATTGATTTAAAGGTGGTCGCCATACCCTTACCATTCTTAAAGTCAATAAGAGGTTGAAGTTTTGTTTCAAACGCAGCAGGAGCGATAATCACCAGATCATAGGAGGTATCGAGAGTCTTTGGTTGCGTTTTCGGTGCATTATATTTCACGTTGATTTCAAAACTACCAGCATAAGTAACCTGGCTGTTCAATGGTGAGTACCGAACCGGATAACACACCACTTTCACAAAGGTAACTACTTGATCGTTCTGATTACGACCTGCACCAAGATCATAACTGAACCAGGTACCTGGATAGAATGCATTACTTCCATACACAGACGAATCCTTCACATACGCTGTTCTCTCACTCATTTTTGATAACGGAGCGATACGAGCAGGGATAACCTCTTTCGTAAGAGTCATTGTGCCGATATCCTTAGGAGTACAGACCACCTGGATATTCGTGGACCCAAATGGAATCTGATACGTCTTCACATAGATAGGTAATACTGGTTTATTTGGTTCTAATAATTGTGTCGTCGCACCATTCATTTCTATTTCAACAAATCCATCTTTTTCAAGTTGTGTTGGTTGTGACGAGAAGAGAACCGATGTTGATTCGTTTTTTATGGTTGTGGTTTGTTTAATAGAGACGTTCGTGGTGAACGCAGCTGCCCCTAGTCCACTTAGGACTAAAATACCTACTATTATGATTGGTATGAATTTCTTCATATTTTCCCTCTAACATCTATAACACCTTCTTATATAAATACTTTCTTTCATGATATAAATATTTGTCACCCCTTCCACATCATAAATGATGTGGCTTTCCCCTCCGAGGGGAAGAAAATGCCTAGCGGCATTTTACCAATAACTTTCCGGGCGATTCATCCCTGACTTAAAAGTCATGGATTTCTCCCGCGGAATCCTTAAAAAAAAATGGTGTATAAACGCTGTCCTTGTTTTTTTTAAAAAAAAAAGAGGGGAAAAAGTCCTCAATTATGAGGAATATCCACCGAATTGCAGGCTTGGGTCACCGAGGAGCGCCCATTCAGTGATACAGTACGCATCATCCTGACCGATTTCTTCTTCAGCAATGTACTTCTGAATTGCTCGGCTGTGCGCCTGTGCAAGGTTTGTCGAACCATTACCTATTTCATAGAAGAAGTTTGACTCAAGCTCTCCGCTGAGGCTTACTGGATTACCTGAGTATCCAATTCCGTATCCTGTGCACCCGGTTGAAGCAATTGCACCACCAAAGGGTTTTATGACAAGCCCCCAGCTGAAGCAGACGGGACCAGGAAGTCCGTGGCAGAAGTATTCGGATCCATCTTTGTCGATCATGGCTGGGAGTAGGGAGACATTGTACAAACCATTATGACAGCCACCGACGATGACCACAGGTTGTTTTTCCCCGTTTCTTATCCGCCAGAAGTTATCTAGTCCGATACCACCAACCCAGTCACCGTTCTCGTAAGATCCATCAAACCAGATCGTGTTCCACCCAAGCGCATACCCGTGTCCTTCGAAGTCAACAAAACCAGCTCCCTGAGTAATTGCCGCGGAAATACCTTTCTTGTCTGGTACAAAACCACTTGTGTTCCTGTTTGTTGAATATACTCTTACTTGATTCAAATCAGGGATTGCAAGTTTTGTATAGTTATAAGCAAGGTCACAGAGGTATTCACCATCAGGTTTCCCTGCGAAATACTCAAATGTTTTCCCACCGACACCAATGAAGTTCTTATACCAGGGTTTCGCAGCTGGACCAGTGCTTTCGTAGGTTATTATCTTTTTGACCATATGGTTGACTTCTATCTTATTTGCGACCGGTAATCGAGCAACATAGACCTCAGGATTCATATCGAATGTATCTTTCGCAGCACCTGGTGCACCCCAGGCGGCATAGACGCCGTCATGGTTTGAATCCCAGCTGTCAAACCCACCTGTTGCGTTGTACAAACATCCGTAATAGAGATCAGAGAGACACCCTTCGTCCTCAAGGTTCGGGATACTGACGTATCGGACAGGAACCCACCATGCTTTCCAACCAGCAGATCGGGTATCCTTATCCTTTGCCATAATATGGGATTTCAAACCACCGACCAGTAACACGTAGGTAATGTTCCAAGTGTCATACGCGTCTTTAATGAAATATTTCACTTGCTCTGGCTGGTCTGCTCCTGTATATTCAGTAAGGATATCTTCCATTGATTTAAAGGTGGTCGCCATACCCTTACCATTCTTAAAGTCAATAAGAGGTTGAAGTTTTGTTTCAAACGCAGCAGGAGCGATAATCACCAGATCATAGGAGGTATCGAGAGTCTTTGGTTGCGTTTTCGGTGCATTATATTTCACGTTGATTTCAAAACTACCAGCATAAGTAACCTGGCTGTTCAATGGTGAGTACCGAACCGGATAACACACCACTTTCACAAAGGTAACTACTTGATCGTTCTGATTACGACCTGCACCAAGATCATAACTGAACCAGGTACCTGGATAGAATGCATTACTTCCATACACAGACGAATCCTTCACATACGCTGTTCTCTCACTCATTTTTGATAACGGAGCGATACGAGCAGGGATAACCTCTTTCGTAAGAGTCATTGTGCCGATATCCTTAGGAGTACAGACCACCTGGATATTCGTGGACCCAAATGGAATCTGATACGTCTTCACATAGATAGGTAATACTGGTTTATTTGGTTCTAATAATTGTGTCGTCGCACCATTCATTTCTATTTCAACAAATCCATCTTTTTCAAGTTGTGTTGGTTGTGACGAGAAGAGAACCGATGTTGATTCGTTTTTTATGGTTGTGGTTTGTTTAATAGAGACGTTCGTGGTGAACGCAGCTGCCCCTAGTCCACTTAGGACTAAAATACCTACTATTATGATTGGTATGAATTTCTTCATATTATTCCCCATTATTGTATTATGATGCTATTGTATTTAAATTTAACCCTGCCAAAATTATATAATTTGTGTGTAGGGACATGAGATATGTCACTCCTCAGATTTAATGGTGAAACATAGGGGCTTCAGGGAACACCTCATGAGATTCATATTGGGGGAAGCATCCTAGCATCAACGATTGTCATAAACAACAGGAGGAATGAAATACCTTCGAACGTCGAATGGGAATACATCGTGAGAGATGGAATATTTCTTATGATCATTCAAACAATAAAAGGTACATACTCGGGGGTTTCCTCTGATGATGAAATACCGATCAGATTCGAAATTCTGTTCGGGTTTGGACTTATTGCGATCACATCAAAAGCACAATATCGAACACGCCAGAAATATAAAAAACAAAGAATGCAATGTTATTGCTCATTTACAGTCTTAAAATTCTTTTTCATTTGCGGTTTACCGTGGTTAACCTATGGTGTACCGTCTCCTTAGAAAAGTGGTTTACCAAGGGTTAACCCATGGTTTACTGATCCAATGAAAGAGCATTAGATTTTCATGAAGACGTTATCAAGATTCAGCTTGAACATGACTTTCTCAAGGTCCTTGTTGTCAAAATGGTACCCGAGTTCATTTAAGAGCGTGTGTGTCTTGTAAAAAATCATCCATTCCTCTGGGACACCGTTCAGTGTCTTATGAATTGCGCATTGATACAGATGTTTGCAAAATATAATACCATCTTCGAATGTTAAATTTTCTTCGTCGATACGTAAGCCCCCAACAATTATATGTTCGTGAAAAAGAATCACGTATTTATTTAAAAATGTTTTTATATTTTTTATAGATTAAAAAAGTATTGAACAATCACGAAATCATCAGCAATTATCAAGTTTCTTCTGAGAGAATCAGCGGAACTCAGTTGGACGTAGTAAGGTTGAACAAAGTGTTGAAATCGATCCACAACCAAGGATAAAAAAAGGAAGCGGATCATCCCATGCAAACACAGCATGTTCGTTTCTAAGGCTATATGCGGGCAATATCGAGCGCAACTGTATCGATCGATTCCGTATCTGTGCTCGCACAGATTGTATATCTTCTAAGAAATACACCCATTTGACGGTATGATGCTGCACAGACATTGGGTTTTCTGGAAGTGGTTTTCCAATCGCATCTAGATACGCCATGTATGGAAGGTTATATCCATACCGGGATGGAAAGCTGTTCTGCATCCATACACGAGGATTCACCTCAATGAATTTAAAGCATCCATCACGGGGATCACGTTTAAACTCTGCATCAACAATCCCATAATAGTCTATCTTCCGCATCAATGACGTTGTTATCTGCTCAAGGATCGGTTCTTGTACATGTTGGATATAACACCCGTTTCCAAACCCAAGTGGCCATTCTCGAATCCGTTGATACATGAACATCCCATGAGAGGCACCACGATGATCATAATAGGCGTTGTACCCAAACATCGTGTCAGCCTCACCAGGGATGATCTCTTGAAGCATCACCTCGTGGTTTTTCTCATGGGCTTTCGTATACAACGAGAGAAGCTGCTGTGGAGAAGATGCGATAAACAGCTTCGTGTGAAAATCAAATCGAAAATAGGTTGTATATACCGGTTTTACAATACAAGGATAGGATAGTTCCGCGCTTGCTGCTTTCACGTCGTTTTCATCATGGGGAAAAAACGTCTTCGGATGAGGGATACCCTGTTTTTCCAGGTATTGATAAAACAGCTGCTTGTTAATAAACAAATTTACTTTCTCATATGAAGCCATAGTGAAATGATAATACGATTCTAACTGACTCCGGTGTCGTAACAGGGTGAGAGTCTCCGTATCACCTGTAGGGATAAGAACACCTTTCTCAGGAAGCTGAGCACCAATGTGCAGGAGGAAATCAATGTATGCTTCCTCATCGTATTTTGGATGGGGACATAAAAAACCTTTTGCATATTTTGAGAAAAATGCGGCTTGACTCTTTTTTATATCAAGAACTACTGCAGGCACACCGTGTCTTCCAAGGTTTCGTACAGCACCAAGGTTAGAAGTAGGATAAATCCCAAGGATAAACGCGATGGGTTCATTGAACCGAGTAAAATATTTTTTTTGTGATTGATTCATTTGGTTAAGCGTCTCCCCCTCACCAAAGAATAATGGTGGTATCCATCTGAGAAGACAAATACGAAACTGGAATTAAAACCTATTGTTTACTGAATGAAAAATGGAAGTGAACTTCTATATAATCCTTAGGAAATATAGGATTTAAATGAAAAAATCACTGCGTGAACAATTTCTAATAAAGCGAAGAGAATTACCGAAATCAGAAGTAAAGAAAAAAAGCTTACAGATTCAACACCGTCTTTTTTCTTTACCGTGGTATCGTACTGCTCATAAAATTCTTTTTTATGTCTCGTACGGCAATGAAGTGGATACCCATGACATGATAAAGGAATCTTTAATGAGTGGAAAAACCGTTATCGTTCCAAAAACCGATACCCAGAAAAAGACACTCTGTTTATCAAAACTGCTAAGCTGGGATGATCTAAATCCTTGTGCATATTCTATCCTAGAGCCACGTGAAGATTGCATCCGTGAAGTTCCTGTTTCCTCAGTGGAACTCTTTATCATCCCGGGGGTCGCTTTCGATCTATGCGGAAACCGGATTGGTCATGGGATGGGCTACTACGATCGATTGCTGAAAAATACCTTACAAGCGCATTCTATCGGTCTTGCATTTGAATGTCAAATCATAAAATCTATCCCTGCAGAGGAACACGATGAAAAAGTAGAAATGATTGTGACTGAAGATCGTAGTATTCACTGTCATTAGTTAGGTTACGATGTCTTTGAGTCGTTTTGTTTTGATCGCTTTATTAAGCTCCATTGCGATACGTTCACCGTAACTTATCGGCTCACCATACAAATAACCCGTATGAGGCGTGAACTGCGTCAACGGACTTCCGGGAATCCTCATAGAGACGTCAAAGACGACCATTTCTTCTTTCCCTTTATCAGCGACCATTGCGCCCTGGAGTGCGAACGGACCGATGATGCCAGGCGGATATTCTTTTTTTGTGGTCGTGACGAATTTTTCACCAAGCTCAAAGATCGATTCGATGATGGATTCTTTAGTGGTCGCTGCGATATGGCCGGTTTCAATGATCTTTGGTTTTAGATATTTGAGTACCGCCAATTGTTCATCTGCGGGGAGACGAAGCAGACCATCAAGGTTTGTTTGCCTACGGGTATCTGTACCCATGATCTCCAGTTCATCGTCCAGTGCTGAGTAAAAATAATTAAAATTAATCTGCGTCCCGATCACATATTCCTCGATGACTGCCTGATTCAATGATTCCTGGGTAATCATTTTTTTTGCCAGAAGCTGTTTTGATTTCTTCTTGTAATCCGCAAAACTCGATGCAAAGAAAAATGCGCGTTCATATCCACGGATCGCTTCATTGACTTTCACGATCGCCAGCCGGTCGATATCATTTGGTGATTTGAACAACTGCGGATATCGGATTCCTGCTTTCTGTAGTAAGTAGTATTGGTTTTTTGGGACGTTCCGTTCCTCAAGTTTGAGCATAGAACGTGTTCCGAAAATCGGGACTTTGAAATTATTCTCGATATCAGTGAAATCAAAGTACACCCAGAAGTACCGGTTATGAATAAAAATCGTATTCTCATCTCTTAATTGTTCTTGGACCTGTG
>Ga0315274_10017786_pt1 | contig 10021 bp, 3 predicted proteins | sample YL17G02_20_MG_FD_203700 | JGI IMG/M metagenome (GOLD analysis project Ga0315274, IMG submission 203700) | Sediment microbial communities from Yellowstone Lake, YNP, Wyoming, USA - YL17G02_20 | ecosystem: Environmental > Aquatic > Freshwater > Lake > Sediment | place: USA: Wyoming | collected... | reverse complement strand
AAGCGCGGGTCCGCATCCCGCAGCGTGTTGACGCGGAAGCGGCGCGGGCGAAAACGGCGAGCCTGGTGTGCCTGCGGTGCCGCTGCCTCCACGGACCGCGGGTCTGTGACCCGCAGCGCCTTCGCACTGAGCCGACGGGTAGATTGCCGCGCCGGGCGTGCCTGCCAACCCGCTGCGGCTCACAGAGCCGCGCTCCGCACTGTTGTTTTTTCTCGTGCTCTTGCTCTTGCTCTTGCTCCTGCTCTTAATCTTAATCTCTGGTTGGACTGAGCCAGAGAGAGGAGGATTAAGATTAAGATCAAGATCAAGAAGGGGAGGAAGAGTACAGTACGCCGCCCCGGTTGTTCGAGGCACGGATGGGCACGGATAGAAACGGCTTCCAAGGTCCCCTGTTATCCGTGTAATCCGTGTAATCCGTGGTCGTCCCGCGCTGTCTGATGCGGATGCGGCGCCGCTGCGCCACAGAGTTTTGTGCCTGATGTGCCTTTTTGCGGCCATTGACTCTAAGGTTCTCCCTCTGACGGTTTCACCGCCCGGTAAAACCGATACCGCAACGTTGCCGCCTCCGGATCGGTGAATAGATTCGTACGCGCCTGGTTCGTCACCGTGTCCAGCGGCATCCATTGCACGAGATTCGTGGAGGCCTCGATGCGATGCGTCATGTTCGACCAGGCCGTAACCTGCAACTCGCCCGGACGCGGCATCGCCAGCCCCGGCGGCTCGGTCACAGTCAGCAACTGCCTCGGCGCCACGTCGTGCAACTCCTGTACGGTGCCCGAGGGCCATTCGATGCGGAGCGTCATCACGTTCGTTGCGTTGCCCAAGCCGAAGTGGCCATAAAGGTTCGGACCTTTCCAGCTTTCGGTCGAACCGATCTCCCGCAGTTGCCAGCGCGCCTTGCCGGCGTAGGTGGCCAGAACTCTGACTTTGGCGCCGATGCCGGAACGGTTCGAGGTTGTGCCGACCGGCTTGATCACCAGCCACGCGTTGGCGTTGCCGTTGTTGTGGTAAAGGAAGTTCTTTGTCCTCCCCCCGTCGTCATTGCCCACGAACAAATCGAGGAACCCGTCGCTGTCATAGTCCTGCCAGGAGGCTGTGCCGCCGGACCCTCTGTCGTTCACGATGCTCCCGGCCTTGATGGACGTGAACGTCCCATCGCCGTTGTTGTGGTAGAGCAAGCTGGTACCGGATCGGGCGACGAACAGATCAAGAAAGCCGTCGTTGTCGTAGTCTCCCCAGCAGCCTATACCAATAGCAAAAATATCGAACAGGCCTACCGAGTCAGCAGGAATGGGCCCGGTGGTGACTTTCTCAAACGAGCCATTCCCCAGGTTGTGGTAAAGAAAGCTGCGGCCGCCAAAGTCGTTGGCCACGAAAAGGTCCGGCCATCCATCATTGTCGTAATCCCCCCACGCTCCGCCCAACGACGACCCGCCCTCTGCCACGACGATGCCGGACGTGATGCGCTCGAAAGTGCCGTTGCCGAGATTCCGGTAGAGCAGGTTATGAGTGTAAAAGCTGGAGCCGTCGATCGCCACAAAGACGTCGGCCCAACCATCGTTGTCGTAGTCGGCCCACGCGGCCGAGTCCGAATCGCTCCGATCATTGACGATGCTCCCCACGTCATTGGTGGTCATCCTGGTAAAAGTACCGTCGCCGTTGTTCCGAAAAAGCAAATCGTTCTGGCCGTTCGAGTTGGCCACAAACGCGTCCAAGAAGCCGTCGTTGTTGTAGTCAACCCACGAACCTGACCACGCATAAGAAGGAGTAGTGGCGATCGGGCTGTTGGTGATCCTGGTGAAGGCGCCATCCCCGTTGTTATGCCACAGCATGCTCGGATAGCTTCCCAACACCCCTCCAACGGCGATCAAGAGGTCCAGGAAACCGTCGTTGTCGTAATCGCCAAAAGCGGCGCAGTCGGCCTCAGCTTTCATGGTGGCCAGAGGACCGTCGTTAACGCGCGCGAAGGTTCCGTCACCGTTGTTGTGGTAAAGGAAACTGTTCCCCGGAACGCCAATACCGCCGGTAAACATAGAGGCATAGACACCATTGGCTACAAACAGGTCAACAAACCCGTCATTGTCGTAATCGCCCCACGCGTTGCCTATGGCGTCTCCGCCGTCGCTCACCACCGGCCCGGTGGTGATCTTGGTGAACGTGGGATCGACGACCAGAGGCGGCGCATGGTTCGTAACGGAACCGGCGGCATTCGCGACCACGACGGAGTAGTCCCCCACGTCAGCCAGTTGGGCATTCGTGATGGAGAGTGTGGCCCTGGTCGCCCCGGCGATGTCTTTCCCGTTAAACTGCCATTGGCAGCTCGCGGGAGGCGGTCCAACGTATCTGAATTGGAGCCTGACATTGCCGCCCAGACTGCCGGATAGGCTGGCATCTTGAACGACAGTCAGCCCAGCCAGATCGCTCGTGACCGAGCCTGCCGGATTGCTCACGACCACGGTGTAATCGCCGCCTTTCGCCGTTGACACGTTCGTCAGCAAGAGCGTGGCATTCGTGGCGCCCGCGACGTCATACGTGTTCTGCTGCCACTGGAACGTGGCTGGGACCGGGTTCGGCGCCACGCCCACGGTGAATTTTACGTTGGTGCCCGCGAGCACGATCTGGCTCTTGGGTTGTTGGGTGATCACCGGCGGTTCGGGCCAGTAGAGTACCACCGACTGGCTCGTCATGGATTCTGTCCCGTCACTGACCACGACGCTGTATTCGCCGGTGTCCTGCCTCTGGGCGCCAGTGATCGTCAGCGTCGCGTTGGTCTCGCCCGCCAGATCGTTCGTCCCTAAACGCCATTGGTACGCGACTGGTCCGGCGAGTGTCGTCGCGGCACGGAAGGTGTAGTTCGACCCGGCGACCGCCAGTTGCTTGAAGGGCAGGATGCCCACGCCTTGCTCGGTAACGGTGAGGAACTGGTTCGTGCCCACGTTCAGGACATCTTGCACGATGCCCGAGGGCCACTCGATGCGGATGGTATCGATGTTGGCGGCGTCGCCCAGGCCGAAATGGGCGAGCAGGGGTTGCATACTCGTAAGGCCGTCCCCGCCCGTTATCTCACGCAATTGCCAGCGACTGGCGCCGCGATAAAAGGCCCGCACCCGCACCTTAGCCCCAATCGCCGCGCGGTTGGAAAGGGCGCCGACACACTGCACTTTCACCCAACTGTTGCTATTGCCGTTGTTGCGGTAAAGCAGGCTGTTGCGTTCGGCACCGACGAAGAGGTCCAAAAATCCGTCGTTGTCATAGTCCGCCCAGCCAGACTGGAAGAAGATGCCCGAATCGCTGGTCAGGCTGCCGAGGCTGATTGCGGTCAACGTCCCGTCTCCATTGTTATGATAAAGTGCATTGGTCGGACTCAAGTTGGACACGAACAGGTCGAGAAACCCGTCGTTGTCATAGTCACCCCATGATCCGGAGGCTGAAGACAGGAGCGTGGACACAATGTCCCCAGCGGCGATTTTCCTGAATGTGCCGTTGCCCTCGTTGTGATAGAGGAAGTTTTTCTGAAGTCCGGCCCCGCCGCTGATGGCCACAAACAAGTCCGGAAAGCCATCGTTGTCATAGTCGCCCCAGGCGCAACCCGCAGAGAACTGCGGGTTGGTCGGCGGGTCTTTGATTCGAGCGAAGGTCCCATCGCCTTTGTTGTGGTAAAGAAGGTTGGCTGTCGGAGCGGTGGAAAAGAGGTCCGGGTAACCGTCATTGTCGTAATCTGCCCACGCGGCGCCGTTGATGCCCAAACCCACGTTGGCCAGGCCGGAATTCGTGACCACGCTAAACATGCCCTCCCCGTTGTTTTGGAACAAGATCGAGCCTTGAGTATCGAGGGTACCGCCAACGAACGCATCGACCCATCCATCGTTGTTGAAGTCCACCCAGCCGATTCCCAATACGCTCGCGACTTTTGAGAACGCCGCTGCGTTCACGACGTTAGTGAACGTGCCATCGCCGTTGTTCCGAAGCAGACGAGCATAAATGCCGGGCCACGAGCCCGCCAACAAATCGAGGTAGCCGTCGTTATTATAGTCGCCGAAGGCAGCGCTATGCAATCCGCTCCCAAAACCAGGAAGCGACCAGGGTATCATTTTACCGAACGTGCCATCGCGGTTGTTGTGGTAGAGCACAGGGGCGCTATCGTCTGGGATGGCCACCAGGTCCAGGTAGCCGTCGTTATCAATATCCCCCCACCAAGCGTTATAGGCTACCGGATCCGTTGTGATTTTGGTAAAGGTGGGATCGATGAGCAGTGCCGGGCAGGGGATGGTCACGGTCCCAGCCGGGTTCGTCACCACCACCGAATACTGGCCCACATCGGCCGGTTGCGCGTTCGTCAGCACATATCTGCTGGCGGTGCGCCCCGGAATGTCTGTCCCGTTCAGCCGCCACTGGTAGTTCAGCGGAGGCGGTCCACCAAACTTCACCCAAAGCATGGCGTTGCCGCCCAAGCTGGCAGAGATACTGGCATCTTGAACGACCGTCAGCCCGGCCACATCGCTGGTGACCGAGCCTGCCGGACTGCTCACCACGACGGTGTAATCCCCGCCTTTGGCCAACGCGACATTGGTCAGCGTGAGCGTCGCGTTGGTCGCGCCGCCAATGACCACGCTGCCAATCTGCCACTGGAAGGCAGGCGGCGCCGTGCTCGGAATGACGTGCACTTTGAACTCGACCGTGCTGCCTGCCACCACGATCTGGCTTTGCGGCTGCACCCGGATGATCGGCGCGCCGGGTAAAGTGAGCAGGGCCGAAAAGCTGGTCTGGGATTGTGCGCCATCAGCCGTGCTGACCGCGACCGTGTATTCGCCGGCATCCGCAACCTGGGCGTTCGGGATGATCAGCGTGGCGTTGGTTTCGCCGACGAGGTTCGTGCCGTAGCGCTGCCATTGGTGAATCACCGGGGCCGGGAGAGTGGAGGCCGCGCGGAAGGTGTAGTTGGAGCCGACCACCAGTTCGTGCCAGCGCGGCAGGATGCCCGCGCCGGCTTCGGTCACAGTGAGGAACTGGTTTGTCGGCACGTTCGACAGTTCCTGCACGATGCCGGAGGGCCATTCGATGCGGACAATATCGACGTTCGTCGCGTCGCCGAAGCCGAAGTGGGCGCGGAGGTTGCCCCCGCTACTACTCGGTGAGTCACAGGAAATGAGGCGCATCTGCCAGATGGTCTTCCCGCCGATCGTGGCCCGCGCCCGCACTTGGGCGCCGATGCCCGAGCGGTTGGAGGCCTTTCCGACCAGGGTGATCTCGAGCCAACTGTTGCTATTGCGGTTGTTCCGATAGAGGAAGTTCTTCCGGTCTGGCCGCGTCCCCACGGCTACCATCAGATCCAGAAAGCCATCGTTGTCAAAGTCGCCCCAGGCCGCGCCCGAATCCAAGGCGCGGTCGTTGGCGGGGCTGCCCGTGGTAATGCGGGTGAAGCTGCCGTCGCCGTTGTTCCGAAAGAGGTAATTGCCCTGGCTCCCGGTCACAAAGAAGTCGAGGAACCCATCGTTGTCGTAGTCGCCCCAGGAGGGGAAGGAGGTGGCCGCTTCCCGGGGGTCAAAGGGAATCACGTTGGTCAGCCTGACGAAGGTGCCGTCGCCGTTGTTGTGGTACAGGAGGCTGCGGGCATCGTTGGGCTTAATGAACAAATCCAAGTTGCCGTCGTTGTCATAGTCCACCCAGCAGGGCGTACCGACGGGAGTTGTGTCCTGGACAATCGGACCGGTTTTCACTTTCGTAAAAACGCCCTCGCCCGCGTTGTGGTAAAGGGCCGTCGGCGTGTCGCCGTGCGCCGCCACCAAGTCGGGCAGGCCGTCATTATCGTAGTCGGCCCACGCGGTGAAGTCCGTGTTGGCTGTCTCGGTAACGATAATGTTGTTGGTAATCGGGGTAAAGGCGCCGGCGCCAGTGTTGCGGAAAAGATAATTTGGCGGAAGCGTGCCTGAAGGGGCCCAATCGCTAAGGAACGCATCGAGCCAACCGTCCTGGTCGTAGTCCACCCAGTTGCCCCCCCAGGGTAACCCGCTCAGGGTGAAGGCGGGGAGGAGGGGAACAAACGTCCCGTCCCCTTGATTCCGGTAAACGGTGGCCTTGTACAAAGCCGTGCTGGCGAGGAGATCCAAGTGGCCATCGTTGTCGTAGTCGCCCCACGCCACACCCGAGAAGGCGTCGTCGGCATTGCCGATCGGCCCGTCCGTGATCTTGGTGAAAGTGCCGTCGCGGTTGTTGTGGTAAAGGAAGTTCCGGCCACGCACGGTGCGGCTCGGGTCCACCACCACGGCGAGCAGATCGAGGTAGCCGTCGCCGTCATAGTCGGCCCAGCCACATACCCCATAAAACAGGGTGCCGGACATGACGGGGGGGTCGGCCACAACCACGCCGGTGGTGATCTTGGTGAAGGTGGGATCGACATCGAGCGCGGCGCTGGGTTCAGCCGTGCCGAACCGGCACGTGACGACCGCGCTGTAAACGCCGGCATCGGTGACCTGCACGTTGGTGACTGCCAAGCTGACGTTCGTTGCGCCCGGCAGGTCCGCGCTGTTGAACCGCCATTGGAGGCTTCTGTCACCGAGCGGGGCGGTGGTCGAGATCCTGAAGGTAACGGTGTCTCCCAGGCTGACGGACTGTTTGTCACTGAGCACCTGGACCACGAGTAACGTGGCGTTGGAACTGGTCACGGGGCCGGCCGCGTTTCTCACGATGACGCTGTAGTCGTCCGCAGTGCTTTGCTGTACATTGGTCAGAAGCAAGGTGTCGTTCGTAGCGCCATTAATGGGGGTGGTGTTCCTCTGCCATTGGAAGAGCAGCGGGGTGACGCTCGGTGCCATGGTGACTGCGAAGGTGACGTTGGTCCCCGGCACTACGATTTGGCTCTTGGGTTGGGTGATGAACCTGGCGGGCTGGGCGAGGGCCGACAGGGAGCTGAGAGCGGTGAGGAGGAACGAGAGGACGCCGGCGCGCAGGAGTTGTACCACCGCGTGCCTCTTCTTAATCTTAATCGTAATCATAATCATAATCTCTCTCCCCCCTCAAAACCGGTACACCAGTTTCAGCCGGAAGGTCCGGCCGTCGCGTTCGATGAGGTCCTCGACGTGGTACGGAATGGCGCTGGCGGGATCGCTGTATCTCTTGTCGAGCAGGTTATAGACCGAGGCCGAGATATCCAAGCCCTTAAGCAACTTCTGGCTGAACAGGGTGAAGTTGAAAATGCCAAACCCGGCAGCATCAGTCCCCAGCAAGGTGGTCCGGCGGCTGGTGTAGAGGAACTCCAGGCTCGCGAAGATCTTCTCCTTCATGACCGGCACGCTGAGGTTGAATTTGGCGAGGTGCTTGGGTGAATCCGTGAGGATCCGGTCCGTCTCCCGGTCGTTGGTCTCCTGGAACGAGTAGCTGGCGCGCCCGCGCAAGCCGCTCTTCCAGAGCCCTTCGAGCTCGACCACCAGGCCTCCGGCATCGACGCCCTCCACGTTTCCCGCGTAACCCCCCTGCGGCACGGTAATCAGGTCGTCGATCTGGTTGTAGAACCCGGAGAGGGAGGAACGAAGGAAGCCGGTGATCTCCTGTTCATAGACCAGCTCATAAGTCGCGATGGTCTCCGGTTCGAGCTGGGGATTCAGCGGGTTGACCAGGCTGCGCTCGAAGAAATTAGGCGCGCGGAAGGCGGTGCCGTAGATCGCCTTGAGCGTGGACTTGGGCGCCGGGTTGTAGATGAGAGCCACGCGCGGGTTGGCTGTGGGGTCAAACGAGCCGTATTGATCGTAGCGCGCGCCGGCGTTGAGGTGCAGGTTCTTCAGGATTGGGTACTCAGCCTGCGCAAAGACGCCGTAGTTGTCGCTGTTCCCCTCGATCTCGTAGGGCACGGCGTCCGGGACCAGGTCCAGGTAACGGCGGTATTCGCGGAACTCGTTCCGGTACTCGGCGCCCAGGGTCAGCCTGAGTTTGTCCAGGAATCCCTTGTCGAATTCCTTGTTGAACAGCACTTCCGCCCCGATCCACTCGCCAACGCGGGTCTCCCGGTTCACCACCGGGCTCGGGATGTCAAAAAACCGATCAATGACCGGCGCGTAACTGTCATAATAGACCTCGGCCGTGACGTCTCCGACCTCGGGAAAGGCGTGACTGAACTTCAGATTGACATAACTGCGTTCATCCAAGTCGCGGGTGCGCGCGTCGTTGAAGACGGTGAGGTCGGGCGCGGTCGGATCGCCTTTCTCGCGCGTCATGAACGCCCCCGACAGCGTGAAGTCGCGGTAGGCGAGCCGGCCGAAGAATTCCTTCACGTTCTCGTCGTCGCCCTGCCGGGCTACGAACTCGTTCGGGAGCCCGGGTTGGGCAAGGTTCCTGAAGCGCAGGTTCTCGGCGCCTTCGCTGTCGTAGAGCGTGCCGGACAGGAGCAGTTCGATCTCATTCTTGAACAGATGGTTGTAAGTGACGCGGCCCTTATACGTATCGAAACTGGCCACTTCGGCGGATACTTCGCCGCCGATTCCATCGGCCTTGCCTCTGCGTGTCTTCACATTGATCACGCCGAAGAAGGCGTTGTTGCCGTAGAGCACGGCGCCCGGGCCGCGCACGATCTCCACCTGGTCGATCAGGTCCGCGTCCAGAATGAAGTCCGTGCCGATGAACGCGCCGTCGGTGAGCGGGTTGTTCACGCGATGGCCATCGACCAGCAGCAGGACCCGGCTGTTATAGTCCCCGCGATTGAACCCGCGGATGCCCAGGAAGGAGTAACTGCGGTCGTAAGACACGTACAGGCCGGGAGCGCTCTGGAGGATGTCGGCCAAGGTGCGGTAGCCGTAGCGCTTGATTTCGTCGGTGGTAATGACGGTGACGGCGGAGGGCACCTCGGTGGTTCGCTCCGGGCGCTTGGTGGCGCTTTCCACACTGAGCTCCCGCAGCTTCTTCAGGGGGATGTCCAGGTCGATCTCGGGAGCGCCTTCCGTGGCCGGGGCGAGCTGCTGGGCGTCCAGGCCGCTCCGGCCGCTCAGGAGAACAAGGGCCGCGGCAGCCAACGAACAGGAACAAGACGGAAGACGGGAAAGGCGGCGGATCAGGAACCGGTTCATAAGTTTCACCGCAGCGCTCAGCGCTCACACGCGACGCGGCTGGCGAAGCTTGAGGAAGCGCACGTTCGGTCCAAGCTCGTCTTCCTGCGTCAGTTTATCCTCAGGTATCAACATGGGATAGTAGAGAGGTGCCAACTCCTGTCGAGGAAAATGTCTGGCGTCCCGTAACGGCGTAAAAGCTCCGAAGCCGTGAGAAATCGGCGAAAGACGCGGAGGCTGCAGCCGAGCCTTCAGCACCTATGAAAACCCGTATCTTTCTCGCGATCAGGGCACGGTTTCTTCGCCAGGCGAACATTTTCTTACAGATGTTCTCAGTAATGGCGGGAATCGTCGAGTCCAGTCGGTGGCCGCCCAAGGCCCGGAGCGCGGCATTTATGCCGCTTCGCCGTTGGACGGCTCCAGCGCTATAGAAGCCTCGAACGCCCTTGCGACCTCGGAAGGTGGCAAGCCGTGTCTTGGTAAAGACGAGCGTCAGGAACCCTACGGCCAGCTCTGGCTCGGTCTGTGAACATTGAGCAGGTCAGGCAGATGATCACCGGCGGATTCAAGCCCTTCACCATTCATCTCTCAGACGGTCGGAAGTTTCGGGTGCCGCATCCTGAGTTTCTGGCAGTGGGTAAGCGAGTGGGAGTCGTCATTGGCAAGAACGACCGGGTGAACACGATCGACCCGCTGCACATCGTTTCGCTGGAGGACAAGCTGGCTCACCGGTAAGCGCGAACGACGGGCCCCAAGGCGCGTCCAAGCACCCCTTCGCGGGACTTTCGGCAGACAGACCATAAATCGGAGCAGGGCCTTTGGTGTCCACGATCGAGCGGGCTTCCGCGGCCGGGCACCCTGAAGGGTGAATGGCGCTTACTTAAGAGCCTCCTTGCGGAGGCGCGCTGTAGTGCGACGCACTGACCGCTTGGGCCGGTCCTTGAAGAGAAGACGCGGCCTGCTCAGGCGCGGGTACTTGTTTTTGACGC
>Ga0315274_10017783_pt1 | contig 10022 bp, 10 predicted proteins | sample YL17G02_20_MG_FD_203700 | JGI IMG/M metagenome (GOLD analysis project Ga0315274, IMG submission 203700) | Sediment microbial communities from Yellowstone Lake, YNP, Wyoming, USA - YL17G02_20 | ecosystem: Environmental > Aquatic > Freshwater > Lake > Sediment | place: USA: Wyoming | collected... | reverse complement strand
AAATCCTGGCATTGTGTTCCAAGTTTCCCGGTAGCAGGAACCCCGATATCAAAACTCTCTCCTAAAATATTTATTCTCTTAATTCCAGAAGCATACTGTTCAGCAGCAGACATAATCGCTTTCTGAGCCTTAGTAATCAGCGCAGAAGCTTTCTCGCTTGTCAATCCAGGGAATAAATTAGTAGGCTGTCCAGTATTCAAATTAATTTGTTCGCAAATATCATCTCCCATTCCCTGATCAAACTGCGCAATCCCATTTCCTCCAATATTACAAAGCCAGAAACTAGTAACTCTCCCAGAATCCTCAAATGTTTTCACATTTCCAAAACTAGGCAGAGTCTGTTTTGTTGCAGCATACCATCCCTCATTAATATCAACAGGAACAAACGCAGGCATTCCTTTGTACGGCTGAGTCTCCCAATATTTTACTTGAGGGCGTATCTTAAACGGATTTTTATACGAGCCAGCATCCAACTTCTGGAAACTGTTTGCTTGCTTGTTAAGTGTATCAATTACTTTTGTTTTTTTATCATCTCCAACAGCATCGGCACTAACTTTCTCAAGAGCATTTCCCTTTAGTTCATAAAACTCAGCTCCATTCAAAACATTATATCTCCCCTCTCCAATTGGATTCAAAACAGCAACATAATTCCTATTTCCAAATGTAAACGCCTGAACAGGCACATTCGGATCAATATTACTTGGTTTAACTTGTAAATCACTTACTTTTTTCCCAGTATAAATTCTTGAAGGAGTTTTATCATTATAATTTGCAAGCGGAACTCCCAAAGCGCTGCTCGCTCCCTGTGGATCAATTGCTTTTATATTGCTCTCAACTTTCCCGAAAACAGAAACAAGTTTCTTCCCAGCCATAGCTTTAACTTCAGCGGGCGCGCTAGTATCTTTATAAATTTCAGTATTAACTTTAATTTCTTTCATATCATCATAAGTCAAACTATTCTGCAAATCAGCATTTCCCTCGACTTGTGTCAGCAAATTCTGAAAATTAATATCTTTTCCGCTTGCGTCCTTCAATCCAGCAGGCAGGTTTGATTTAATTCCCTTAAGAGTCTCAAAATAAGCATTTCTGCTCTGTTCAGTATTAACAGTAGTTCCCAATCCAAAATCATCTGTCTTGGAAAGAGGTTTTTCAATTGCCTGAATCTTCTGATTCTCTGTTTGTATTTCTTTTTCCATATATGAAACAGATTTTTCTATATCAGCAGAATTCTGATGCAAACAATCATCCACGCTAACATAACTCTTGCTTACAGGAGTTGAATCTCCCACCTTTAATTGTCCAGTTTTAAGCGCATCCTCGCAAATCTGCATCCATCCTCCCTCTCCCCTCATAATCATGCTTCTTGCCATGCTCTTTCCTCCAAAACCTTCAATCAAAGTCTTAGCCTGTAAAAATGCAGAAGTTGCAAAACACGCGCCCTTCAAAGCCTTAACACCTTCCCCAAGCTTTTTATTAATATCTTCCCACTTCTTTATAGTCTCATTAATATTGCTAATCATCTCCTTAGTTTTATCCGTGCTTAATTTTATCGCCCTCTTTTCTATTCCAACTTTAAATGAAAAATTCACTTGACTTTCAGTATTTTTTATATTTGGAATAACAACAACCTTAGCCTGCAGTTTCAGATTTACTTTATCAACATAAATCATATTATCACATACTCTAAAGTTCTGCTTTTCAACAATTTCTTCTGTATTTTTTCTATTAACATATTCAGTTTTATCATTAGTTGTGACTTTTTCATAACAATCATAACTTACAGTTATTGCTCCTTCCTTTAATTTAGAAACACTCACAAAATTCCTGCTGTTCTTATCAGTAGTTTCATTCTTCACAATATAATCCCCCTCAATAAGATTTAACTTCTTTTCTTCTATATCTCCGACTTTAGAATATCTTATACCAACGCTTGCTTCATCCCTGCTCGCGCTCTTGAATGAAGCTATTCTCACATACGCTCCGTTCTTGAAATTAAAATAACTTCCTTCAGTTTTCAGCGAAGCGGAATCACTCAGCCCTTTTTCAGCCTCAGACTTCATTGCCGAATCAGGATACTTTGCAATTAACTCACCCCACAAATCTCTTGCAGTTTGTTTCTTCTCCAAACTAGTGGCAAGTTTTGCTGCCTGAAACAAAGCCCTCTCTCCTAAAAATTCCTGAGCATTATTTTCATTAGCAACTTTCTCATTAGGAAAATTATTAGCTACATCTCTATAACTTGAAACTGATTTGTCAAAATACGAGTCAATCTTCTTCCCAGCTTCTTGATCATTCTCATTAGCCCCAAGAGCCTTATACTCCCTGTCTGAAAAACTCCCGCCCTCAAACTTTATCCCAGAATCTTCCTCAGGTCCAATAGTTTTTATCAAAACTGTAAAAGTATATCCAGTCATGCTTAACTTTCCAATCTCGCTTATAAAATCCTTAGCAGTATTTTGTGTAGTTCTTGTCTCAAACTCTTTTACTTTATTTTCAAGAGTTCTTCTTATAGACTCCTTATTCTTGTCAAATGCTTTCTGATCATCATTAGTTTTAGCTAAAATAACAAACTGCTCTTTCCCCAGAGAAGTTTTTGAAGGCAGGCTTCCAACATAAGCTAAATAAATATTCTGATTAGTATTTGTAGTCTTAAGCAAGCTTCCAATAGAATACTTATCAGATAGTTTATCATCAACTTTCAGCTCAACATCAGCATAATCCAGGAATAAAACTTTTCTCTCACTATCACAAACAACTTCCACGCTCCCTGCGCCCCCCCCAAGAATGCTTATGCTTGAAACATAACACTTATCATTATAGAATCTTGTATTTTTCCTCAGCTCAAGCTTATCATCATTAACTTCCAGAACAACAGACTGTTCCGGACTTACTAAATCATCTAATCTCAACTGCAAACTAGCCTGGCAATAGAATCCAGGCAGATAAATATCATCCGAAGTCTTTCCCTTTTCTATAGTTCTCGTTGCAATTTTATTTTCAGCATCTCTATAAATAGAAACAGTTGCCCTATCTCCATCTATGCTTTCTAATTTCAAAAATCCCTTTCCATTCCAGAATCCATATCCTAAATAATCTCTTCCCCACTCTCCCTCGCTCATCTGAGGAAGATAATACTCGCTTCTTCCAACACCCCACGCATTGCTCACATCATATTTAAGAACAGCAGTAAAATTAGCAGAAACATAATCTTTCATATTTTTCTCAACCTCATTTCTCTTCAATACAACAACTAAATATCCCACATCATTCAGCACAGGCGAGCCAAGAATATTATTATAGCTTCTTAACGCGGCGCGCGCAGGATAATATCCAACTCCCGCAATCTCAGGAGGATAACTTCCAGTTACAGCCGGAACAATTCTGTCTATGCTTCTAACATCAATTAAAGGATTAAGCTTAACAGCCTGAAGCTTGCAAAAAACAGGCACATTCTGCTCTTCAAGTATATCGCTTCTTACAACAGCAGGCTCGCAACCAGCCGGAGCCATCTGCACAATAAAATCCTGTCTCCCAGTGCATGAAGAAGCATCAGCATATGAAAGGATAGGCCAGTATGTTCCAATCTCCTGGGAAGAATAAAGTGTTCCAATAGTCGGATTGTACACTTGGCTTGACACATCTCTGTAACTTCCAGAACTCGCGCTTGAAAAACTCTGGCTAGAAACTAAAACAAGATTAATTAATATAAATCCAATTAGCATTAATACAATTATTAAATTATTTTCCTTAATCATCTTGATGTAATTCTTATCTTTGCCTATCATTTTTTATTTGTCAATAATTTACCCCCAAACCTCTATCAATAATGCTTTTTATTTTCAAGTTAATTTTTTATTTTTCATTTTATTCAACATAAACTTTTTTAGTTTCAAATGATTCATAATTTTTCTGCAGTTCTTCTAAACTCAAAGGAACTGCAAGACTCTCTCCAGTAATCTTCATGCTTCCCTTTTCCAGTCTATCCTCAGTAAAATAATCGCTTCCCTTTCCCCCGCCAGCAAGAACACTTGTAACTTGCTGAGATGGAATGTCAATATTATAACACTGCTCAGATTTTCCTCCGAAAATTCCAAGCAATCCAGGCTTGGGAACTTCAACGCATTTTCTAGTGCTTGATGCGGGGAATATCAGGCTTGAATTTCTGTAAACATGCATGGTGATGTTATACTCTCCTTCAGTCAGCTGAACCTCTTTCTGTTCAGGCCATATTAAACTAGTTGAATATTCTCCTGAGAAATAAACCAAAGCATTCTCAGCTATCTTTCCATCAACTTCAACTTCCACAGAAACATTATGCAATTCATTAAGAACAACATCAATAATCCCCTCAGAGTTTGTTGAAACCATATACTTCTTCTCTGCATATCCTTCAGCCCTTGCAATTACAAATCCATTAACGCACTGAGGAAACTTCGCAAATAAAGTTGCATCTCCTTCATTGCTGCTCGTTTTTCCAATATCACATTCAGTATCAAAACACTTGAAGCTAACATCTGCTTCAACCGGATTCAGTTTGGAATCATAAGTATACACTAACATGTCTGTATTTTTATAATTGCACAAGTCAGTCTGCCCATCAACAGCAGCATCTCCTCCAACAGCCTCTCTTGCCTTATTCTTGTTTACAATAACAGCCACAGGAAACTGAAACAATTCATTTGAATCATAAACCTGCACAAGAACAGGGAAATAAATATCATAGACAAAATGATACGGAACATAGCAGAATCCTAGTATTCCTAGCCCTTCCTGATTTCCAACCGGATCAGCCTTCATTATCCCATTTTCAACAGGCCAAACTTCAACTCTCGAAGGCCAATTCTGATTATAAATAAAATTAACAGCATCATCAGTTGCAATATCATTAACAATAAAATATTTCTTGCTGTCATCAAGATTATAATAATTTCCCCTAGTTCTTATCGCTCCAATATTAGCTTGCATTGCTGTTTTCAAATCCGAAACAACTTTCTGAGGCATCCAGATTTTAGGAGAGCAAGTAATCTCAACCCCGTCAACAGGAGCGTACAACCTCATAACATCTACTGCATAATCTTCCAAGAACATATTCTTCTTCTCGTTATTGTAAATATCAAGAGCCTGAGTATATAGCTTCCCAAGCTTGCTTTTCAGGCTAAACTGATGAACAGATTGAACAGCTTTCTCGCTCTCTTTTTCTATTACTAAATCAGCCTGAACATTTACAGCAATATCAAAATCACTTATTGTTACTTTCGCGCTTGGCTTGCCCACACTAATTACAAATCCCTGAACTTCAAAATCTTCAAATGTGCATTTCTCGCTTTCCTGTTCTATAAAAGTTGCAAGCTGCTCTTCCATTTCCTGTTTGCTTGGCACTTGCTCTTTCCAGAAATTATTATTTGAAAGATAATTCCAATACGGAACACCAGTTCCTAGAAAATCAAGCTGGTTTGAAAAAGGAGCATATTGCGAGCCTGATTCAAACGTAGGCGCTTCAATCCATCCAGCGCTCTTTCCTAAAATTTCTTTTCCCCTATCTGCCTGTTCAGAAAGGCAATCAAGATAATATTGTTCAATAGGTCTGAAACTCGCAGGCAAACTGCTCACCCCAATCCTGTCTCTTATCAAAAAGAATCCAATTATCGCAGCAGCTAAAACAATCGCAATAATAATAAAAATTGTAACTTGTCCTCGTTTATTCATTTTTCCAGTAATATTTTCTTTTTTCAAAAGGTTTCTATTAAGTTCTTTGCTCATTTTTCCTCTTTTTCTATTTTCTTTTTAATAAGTTCGAGAATTTCAGTATTAATATCTCTATCTATAAGTTCCTTAAACTTCTCCCACTCTTTCTCATCTTCAATCAGTAGTAAATATTTTTTCAAGTTTCCCTCATCTTCCAAGAGCAGATAAAATATTTATTAATATGTTGCTGAATAATGTGGCAAAAGAGACCCAGTATTCCACCAAGCTAAAGCATAGCGTGTTGATGTCCTTTAAAATAATAAATATCACAAACAGCAAAGTTAGCATTGCAGCAATAAGATTCAAGTAATCTGAAAGTTTCATGAGACAATTGTTTTGATTATTAACACAATCATAAGAATAATCATTATAATTCCTATTCCTATTCCTATCTTCTGGGCAGTTTCTATTCTCATGTTGAGCTTACCTCATAAGCGAAAAAGGCAGAAAATCTCTTGATTTTCTTCATGTTAAAAATACAAATTTAATTACAACTCCTGCAAATACAATAGCCGCCAAAATTAAGAGTATCAAGGCAATCAGCCCTATTGCTTCTTTTACTTTTTGTCTCATCTTAAGCTTACCTCTTTTTTCCAGAGTTCTCAGGAAACCGAAGTTTATAAATCTTATTAAATAACTTACTAAGTAAGTTAGTAATTAAGTAGGATGTCAAAGTAAACTATCAAAAAAGAAAAATGGACCCGCGCAGGATTGAACTGCGGATCTCATCGACGTCAACGATGCGTCATCCATGGGCTTATTTTGTAAGCTAACCACTAGACCACGGGTCCATGCTGATAGAGAATTAATAGGCATTATAAAGTTTATCATTTATCTCTCTCCTCCTAATTTTTGTCCCCAATTCTCATCTATCCTCTTAACTCTCAAGCTGGAAGGATCAATAGAAGCAAGTTTGCACAAGTCTAAAAACAAAGATTCGGGCAAAGTCCTATCCTCATGATAATAGCTCTTCAAACTCTGATAGTTAACCTCAATGCCAAATTGCCCTATTCTCCTCAAACTCGCGCAATTAGCATTAGCAATAACTCTGTCTATAAATTTTCTCTGCATGCCCTTCATAAATTTAATTCTCATGATGGTTGTTTAGTATAGGAAGTGTGAAACCTCGGTTCTCAATCACTCTTGAAGCTATCTCAAAGGAGATGTTGGTAAGAGGAAACTTTGGTTCCTCTTACTGCGCAACCACTAAAACAAGAATGTTTAAAAACCCTCCCAATTAAACAAAGATATGAAACTTCCAAAAAAAACAAAAAGATACTGTCCTATATGCAAAAAGCATACAGAGCAAAAGCTGGAAGTTATCTCAACAGGAATAAAGAGAGGCCCGCTAGCATGGGGTTCATTATCCCGTGCAAGATTAAGAGGAAAAGCCCGAGGTTCTGGAAATAAAGGAAGATGGGGAAGCAAGCCCGCAATTTCTAAATGGAAAAGAAAAACAAAAGCAACCAAAAGATTAGTTGTTCTGTATACTTGCCAGGTTTGCAAGAAATCAAAACCAGCGTCATGCGGAAGGCGCGTTTCTAAAATACAATTGGAGGAAAAAATAGCTAAATGAAAATCACTCCTGAAGCTAAATTAGCGGGAAAGTTTGCAAAGATGTCAGAGATACCTCTCATCTCTGAGCACACTCAGAAAAATAAATTTTCTGATGAAACCGGAGGTGTTCATGCATAATGGCGCTCGAAAAAAAGAAATGGTTTGATGTTGAAATTCCCCTCCTAAGAATGAAAGTAAAGCTGATTGCCTATGCAATTGAAGAACTCAACAACAGAACAATAAAGTTAGATTTAACAAGAGTTTTAAGAGGAAAATCTCTTGAAGCAATAGTCAAAATAAAAGTTATAGACGGAAAAGCAGAAGGAACAGTCTCAGAATTAAATCTTCTCGGATTCTTCATAAGAAGAATGATGAGAAATAACATCAGCTATGTAGAAGATTCTTTCTCCCTGGATTCTTTAGACGCAGTTATGAGATTAAAACCATTTTTAATCACAAGAAAGAAGGTAACAAGAGCTGTAAGAAAAGCCTTAAGAGATGCTGCTAAAGTTTATCTTGAAGAATACTCAAAAGACGCAACAAGCGAAGAGATTTTCCAGGATATAGCAAGCAACAAGCTTCAAAGATCACTCTCTGCGAAATTAAAAAAAGTTTACCCTCTTGCCATGTGCGAAATACGAATGTCTAAAATAGAAAAAATGAAAGAAGGAGTTGTAATAGAAAAAATAAGAGTCAAAAAAGCCAGGCCAGGAGATATTGAAGAAAACGAGCCAAAATCTCAGATAGAAGAGATTGAAGCAGAATTAGCTGAAAGAGAAGAAAAACAGGAAGAAGAAACTCAAGAAGAGAAAACCGAGTAAAATTAACTTCTAATCCAGTTAAAATTAATTTTTAATAATCTATAGCCTATTGTGTATCCAGATAATTTGGGACTTATCAGGAATATAGAATTGCACACCAAATATTTATATAATCCAGCAGCATATGTTCTTATAGGCAGGTTAAAATATGAACATACTTTCAAGAAAAAACGGAATTTGGTTGTGTGGAATTGGGATAGTAATACTCTTATTTAATTTCTTAACCTTGACATTATGGAATATAGACATCGATATTCTTGGTGCTATGGTTTTTATTCTTGGATTAATCATTGCAATAGCTTGTGGATCTTCTATGAAAAAGTCATCGGAATTGTTATCAAGAAGAAACGGAGTAGGGGTATGTATAATTGCAGTAGCAATCACTGCTGTATTAGGATACTCGCCATTTCCAACTCTTAATGGTGACATCAGTGGTATCTTCGGGTTAGTAGTTTTTGTTTTAGGTATAATTCTTATAGCAGTAAGGTGGAAACATTAATTTCTCAAGAACATAATACTTAAAAACCATCAATATCTCTAAATTTAACAGCCATGAATTACGTCAAGGAAAGTTTGCAAAGAAAACCTTGGTTGTCATGCGCCTCTGTAGCTCAGCGATAGAGCGGCTGCCTTGTAAGCAGTAGGCCGGGGGTTTAATTCCCTCCAGAGGCTTTCTTATTCTAGGTTAAATATCTCACAGGGGCGTTTTTTCAAATAAAGATTTATATAGGCTAATGAACTGTTAAATTAAAGGAGGCGCATATGAAAAAAGTAATTGGTTGGATAAGGCTCTTGATAGGGCTTTTTATGCTAATTGTTGGTCTTGTAGGAATTTTTTACTATGAAGATAATACAATTATCCCTCTTGGAGCAAGCTGGATAGCAACCCTCGCCGGAGCTTACTCTGTTCTTGGAGCTTTCAAGCATCTAAAGAAGGAAGTTTCTGGAAAGAGGAGATAAGAAAATTATTATTTTTTAATTTGAATTCGCCACTTCTATTGAAAATGAGTTTTCAAAACTGCAATGCAGTTCATGGCTACTAAAATTCTCCTCGAGACTTCAGAAATCCTAAACCCTCATTGTTTTAATTTTGAGTTGCGTTGGATTTCTGACAGTGTTCAAAGTTTAATGAACTTTGACATTTTGAAAACTCATTTTTTCAGAGGTGAAGTGGCAAGATTAAGTTTTTTGATTGTTCTTTTTCAATTTAGATATCAGTATTTATTCTTAGCTCTCAGAATCAATAAATTCAACCTTATTTCCCTCTTCTAATATCTTAACAATCTCACTAGGCAGATTTGCAATATCTCCTCTCTTGAAAGGCCCAATGCTCTCCCCAGTTAACCCTAAAAATTCATCAACATCTTCCTTAAAAACAATCATCCTGTTCTGTTTCTCTTCAGTTTTCTTCCCGCTCAAAAACTCTGTAACAGATTTCTCGCTCTCTTCTATCCCCTTGACAAGCTCATCAAAAAGTTTTTTCTCAAACTCAATCATGTTTTCAAAATCTCGTTTAGAAATTCCAGTTTCAGCAGCAACAAAAGCTAGGTTAAGCAGTTTCTTCCTTCTTCTTAACATTAACTCTTTAAACAGCCCAATAGCGTTCTCAAACTGCTTCTTAGTCTTAAGTATAGCATCAGAAAACATATCAGCATCCCTTCCAGCAATCTCCTTTTTCTCAGCAAAATAACTAGCCACATCATCCAGAAAAGTCTTGGGCAAAAGTTGCAGTTGTTCAGAATATCTCTCTTTTCTCAGGTATTCGTATAAATCGTTGTAAGTTATCATGAAAGAAGCAAGACAGAGAAAGCTTATAAGGATTATTATAGATAAGAATACTAATCATAAGAACAAAATCAGGAAGTTCTCAGGATTAATCATTTTAACGTTCCTAAACTC
>Ga0315274_10017780_pt1 | contig 10022 bp, 10 predicted proteins | sample YL17G02_20_MG_FD_203700 | JGI IMG/M metagenome (GOLD analysis project Ga0315274, IMG submission 203700) | Sediment microbial communities from Yellowstone Lake, YNP, Wyoming, USA - YL17G02_20 | ecosystem: Environmental > Aquatic > Freshwater > Lake > Sediment | place: USA: Wyoming | collected... | reverse complement strand
AAAACCATTTTGATAACCCATCATGGCATAGCTCCCTCCGTCACGGCTAATGCCACTCTTATACCATTAAAGTAGTATATATGCAACTATTATTTGGGCAACAGCCCGTACACTCTTGACAAATTAAGGAACTAAAAAAAGTATGGGAGAGGGGCGATCTTATCGGGTCGCCCCTCTTTTTGTTTGGAGATAGGGTGAAGCAGGAAAAACATTACGGATGATGTTTTTGAGATGTTTTTGAGATTGACAGATGCAGTAATTTGTGATACGGTTTTCACAAGTTAACTAAACCGGAAAATCAAACCTTTTGCCAGAGGTAAAGGGATGGAAAAGGAGGTGTTTCCTATGAAAAATTCTTACCGGCGTTATTTCAAGTTTGCAATTGTTCTTTCAGTCCTTGTTGCCTCACTCTTTCTCATCCAATGGGCGGGGGAGAGCGGGCTTTTCAGATCAGCCAGAGTCGAAGCTAAGATTACTCCGGAGACGGTCTTTTTCGACAAGGCAAATCCGAATATTCGAGCAGTCATGGCCATTCAAGACCGCCATACCCATGCTTTGATGGCCCTGCCCGATGTTGCGGGGACAGCTACTGGAATTGCTGAAGATGGGACCCCGGCGGTCCTGGTATTTACAAAGAGAGGGGAAAGGATAGGAATGATTCCCGAGAACTTAGAAGGGGCCCCAGTGGTTGTGAAGGTCACAGGAGAAATCTTCGCAATGCCAAAACCGCCCACAAGTAACAAAGTGAACATTGATCCTGCTTCCCGTTTTGATAGGCCGGTTCCAATCGGTGTTTCAACCGGAAATGAAGGAGAGTGTTCTGCAGGGACCATCGGGGCAAGGGTAAAAAAAGGAAACAGTGTATATTATGCCCTTAGCAATAACCACGTCTATGCTCTCGAAAATGCGGCTCAAATCGGAAGCCGTGTCCTCCAGCCTGGTCTCTACGATACCAAATGTATTTTCAATTCCAACGATGTTATTGGCGCCCTTGCTGATTTTCAGCCTATTGTTTTTTCAACAACTGCCAACAATACCATGGATGCGGCAATTGCAAGTTCTTCCATTGATATACTTAGCAATGCCACGCCATCGAATGGGTATGGAACGCCTAAATCGCAAATTGCCTCTCCGGTTCTTTCGCAGAATGTCCAGAAATACGGCCGGACAACCTCCCTGACAAAGGGAACCATATGGGGGATTAATTCCACGGTAAATGTCATGTATGATTTTGGCACAGCCAGGTTTGTTAATCAAATTGTGGTATACTCAAACAAACCTTTCATAAAACCTGGCGATTCAGGCTCCCTTCTGGTGACTAACCCCGGTCGTAATCCCGTGGGATTGTTGTTTGCCGGAAACGCTTCCGGGACTTACGCCTGGGCCAATAAGATTGACCTGATCCTCACGAGATTTGGCGTGACGATAGATGGCGAGTAGAGCGATTGTATTGATTTGCAGTTTAATTCTTTTTTCCATAAATGGAATAGCCTGTGCAAATAGAATGAATGGCGATCCTTCTGTAAGGGATAGGGGTCAAACAAAATCAATCGAAGAAGCGCTCAAAGAACAGACCGATGGGTTGATGGCAATCCCGGGTGTGGTGGGCACGGCTCAGGGTCTTTGCAACGGTAAACCCTGCATAAAAGTCTTTGTCATCAAGAAGAGTTCTGAACTCGACCAAAAAATTTTCAATACCCTTCATGGATACCCAGTCTCGATAGAAGAAACCGGAGAGATTCGACCCAAATAACCTGAAGAAACTGTTGAAAAGATGCAGGGTTGGCGTCAGGTCAGCAGGATGCAGACCTGACGCCGCAGGAAAGGGTGATTAATCCTCTTCTGGCGGCACTGTAAAGTAGCACCAACCAGAGAAAGGATTATCCTGGGTTTTAACTTTTTTACCCGGGGGGTTTAATGCCTTAACCTTTGCACGCGCTTCGGACCCAGAAAGATCTTCCCAAACCCAAACCGCATTTAACTCATCCCAAACATAATAACCGAACACTTCTTCGCCTACAGAAAGATCGGATTGAGAAATAGGGAATCCATCGGTTCTATCGCTGGTGCCAAAAGAAAATTTTACTACCACAGAACCATTTACATCCCATTCCCCGGTGACAAGCACCTCGACATCGACAGAATATTTTAACGCGCCCAAAACATCATCCCAATCAAAATTAACAGAGTCTTCATCAGTTGGACAGGTAAACCCTGTTGGGGCAGGAAGAGTCGGTTTCGAAGCGGCCATTGTTAGGGAACTGAACATCAGTGTGATTCCAACGATCAATCCTAATACAAGAGTCTTTTTCATCATTTTTTATCTCCTTTCTTTAAGAAATTTAATTACTGGAACCTAAATTGAGCGTTTTTATCCTTAGATGTAGTCGCAACCTTTAGTTGCGGAATTTCTTGGATTGTGGTTCTCACCTGATAAGTGACTTCCTCACGCAGGCTAAAGCCCGCGGCTACAGGTCCTTTAAGAAAAATCCATCAATTTAGGTGGAAATATTTTTCACCTCCTTTTTGAAAGAGATAAATTTAACCAGGCATAATTTGTGCCAATTTTAAAAATAAAGTGGAGATAAGCAGGGATAAATGGAATAAAAAATTTTTACAATTCTATTTGTGTTCAGGAAAAAAAGCATATTCCCTGGACAAATTGTCAAGCGGATATGGTGCTTGCCCGAGCCGGAAGCATCTCCAAAACCGTGATGACAGAATGGACTCCAGAGGGGCAGGCGGACCAGACTCCGAAATCTTTAGGATTGCGGATCATTAGAAGCTTAAGGGAAACTTTCATAGTCAATGAAATGAGGCTTTTATTGGTCTTGGAGCGTCTGGGGTCAATCCTTAAGCGGTGTCGCCCTAAATCTTTCTCCCCTGGCCCGCCTGCCCCTCTGGATTTGGCATTCCCATGGATTTCTATCACGGGAAAAGAGATGCTTACCTTGGGGATTTACCTTGGAGGCATTCCAGTATATAATATCTATCACCTATTCTCAGAAATCGAGGGTTCAATGGCTTCCAACCGGGATCTAACAATCGATACCCTTAGAGGATTGGCTGTTTTCACCATGGTTGCCGCAAATATGACTCCTGATGTGTTAATCGAACCCCATCCTTTCTGGCTTCGTCTTTATGGTTCCTTTGCCGCTCCATTGTTCATTCTCCTATCGGGAATGATGGTCGCTTTTACCACTCAAACGAGAGAGCATCGGTTGAGGTACTTTATGTTTCGCGGGGCCATCATCATCACCATCGGGATGGCCGTTGACCTTATATACCTGATCTATCCTTTTACGAGTGTGGATGTACTTTATCTCATTGGCCTCTCTTTACCCCTCGTATATCTTTTCCTGCGCCTCAATACCTCTTCCCGGTGGATTATGGTCTGCTCTATTTTTTTGATCACCCCGATCATCCAAAAGGCCCTCGGTTACACAGATTTTCCCACTGAAATCTCCTTTTGGGGAGAACAAACCATTACGGCCGAAAATCAGACAAATATTTTCAACCACTGGGTCGTGGATGGCTGGTTTCCAATCTTTCCTTGGTTAGGGTTCTCTTTCCTGGGAGCAAATCTCGCTCACCTGCGTTGTACATATAAACCTCTTGCTACCTTTGGAAAAAAGTCTATCTTATTAATCGGCATGGGTATTCTTGCCTTTGGCAGCATCCTTTGGTATCTCTTCCCCGATAGCCTCCTTACCCGGGGAGGAAACAGCGAACTCTTTTATCCTCCTACAATAGGATATATCATCACTGCTATTGGGATAATGGTGATACTGTTTTCGATAGTTGATTGGAAGCCCTCACTCGCCATATATAAGCCGCTAAGGACCTTGGGCGAATCTTCCCTTTTCATCTATTGGCTGCATCTTCAGTTAATTGGATACGCCATTGCTCCGGTATGGTCCAAGAAAGGCCTTCAGACCTTCTCATTAATATACATTGGTCTGCTGGGCTTCTTGATACTGGTCGCATACGGGTTAAGGGTGTTAAAGGCGAAGTGGAAAGATCGACCGCTTATTTTCAGGATTTTACTGGGAGGCTAAGCGATAATTTCTTTCTTCCGAGAGGGTGTTGATTTCGGAGGATCAGATCAATCCAAATCTTTCTCCTTCTCTTTGTGAATCATCGGGGCAGACAAAAGAAATAAGATTTTCCCATTCTTCTTTTCGATGGGGAACAATATGGGGTCACATCTTCACGGGGTGTTGCCCAAACCAACCGTTTGCCCTTCGACAGGCTCACGGCTCAGGGCGAGCGGTGATATGTTGAAATCATGTAACTTTTCCGGTCATGCGGAGCCCTTCGACTCTCCGTTCACCCTGAGGCTCTCGAAGGGTGAACGGTTCGCTCAGGACAGGCTTGTCGAAGCATGAAATCGGTTTGGGCAACAGCCCCTTCATATGTCAGATGGATTTTATCTTGGCATATTCTGTCTCATTTAACAAAAAAAGAAATGTAGCGCCCGCATTCATTGAGATCTCTTTCGTCGGCAATAAATGCCGACGCTACAATTTTTCGAAAACCACGCTTACCGTCGGATGTGCAATATTGCAGGCCTGACCGTATGCGGTGTAGAACATATGACTTGCCAGTTAGAGTCTGGCCGTGAGTTTGAGGGTCACATCTTCAATTGTCAATGGGTTCTAATACATACAGGCATGAGGCGATAGGCAAAAGATCAGAAAACGGGGATTTATTTATTGTTTATAACATTTTTTGATTGCATATCGCATTAGAAGAAACATCAGACCAGCCCTTTTTCATGGGCGTAGCTGAGCAGGGCCAGGCGGCTGTCTACATTTAGCTTTTCGTAGATATTATGCAGGTGGGTCTTGACCGTGCCCTCGCCGATAAATAGCTTGTCAGCGATCTCCTTGTTGTGCAAGCCTTGGGCCACCATGCGCACAATGTCGATTTCCCGGGGGGTCAGGATGGCGGCTATCGCGCGTGCTCCTGCCTCCCTCCGCAGCATTTTTTCCAGGGCCTGCCTGGCAGAGAGACGTTCTATCCACTGCTCTCCGGCGTGCACCTTGCGAATGCATTGCACCAGGAGTTTCGGGGCCATCTCTTTGAGCACGATGCCTTGAACGCCCAGACGGACGGCCGCAAGCAATTTCTCCTCATCGAGCGCTGCCGTCAGGAGCACCACTCGCGTGGGCAGCTTCTCCTTCCGCATCTCCCGGGCGATCTCCAGGCCATCTTTCCCTGGCATGCGGATATCCAGGATCAGGACATCCGGCTGGTGCTGGCGTACCGCCTGCATCGTCTCGATACCATCTGTGCAGCGGGCCACCACCTGAAAGTCTTTTTCCAGGTGAAAGAGGTTCTCCAGCCCATCGAGGATGAGCGGATGATCATCAGCCAGCACCAGGCGAATCGGCATCTCAGCCTCCATTCTCCGCAAGCGGCAGGGTGATTTCCAGACGTGTCCCGGTGTCACTCGAGTCTATGGCCAAAGACCCTCCCAGGGACGCAATCCTTTCCTTCAAGGTCACCGGCCCCAGGTTCATCTTGGTCAAATCGCCGTAATCATATCGGCCACGGAAGGGAAAACCCCGGCCATTGTCGGCAATCAGGATGCGCACCCCATTGTCTTCGACGGCGAGTTCCGCCCGCACGGCCGAGGCTTTGGCATGCCGTGCGGCATTGATCAGCGATTCATGGATGATAAAGTAGATTTCCTGGGCCAGGGTTCTGGGAATCCGTGGCTCCAGGCGCTTCAAATTTACTTCCACGCGGAGGCCCCAGTGCCGCTTAGCCCGTTCGGCCAACTCTTCCAGGCGGATGGCCAGCTCGAAATCCATCTCTGGCAGGTTTGGAGGAGATGGTTTCAGCTCCCGGATTTGAGAACGCAGATCCCGTTGCTCGGCAGCGATCAGTCGCTGGATTTCCAGGAGGCGCTGTCGCGCCGTCTCGGGGTCCGCTTCCATCAAACGGTGCACCGTTTCAAGTTGCAGAGCCGCCCCAGTCAGGAACTGGAGCAAACCATCGTGCAGGTCACGGGCCAGGCGGATGCGCTCCTCTATGGCCGCCGCCGCCTGCAGTTGCTTTAACAGGGAAAATTGGTCCAGGCGAGTTACCAACTCGCGAACAACGATCTCACCCAGCACCAGGTCATCAGCGCTGATCCTTGACCTGTCGAATGCGAAAATATATCCTTCATGCTCTTTCCCATGCATCCGTAAACCGAGTACAGTTCTTGCATTAAAGCGGGCCTGTAATTGGGGATGAAGAGGGGCACCCTGCCACCTCTGAAAACCAGCAGGAGAATTATACACTACAATAGGCCGAGAGTTTCGAGCACCAGGGCAGAAAAAGTTTGTACCGACCAGCGGCGCGGCCACAAGGGCCCCGAATGCCGCAGGAGGCTCGCGGGTGTAATGGAATTCGCCATGGGACCAGGACGCCAGATGGAGCCAAGGTTCCTCTTCTTCTTCCCAGGCCAAAAGCATACGGGGGGCTCCGAGGATGGCGGCGGCGTGTTCCAGCATTTCCCGCACCAGAGCACGAACCTCGACTGGAATGGTGCGCGGCCACGCCGCCAGTTTGGAAAGCTCCCCGCGCAGCTTCTGCTCATAGGCCCCTAGGTAGCCAAGCAATATCGCCACCACTGCCAGATACACAATTCGGATGATGAAACGGTTGAGCTCGAAATTTGGGTCGTGTAAAAGATATGTCGGATAGAATGCCATGACAATCACTGTGGCCAGAACTGAAACTGCGGTCCACAACGTGCCGCGCCACTGCCAGCGCAAAGTGGCGCAAACCAGGAGGAATACGAAATAGACGAAAAATGGGCTGGTTGGCCCTTCGGTTAAGAACATGATGATTGCGAAGACCATCAGATCGAGGGCGTGGGCAATGATTTTCGAGCGGCCCCAAAGAATATTCTGACGCCAGGTCAGTATGGCCAAAACGATGGTATAGCCGAGGTAGCTAGCTAATATAGTATAAGTAATCTCGGCATACCTGGAAGGCTTGGAGGGATCCAGCCAGATTGCCAGGAGGAAAAAGCCGGCCAGAACCGCGCGCCCTGTAGCAATTAGACGTTCAGCGCGGCTTTTGCGAGAATACAGTGTTTCCATACCATTCGAATTCAATTGATGTATTCCTCTGATATTCCGACCACTAAAATTGATTTCCTACAAAAACCTCTTTCCCACTGGGAATCCATTTTCATAACTATCTCCAAACTTACTTTAAATAGTTGAAGTTGGGTTAGGAGGTTGATTTGAGATTCTATACTCAGATGAGAGCATAATAAATTTGAATGGAAACTTCAATAAAAATTATAAACCGTGTTCCGTAAAAAACAAAAGTAGACATTTGGTAAAAATCAAAAGTAGACGTCCTGTGGAAATTAAAGCTGATACTCCCCGAGTTTATCCTTCCCCTTATAGACCATAATCTTCACATCCGGGATGAAACAGACGGTGACTTCTTCACCAGAAAACCTCCCTATTTTATATTCTTGCCCCTTGAAGGTCATCGTCCCATCTTTTCTCACTACCCGGGTGTCATGTAGGGAAAAGACTTCATCTATATCAATGCTGCTATCCAAGGGCCTTAATTTCCCCTTTACATCCTGGATCGCCTTCTCCCATCGCTTCGAGGGTATCTCCTCTGTCTCTTGGTGAATCCGAGAATCATTGTAATATCCAAGCAGATCTTCCAGAATGGGTTGCGCATCCTTTGGCTTAGTGATTTTATGTCTCTCACAAAGAGGAGGTAATCTTCTCTGAAGATAATCAAACCGTTTCTCAATCTTACCCTTCGCCTGAGATTCTCCTTTGCCGGTGTAGATCAATCCTACCCCCAGAGCTGTTAAGGCTCTCTTAAACTGGATCTCCCCTTCATCTCGCCCCTTCAAATAGTGATAATGCCTACTGCTATACCCTACATAGCGAAAGATGCTGTGATTGTCCACATAATAAGCCATGGGCCTCCCATAGGTTGCCATCACTTCTCTGGAAAGACTTAAATGCTCCCAGCTACTTTCCACCTCCACAATCCGCCCTCCCAACACTCTCCGTGAATAATCATCCTCGGTCAAGATGAGAGGATGCCTTCTCCCCGTCCGTGGAAGCCACACATGGTGAGAACTATCGTGCTGAAATCACCCCTGGCCCTGAAACTTCAAACCGTGTATAGACCTTCTCCTTCTCTTCAGGCAAGGCATGATAATACCCATGCCTTAAAGCAAAAAGACGCAGACTATTACGAGAGAATACTCTTTGAAACTCCCTTTCAGCCAACTCCGCTAAAAATGCAAAATTAAACCGACCCCGATAAAGATCCGCATCTTCCCGAATATAGCGAAGCTCCTCGTGTAACCACTCTTCAATCTCTTCTGAATACCGATGAAAATCACTCCTTTGACGATTCCATAACCGAAACTCTTTCCCCTTCATCACGCACTTGAGCCAATCTCCCCTCATCCGATAAAATCTGGCCCTCTTCACCCCCAAAAGCTCACAAGCCAATTGTTCTGTCATTCTCCTCTCGTTAAAGGCTTCCAACACTTCCTGCACGAATTCCTTCGGCAGTCTTCTATGAATCTGATCTCCCATGGTAATTCCCCTTTCTTTTTACCAAGGGCTCTACCATGGAACTTCCAGTTATTTCACCTCCTCTATCCCCAGGATGTCTACTTTTAGTCTACTTTTTGTCCACCTATGATTTTTACAAACCGTCTACTTTTGATTGTTCCGGAACATAAAAATTATAAACCGTTGAATGTATCCTGCAACACTAACTATTTTATATGTTTTTATGCCAACTTTAATTTACTGATTACCATTTGAAATGTTGTATTGTGAGGCGAAATTTAAAAATGAAGATTACAGGAAGAAAGTGACGCCACTTTACGGAGAGAATGTCGTCTTTTTTATATGGAAGGCGACAGAAAAGGGGTTGGAAAAGTGAATAAAAAAAAGCAGGACATTACTGATCCTGCTTTTTAGGCCCAACCTCACGCTGTAAAGCGCGATGTCAGAACGGCTCGACCTGGATACGTTTTCCCTCAAGACGCCCTGGCCGATCTCCAGGGGCTACTCGGGATAGAAGCCCGAAGCGACTAAGCTCGGAACTCCATCCACCTTAACCGCCTTCACGTAGGCCCATTTCTGCGACGGTTGGGTCTGCCCTGGTTTCGGGAACATGTAGTCGACCCATCCCGATTCCTTGGATTCAGCCACCTGAATAAAGTCGTGATGAAATAACTTGCCATTGGCATCTTTCTGACCGGTGGTGTTGGTCCCTTCGCGCGCTGGAAAAGCGGCATTGAGCAATACGTTCGACTTCAAATCGTAGACGAACAAGTATGTGTCGCCGCTGAACCATTCAGTGTCCTTCTTTCTGAACTCGGGGAAGATTGCCTTGCCTTTACTTTCGATTAGCGCCGCAGCCTTGTTGACCAGCGCTTCGATCTGTTTTGCTTTCTCGGACGTCGGTGCAGATTGCTGCGCAATGACAGGATTGACCATCGCCATCCCGACCAAGCTCACCAGGACCATTAGTGCTACTGATAATAACCGTTTCATATTCTCCTCCTTTTGGAAATGGTATTGTTTTCAGTGTGTTTATGTACTGTGCTCCCTAAAACATCTCTTGTTAACAAAGACTTCTTCAACCACCTTTACTCTTCACATCTCACTCTTCCCGTGTACGCATCCTCCTCCTTTCTGAGACCATTGGGATCTCTGATTGAATTGGTAAAAAAGAAAAGGGACCCTTCCTTGCAGACCCCGTGGGAAGCTGTGCATGCCGAACGTACTATGCGCTCAAAGCTCTATGGAACTGAGGTGGGTTCGCCTCTGCCGGGAGAGCACCACAATGTGGTATATTCCCGTTTAACCCGAATATTTGTCTAGGTCAATAGGAAAATGAGGTTGTGAAAAGTATCTTTTGTAGGGTGCTGGATAATGTTTTTAAGAGAAAGAGAATCCTTTACATGTGCCTACATTGTGGTATGATGAGAGAAAAGAGAAAGGAGTGTTTTGAGTGGA
>Ga0315274_10017779_pt1 | contig 10022 bp, 7 predicted proteins | sample YL17G02_20_MG_FD_203700 | JGI IMG/M metagenome (GOLD analysis project Ga0315274, IMG submission 203700) | Sediment microbial communities from Yellowstone Lake, YNP, Wyoming, USA - YL17G02_20 | ecosystem: Environmental > Aquatic > Freshwater > Lake > Sediment | place: USA: Wyoming | collected... | reverse complement strand
CGCAGGATGCCCGTCCCGTGTTCGCCTTCCCCTGGGAGGGCGTGGTCCTGGCCGGCACCACCGACGTCGACCACAGACCTCAAATGGAGACGGACCCGGCCATCCAGCCGGCCGAGGTCGAGTACATCATGGCCTCGCTCGACCGGACGTTCCCCGACCTGGGCCTGACCGCCAAGGATGTGCAGGGCGCCTTCTCCGGCATCCGCTCCGTCGTCGACACCGGAAAGGCCGACCCCTCCAAGGAGTCGCGCGAGCATGTCCTCTGGGAGGAGGAGGGCCTCCTCACCGTCACCGGAGGCAAGTTGACCACGTTCCGCTTGATGGCGCACAGCGCCTTGCGCGCCGTACGCGCCCGTCTCCCCGGCCAGCCGTCCTTCGACCCCCGCCGGCGCGTCCTGGATCCTCCGCCGCCAGAGCGCTGCCTGGGCTCCGACCTCGACGCGGCACTGTGCATGCGCCTGGCCGGCCGGTACGGCACGGACGCGCCTGCCCTGATCACCGCCGCTCGCGCCGGAGAGCTTCTGCCCATTGACAGTTGCATGGCCCTGTGGGCGGAGCTGCGCTGGGCGGCCCGAGCCGAGGGCGTCGTCCATTTGGATGATCTCCTCCTGCGGCGGGTTCGCCTGGGCCTCATCGCCCCTCAGGGTGGGGTCCAATGGCTGGACCGGATCCGCTCCATCGTTCAACCTGAGCTTGGCTGGGATGACGCCCGCTGGGACCGGGAGGCCTCCGAGTACACGAGCTTGTGGAAACGATGCTACAGTCTGGCCGGCTAGCGCCGGTCTCCGGAGTCGGGCAGGAACGCCTGCGGGGGAAGAACCCTATGGTCAAGAGGACGATCGGGGTATTGGTTTTTGCCGCCGCAACCTGCACCGTCATCGTTGCGGCCGCCGACGGTTCGAGATTCCTCCGGCGGCCGCTGGGCGTCGCCTTCCTGGGCCTCTGGTCCCTCTGGTGGCTGGTGATTGCCCTCGGCCGAAGGCGCGGGGCGCCTTCATCCTACAACCGCAGCCAGCGAGGCATCATCGCACTGGGAATCGTGGCACTGGTCGCTCTCTTTGCGCTGGCGCCTTGGGAGTACGGCCATTTCGACGGCCCCATTCCACGCAATGGGCCGCTCGCCTGGGCCGGACTGGGCCTCTTCGCGGCTGGCATCATCCTGCAGTGCACCGCCCTGTGGTCACTGCGCGGCCTGTACACCACGCGCCTGGGCATGCAGCCCGGTCACCGGCTGGTGACCTCTGGACCGTATCGCTGGCTGCGCCATCCGGGCTACCTCAGCAACCTGGTCTGTCTGGCCGGCATCTCCCTCGCCCTGAGCAGCCTGATCGCCCTGGCTACAACGGTGCTGGTAGTCCCGCTTGTCTTGCGGCGGATCGAACGCGAGGAGGAGATGCTGCTCGCCGAGCTCGGAGAAGTTTATCGGGTGTACCAGAGCAAGACACGGCGGCTGATCCCCCGGCTCTACTGATCAGCTACCGCGCTTGATTCCCAGAAGCAGTCGGTTGCTTCGGGGCCGGAGGTTTCAATGAGCGGAGATCACATCCTGGCGATCGACAACGGAACGCAAAGCGTCCGGGCGCTGCTCTTTGACCTGCGCGGCAACCTGGCGGCCAAAAGCCGGGTCCCCATCGAGCCCTACTTCTCGGAGGCTCCCGGGCTGGCCGAGCAGCAGCCGGCCTATTTCTGGGAGGCGCTCTGCAAAGCCTGCCAGCAGCTGTGGCAGACGACGACAATCCCCAAAGAGGCCGTGGCCGGCGTGGCCCTCACCAGCCAGCGGAGCACGCTGGTCAATGTGGATGCACAGGGCAAGCCCCTGCGTCCGGCCATCGTCTGGCTCGACCAGCGGCGCACCGAAGGCCTCAAGCCGGTGGGCGGCCTGTGGGGTCTGGCCTTCCGTCTGGCCGGCATGTCCGAGACGGTTGCCTACCTCCAGGCCGAGGCCGAGGCCAACTGGATCCACACCCACCAGCCTGAGGTCTGGGAGAAGACCCACAAGTACCTCTACCTCTCCGGCTACTTGACCTACCGCCTCATCGGACGCTTCGTCGACTCGGTAGGCTGCCAGGTGGGCTACATGCCCTTCGACTACAAGGGCCTCGCCTGGTCCAAGAAGTGGGACTGGAAATGGCAGGCGGTCCCGATGGACCCCTCCATCATGCCGGACCTCGTGCCGCCGGCCGGCACCCTGGGAGAAATCTCGGCCGAAGCCTCACAGGCCACGGGCATCCCCGCCGGCCTGCCTCTCATCGCCGCCGCCGCCGACAAGGCCTGTGAGGTGCTCGGCGCTGGATGTCTGGACCCCAGGATCGGCTGCCTGAGCTACGGCACGACCGCCACCATCAACACAACCCACCAGAAGTATGTCGAGGTCATCCCTCTGATCCCGCCCTATCCGGCCGCTGTCCCCGGCCGCTACAGCCTTGAGAGCCAGATCTACCGAGGCTACTGGATGGTCACCTGGTTCAAGCAGGAGTTCGGCTTGCGCGAGCAGCGCCTGGCCCAGGAGCGCGGCGTGGAGCCGGAAGCCCTCTTCGATGAGCTGGTGCAAGCCATCCCGCCAGGGTCCCAGGGTCTCACCCTCCAGCCCTATTGGTCGCCGGGCCTCAAGCATCCAGGGCCGGAGGCCAAGGGGGCAATCATCGGGTTTGGCGACGTCCACACCCGCGCCCACATCTACCGGGCCATCCTGGAGGGGCTGGCTTATGCCCTGAGGGAGGGGGCCGAGCGCACCACGCGCCGGAGCGGGATCGCCATCGACCAGCTGCGTGTGGCCGGCGGTGGCAGCCAGAGCAACGCCGCCATGCAGCTCACTGCCGATGTCTTCGGCCTGCCCGCCAGCCGGCCGCACATCTACGAGGCCTCCGGTCTCGGCGCCGCCATCGACGCCGCCGTCGGCCTGGGCCTCCACCCTGACTTTGAGACCGCCGTCGCCCAGATGACCCGCGTCGGGCGGACCTTCGAGCCCGATTCGAAGGCCCACGAGGTCTACGAAGGCCTCTACCGGCACGTGTACCTTCAGATGTATAACCGCCTGCGTCCGCTCTACGAGGAGATCCGGCGCATCACCGGCTACCCGAAGCACTGACCTTCGCATGCCGTCCGGCATGCTCGAGGGATGTTAGAATCGCGGCCTCGTGGAGAAGCCCATGGCCTCGAAGCGGCTCTGGTCCATTGTCGCCGCGGCAATCGTCTTGTGCTCCTGCCTGGTCCTCATCACCGTGGGGCTCGTCGCGGCGCGCGGCTGGGTCTGGCCGGCGTTCCCCGGCCCATCCACCGTCGAGACCCCCGGGCCCACGGCCGTTGGCCTGGCCACCGCCACGGCCACTTCCATTCCAGCGGCAACCCCTCCGCCGGCCCTGAGCGCTGACGTCCGAGCCGGGATGGACCAGATCCAGGACGAAGTGGTCTCCCTGCGCGGGCTCAACCCGACCGGCCCAGTCGACCGGACTCTCCTCACGCCCGACGAGCTTCGCCAGCGCGTCCTCGATGGCTTCCTCGACGACTACTCCCAGGAGGAAGCCGAGGATGATGCCCGGCTCCTTGCCCTGCTCGGACTGCTCGAGCCCGGCTTCGATCTCTGGACTCTCTACCTTGACCTCTACAGCGAGCAGATCGCGGGCTACTACGACGCCGAGGTCCGGCAGATGTTCGTCGTGGCCGGATCGGGGTTTGGTGGTCCGGAGCGTGAGACCTACGCCCACGAGTACGTCCATGCCCTGCAGGACCAGAACTACGACATCGGAGAAGGGCTGGATTTCAGCGACGAGGCCTGCGAGGCCGAGGGTGAGCGCTGTGCCGCAATCCAGGCTCTGTTGGAGGGCGACGCCTCTCGCCTCGAGAGCCAGTGGCTGCGCACCTATGCCACCGCCGAGGACCGCGAGCAGATTCAGGAGTTCTACGGCGCTTTCGACAGCCCGGTCTTCACCGGCGCGCCGGAGTTCCTGCAACAGGACTTCCTCTTCCCGTACGTCCAGGGGCTGGGCTTCGTAACGGAACTCGCCCTGGAGGGGGATTGGGCCGCGGTGGATGCGGCCTATGCCAATCCACCGGTCTCCACCGAGCAGATCCTGCACCCCGAACGCTATCCCGACGACGTTCCCACGCTGCTCGAGGTCCCTGAGCTTCCTACAGCTCTGGGAGAGTCCTTCCGTGAGATCGGCCGGGATACTCTCGGCGAGTGGTATACCCGGCTTGTCCTCCAGAGGTACCTGCCCGACCGAACGGCCGAGGATGCGGCCGAGGGCTGGGGAGGGGACTACTACCTGGCGTTCTACGACGGTCAAGCCGGCCAGGGGGCCCTTGTGCTCGCCACCCGCTGGGACACCTTCGTCGACGCGCAGGAGTCCTTCGCCGCGCTGCTCGACTACGGCGACGCCCGCTTCGGCGGGCGCGTTTCCTTCACGCCCTACCTGGCTCGCTGGAGCACTTCCGGGGCCTACTCACTCCTCGAGCGGAGCTCAGACCAGACCCTCTGGATCCTCGCCCCCTCGGAGGGCGCGGTCAATGCCGTCCGCCAGGCCGTGCCCTTCCCCGCCAGGATGCAATGACGCCCGGCCTCGACCCCGCACGCATCCGAGCTGTTCTTTTCGACATCGACGGCACGCTGGCCGACACCGATGATGCGCTCATCGCTCGGATCGCCCATCTCCTTCGACCGGTTTCGCGGCTCTTCGCTGGAGGCGATCCCGTTCCCGCGGTTCGCCGCTTGGTCATGGCAACGGAGATGCCGGCCAACGCCGCCTTTGCCCTGGCTGATCGGGTGGGCCTCGACGAGTTGGGATCTCCGCTCATCGACCTGCTCCACTGGCTGCGGGGCGAATCCAGACCCCGGCGCTTTCAGCTCATCCCTGGCGTGCGCCAGGCCCTCGACCAGCTGAGAGACCAGTATGCCTTCGGCGTGGTGTCCGCCCGGGACCGGAACAGCGTTCGGGCCTTCCTGGACCAGTTCGAGCTCGGCCCCCTCTTCCAGTGTGTTGCCTCGGCCCGGACGTGCCGCCGTACCAAGCCCCATCCTGCCCCCGTGCTCTGGGCGGCCGAACAGCTCGGCCTGCCGCCTGAGTTCTGCCTGATGGTCGGAGACACGACGGTGGACGTCCGCGCCGGCCGGGCAGCCGGCACGCAGACGGTTGGCGTGCTGTGCGGGTTCGGCGACCGGGCTGAGCTCGAACGCGCCGGGGCGGATCTAATCCTGGAGAGCACAGCGGAGCTGGCGCGGGTGCTCTTTCGGGGATAGGGGTGCCGAGGTGCCCAGACAGTCGGGCACTTGCGGCACGCCCTTCGGCTTCCCGAGTGTCAGGTGTTCCCAGCAGGGTGATGAAAGAGCGCCTTGGCCGGAAAGAAGAGAACCGCATATATGCTGGTTGGGGCTTTGCCCGCACCACCAGATATGCGAATTCCTCTCAGGAGCCGAGGCTCCTTCATCACCCTCCTAGGGCTGAGCCATACGCAGCAGGAATTCGGGAACCCAGAATCCCCCGTAGCCCATCACCATCAGGGCTGTGCCACCGGTGACCAGCAGGACGCTGAAGGCCAGGAGGAGACGATCCGCCCGGCTGTACTTCAGCTGCGGCAGCCAGGTGCGAGGGCCAACGCCGAAGGCCCGCAGGTCCATCGAGTCGATCACCTCTTCCCCGCCGACGATCGCCTGGATGACCACGGGAACCAGCAGCGGTGCCACCCTGCGAATCTGGGCCACAATGCCACCCTTGAGCTTCTCGAGCTCATAGCCGCGTGCCCGCTGGGCATCGTAGGTGATGCTGAAGTCTCGGCCGAGGGTTGGGACCAGGCGGAAAGCCAGGTCCATGGCGTAGGCGAACTTATCCGGCAGGCCCAGCCCGCGGAAGGTGACCCCATAGAGCGAGGGGTCAATCGTATAGGGGATGACTACGGCCAGCAGGGTAATGCTTGTGACCCGCAAGAGCTGTGCGATGGCGAAGGCGATCTTCTCGGCGGAGAAGACGATCGTCAGTCGACTGAAGAGCACCAACTGACCGAGGACGTGTTCCTCGGTGTAGACACCCTCGTGGAACCGCCCGGTGAGGAAGGTCAAAATGGTGAGGATGACAATCAGGGGTCCCATCAGGAGCCAGGCGCGCCGCGTATCTCGGAAGGACAGCCGGGCGAGCGTGTACTGCCCCAAGGCCAAGACAAAGAAGAAAAGTTCGTAGCGCAGGTCCCAGAAGAACAAGAGGGACACCAGGGCCGCCAGCATGAAGATCAGGCGGGCGCGGGGATCCAGGCGCTGGATCAAGGTGTTCCGAGGTCGGTACTTCCACGAGACGAGCATGCCGCGGGGTCTCCCAGGCCGGGGCGGCGGGGGCCGCCCCGGCCCGTGCGATGCGTCGTTAGCGGCCCGTGCGCGCCTGAACCGCCTTGTAGGCAGCCAGCAGGATCGGGGCCAGGATGGCCGCGTTGATGATGTTGGGCCCGGCGGCCGGGATGAACTCGCCCACCATCGCCACGAAGAAGGTGTACCCGTTCACCCAGATGTCGGCGAAGGCAGCAAAGCCTATGCCGATGATGATTCCCAGGGCCCCCCACAGGTTGATGGCGGCCGTATCCTCCCCCAACGGCTTCATCAGGAAGCGCGCTGCTAGGGCCAGCACGCCGCCGATCACCACCACCCACACCCAGGGCATGCGGGGAATCTCCTCACCCGTCCACGGGTGCATCACGACTGGGCCGAGCACGATGATCCCGATGGCCGCAAGCACCAGCACACCCACCAGCCAGGTCAAGGTGCTCAGGCTCTTGCGCCTGTCAGGGAAGAGCATCACCAGCCCGGCCACCAGACCGATCAGGCCGTTGCCGATGTCCCAAACCGGGTAGACGCCCCAGCCTGTGATGAAGTCACCCAGGATGTTGCCGACGGCCCCGGTGAAGAAGCCGACAACAGGCCCGAAGGCGTAGCCGAAGAAGATGGGCAGGGCAATCGCCGGCCGGATGGAGACCAGGCTGACCGAAGGCACCACGAAGACGGTGCCATTGAACAACCAGGAGAAGATGCCGTACAGCGCCGCGCCGATGGCCATGTAGACCACCTGACGCGTGCCGACGGCCCACGCCTCGCTCTGGGAGGTGGCGAAGTACAGGATGTAGATCACCACCCCGGCGATGACCACCCACAGCAGCCAGGTCAACCCTTGCAGCTTGGTCCCTTCTGGGCCAGTCAGGGCGCTGGCCACCCACATCAAAGCCGCCAGCACAACGAGCACAATGAGCCAGGTCCATATCTTGCTTTTCATGATGGCATTCTCCTTCACTACGGCTTCCCGCTCTTTCGCCAATCAACGACTGGGGCTCTCCCCAGACTCACCTCCTTCCCTCAGGCTCGGCCCACTCCGGCCAAGGTCTCTGCCCGCTGGAACTGGCCGGTGAGAGGCAGAAGCTCAAGGTTGGCCCTCAACAGGCTGGTGGGAACCACCCGGCAGCGCTCGAGCAGGTCCAGATCGGCCAATACCTCCTGCGTCGGTCCGTCCGCCGCGATTCGGCCCTGGCTGACCAGGATCACCCGGTTGGCATAGCACACCGCTAGATCAAGATCGTGGGTGATGAACAGCGTGGCTGCGAAACGGGCCAGGACACCGCCGCCCTCTTGGTCCCCTTCGACTATGGCGCGCATGAAACGGGTGTAATTGGAGTAGTCCTGCCCGGCCGTCGGCTCGTCCATCACCAGCACCGTGGAACGCATCGCCAACACCGCGGCAATGCTTGTCCGCTTCTGCTGCCCAAAAGACAGCGCCAGGGGCGAGTAGTCCTCGAGACCCTCTAGGTTCAGCACCTCAACTGATTCTTTGACCCCAACCTGGATGTCCTCCGCCGGCATCTCCAGATTCTTTGGGCCAAAAGCTAGTTCCTCCCGAACGCTGGAGGCAAAGAGCATGTGCGCCGGACTCTGGAAGACGTAGCCAATGGAGCGGGCGATTTGGGCGACGGACATCTGGCGCGTGTCCTTGCCGCCCAACAACACCCGCCCACTGGTCGGCCTGAGCAAGCCGATGGCATGCTTGACCAGCGTCGTCTTGCCCGCCCCGTTCGGGCCCAGGACGGCCACCACGTCCCCCTGGCGGATGGTCAGATCGACGCCGTGCAGGACTGCCGGGCCCTCGCCGTACGCAAAGCTGACCCCCTCAAAGGTGACAACTGCCTTTCCGTCTGCCCGAGCAACCGGCCTCTCGCGAGGCCGCTCGATCTTGCCTAAGGCCCGGATGCGCTCCATGGCGACCGTCGCCGGCAGCTTGACCTCATGGGGATCCACCCGCTGATACATGCCAGCCGGCGGGCCGTAGTAGACCGCCTCTCCCCCGCTGATGTACAAGACACGATCCGGATGAATGCTAAGCACATCCTCCACCCGGTGCTCGATCAACAGGATCGCCACCCCCTCGTCGGCCAACCGGCGGAAGATCGCCATGGCCTCTCGCGCCGAAACCGGATCCAGCGAGGCCAGGGGTTCGTCCAGAATCAGGATCGAGGGCCGCATCGCCAGGACCCCCGCCAAAGCGACTTTCTGTTTCTCCCCCCCGGAAAGGGAGAAGGTCTCCCTCTCCCGCAGGTTCTCGATCCCTAGCCGCTCGACGACCTCGTCGATCCGCTGGTGGATCTCCTCCCGGGGCAGCCCCAGGTTTTCCGGCCCGAAGGCCATCTCGCCCAGAACGGTGCTGGCAACGATCTGTCGCTCGGGATCCTGGAGCAAGGTGCCGACAACTTGCGACACCTCGGCCAGCGGCTTTCCGCCGACTTCCTCTCCGTACAGGAGGATCGAGCCGGAGTGTTCGCCTTTGTAGCTATGGGGAATTAGCCCGTTGATGCACCGGGCGAGCGTCGTCTTTCCACACCCGCTCGCGCCCGCCACCAGCAACAGTTCGCCTGGCTCCAGGCGCAGCGAGATGGACCGGATCGCCAGCTCCGGCCGATCACGGTAACGGAAAGAGAGGTTCTCGACGACTAGGGGAAGTTCGTTTGCCACGCCGCACCCTGTTGTGGCTTCAGACCGCAGTAATTGTAACACCCCGGCCGCTGATAGGTCACGCCCAGCGCTCTCCACGCCTTTCACTCCGCTCCCTACAAACCGTCCAGGAGCATGCTGAAAATGCCTACCCTGAAGGAGATGAATCGGCATATGTGGGGGTGTGGGCAAAGCCCAGACCCCCACATATGCCTGCTTCCTTTCTTGCGGTGGCCATTTTCAGCGGCCTGCTAGTGTCACACGCTCGGTTGCTTCCCGGGAACCTCGTCTGCTGGCGAGGGTGGCAGTTCCTGCAGCGCCTTCCTGACCTGTTCCTGAAGCGTAATCTTCTGAGGCTGCCGGCGCCCGAGATTTCGAAGGCGGGCCACAAGGGTCTGGCTGACGCTGAGGGAGATCTGCTTCACCCCCTGGCGCGAGAGCCTCTCCCCCCGGTCGAACCACGCCGCCGCAGCATACCCCATGGCAACGGTCGTGCCCGCGGCCACGGCCGCCCCCACCAGCCAACCCGGAGGACCGCCGAACTTGCTCAATTCGTAGAACAGGCTTCGCCCCAACAGGCCCATGCCGAAGGTCATGATGAGCTCCCGGGCGCGGGCCAGGGTGATCTTATAGGCGTAGATGCGCGCCAGGCCCAGGACCATGGCCGTCTGGACGGCAATCAGGGGGATGAAGTCAAGGAAGGGCAGGGGGGTGACGGCGATGGCGGCGGCAGTCGATGCCGCCCGGGTGATCGAGGCTCCGGCCAGCTTCCATCGATACTCGGGCAGCGCAGCACCCAGCGCGGCAACAATGCCAGGCTCGGTCTTGGCCACCGCCAGAAGCACCCGCTCGACGCCCGGTCCCTCCTTCGCACTGAGAGGGATTACCTGCTCTGTCGAGATTCCCAGCGCCCCAGCTGCCTGCGCCAGGACGGCCGTTCGCTCGCCCCTCACCAGATCCATCTTGTTCAGAGCCACGACTGTCGGCTTCTCAAGCCTCATCAGATCGCCAAAGAGCGCCCGCTCCGGCCCCCGCACTCCGTGGGCGGCGTCGAACATCACCACCAGGACAT
>Ga0315274_10017776_pt1 | contig 10024 bp, 10 predicted proteins | sample YL17G02_20_MG_FD_203700 | JGI IMG/M metagenome (GOLD analysis project Ga0315274, IMG submission 203700) | Sediment microbial communities from Yellowstone Lake, YNP, Wyoming, USA - YL17G02_20 | ecosystem: Environmental > Aquatic > Freshwater > Lake > Sediment | place: USA: Wyoming | collected... | reverse complement strand
AATCATCCCCTTTAACTGAGACTCCGGCAGAGCAGGAGGGGCATCAGCAACGGTCAGATTTCCGACCGGCAAAGTTCCTTCGGGGACAAAGCCAGTCATACCCGGCGAACCACCAAGACCGGGGATACCCTGATTGTTGTACATGCCAAACTGGGCCTGAAGAATAGCAGCCAATTCATCGTTTCCGATTAACTGAGCCGGATTTCCACCTTCAGCAAAGCCGTGCCGCATCATGGCCGGAAGAACCGCACCACCCTCAGACTCCGGCGCAAGGCCACCACGGGCATAATGACCCTTAGTGGCAGCGTCCTTAGTCGCAGCGTCGTAATCTACGGTCTTGTAACCACCGGCCAAACCAACCGCATCGGGATGGTGCTTCTCAACGTCTTGCGCGATAAGACCAATGCGTGTTCCCGGTTCGTTCTTGTAGCGGAACTTAACGATCTTTTGACCGTCAAAGGTCTTACCAATCGGCTCAACAGCTTCCTTGAGGCGCTTATCCGAGAAGAACGGCGCTGCTTGGCTTGTATTTGTGGTCGAGCCAGACAATGCACCCGTACCCATTGCGATGTTCGCAAGGAACTGGGCCTGCTGATACGGGAAGCCCTGCTGCTGGAGGAACTGGTTGTAAAGCGCGGTCTGACCGGCCTGCTGGGTCTGCTGCGCCACAGTACCCGCTCCAAGCTGGGCCTGACCAGCCGAGAGAGCGTTCTGCTGGGCCTGCGTACCCATACCGGCAAGGGCCTGAGACGTTCCCGCCCCCATACCGTATAGGCCCTGACCGAGGCCTGCCATCTGGCCCGCAGCGCCTGCGCCCATTCCATACTGCTGCTGCGCCAAAGCCGCCTGCTGGCCCGACTGCGCGGCTCCTTGTCCAAAAGTCTGCTGGCCCAACTGGGCGAGGTTCTGACCTGTACCAGACTGCTGGGCGTAATTCTGCTGGCCGAGACCCTGCATGAAGCCGCCCATGCCGGTCCCCATGCCATACAGGCCCTGACCCAGACCCTGCTGGGCCGACGCTGCGCCCATGCCCTGACCATAAAGCTGCTGGCCCATAGCGGCCTGCTGCTGGGCGGTCTGCGCCCCCTGACCGAATAGCTGCGAACCAAGCGCGGCCTGAGCCTGACCGGTTCCCATCTGCTGCCCGTACTGCTGCTGACCGATACCAGCCAAAGCCTGCCCAGAACCAATGCCCTGACCATACAATTGCTGGCCGAGAGCAGCCTGCTGCTGCGCGGTAGCCATGCCCTGACCAAAACCCTGCTGACCAATACCAAGCATCTGCTGAGAAGCCTGCTGCTGGGCTGCACGATTAGCCTGAGCGGCACCCAAGCCAAGCTGCTGCTGCTGCTGGGCGGCACCGAGGGCCTGCCCGTAGCCTTGGTTCATAAGACCGGCAACGGTCTGACCGGTAGCCAAACCCTGCTGGCGGGCCAAATTGGCCTGCGCGAGGCGACCGCGATCACCGCCAAACGCGCCTTGTGCAACTTGATTACCCACAAGGCTGGACTGCTCCTGACCCTGCTGCTGGCGCAAATTCGCCATGGTCGAGCCGACAACGCTGTCTAGGTACGGGGACATATACTGATTGATCTGCTCCCCACCCAACGGACCGACATTAACAGCCTGAGAACCTGATAGGCCAAAATTAGTGGCAAGCTGCTGATACGGCTGCGCCCCGGCCTGAGCCGCACCAAGACCGGCAGCGGCCTGCTGCTGAAGCGGCTGGGCAGCGCGATTACCCTGCATGATGCTGCGGATAGCCGCCTGATTAAGGGGTTGCGCGGCGGAAGCGGCAGAATTGATATTCCCTGCGGCATCACCCTGAAGAGGCTGGGCCGCTTGACCCGCCTGCTGGAGACTACTCAGGGAAGCGCCGCCCAAGGCACCGCCAACATCCTGCGCTCCAGTGATGTTCTGAGCCGCCTGCCCATAATACGGTGTGGCAGCACCCAAGCCAGCTTGGGCGTACTGACCAGCGGCCTGATTGTACGGCTGCGAGGACTGCAAGGCATTTTGGTATTGGTTATAAGCGCCGCCCTGAAGACCTTGAGCGGCCTGAGCGCCCTGCTGCAAAGGCTGATACGCAGCCTGAGTACCTGTGACACCGGCATTCAGACCACCCAAAAGCTGTTGAGTAGCCTCGCCATAATAGGGGGTTGCCGCAGCCTGACCGCCCATAAGCTGCTGGGTAGCACCTTGGAAATATGGCTGCGCCACACCGCCCGCAGCGGAGATGGCGTTCATGCCGGTCTGTTGCGCCTGATTTATAGGGGCAACAAACGCATTTGGATCAGTGCTATATTGCTGGAACGGTGTCGCAGCCACCTCGTTAGCGCGAGCATTGACCGCCCGGTAGTTCTGCATAACCTCGGGAGGAATTGATACTGCTTGCGTCGTCTGGGCTGTACCACCGCACATACTAGTGTTCCTGTCTCGTCAGATGTTCTTTTTTGCTGTTGTAAACAAAAAATGCGCCCCGCTGCTCACCGAAAGCGCGTTCGTACAACCGGATTTTAGGTGCTATTTTAGTGGTGCTTTGAATGCCGACAATTAGCGGCAAACCCATGTCATCAGCGAATTTCTTAGAGAAATCACACAACTTGCGGGCCAATCCAAGACGGCCACTGCGATATTTGGGATGCACAAAAATCCCCCGCTCCTCTACGACATTATCTTCGGAGTACCACGGGTTACCAATACGGAGCAGAACACCAGCCTGAATAGTCTCACCGGGCTTACCAATAATACCAAATATCCCACGATCAAGAGACAAGGCAGAGTATACTTCCCGCAACACCTTCTCTGGACTGATGTTTGAAAAGCCCATTTCCTCGTAGGTATTGGAAAGTTGGCTCATGATGTCATGAACATCAGCGACCGTACCAATTCTGATCTCGGCTTGTTCTTCCATGTTCCGCCTTAATTGCGTTTTGGTCCGGGTAGATTCTTCAGGGTTTTAATGGTCCGCGCCCTAAAACCTTCTACAAAGTGGTCAAGAATTTTGTGGCCGTCGTCCATTGACCCTTTGCCAATCCGTATAACATCTTTTGGATCAATAACATATTCACCTCCGGCGGCTACAATTGGTACGGAATCCACCTCCCCTCCCTCGGCCTTACCCGGAGATGGAACTCCGTAAGGAAGACCGCCGCCCGTGTAGGGGAGACCAGCACCGGCTTTGGATGAGCCATAAAACGGTTGAGCAAATATGTTCTTGGCTACTCGAAAACCCGCCATCGTGTTGCCCTCCCCCATCGCAGAAATGATGTCCGCAGGGATGACGTAGGACCCCGATTTGACATGCATGTTCAGGTGGTCGGTCCTACCGGCAACTGGGCTATGGATCGGTCCAACGTGGATTTTGCCCATTTTGGGCTTCTTGATGTGCATCTTAGGCATACCGCCACGCGCGTTATTCTCGCGGGCAATGTTTAGTGCGGCCTCTAGGTCCTGCAAGTTCTTCAGGGGCATGGCTTCCTCACGAATAGCTAACGGATACCGTCTGGCCCGTTCCGGGGGTCACGACAATACCGTTCACAACTGGCAGGTTTACAAAGATTATTCCCGGCGTGTCCGGGATGGTGAAGATTGGGTTATTGGTCAGCGAAGCATTGTTGGTGTCGTAAATGGTGCCAGAAGTGCTACCGCCAACGATAATGCTCACCATAGCAACTCGGCCAGAGCCTGTTCTAACGAGGGTTGCGGAAGTTATATCCGGTGAAATACGCGCCCCGTTAACAGCCAGATACGTCTGCGCCAGACCGTTAATGGCTGTCACGACGTTCTTTGCTGCTGTCAGCATGTCATCTAAGGAAGCCATTTACTCTCCTATGGTCCCGTAGGGCCGGTTGGACCCGTAGCGCCCGTTGGACCAGTGACAGAAGGCCCAGTAGGCCCAGTTGGCCCGACAGGACCGCCAGAAGGACCAGTTGGCCCGACACTCCCCGTAGGACCGGTTGCACCACCGGGACCCGTAGGGCCGACTGACGCCGCAAAATTGGCGTCCAAGTATGGGTTGCCGGTCTTATACGGGATGACCATCAAAACTTCCCATCAGGCTGTAGGCGGTAACGGATGTTACCAAGACGCCAGAATGAATTGATGTCGCTGCTAGAAATCTTAATTGAAACTAGCCTGCCCCGGAACCGAGGGGTGACGTACTGCGTAGATTGGGTAACCGTGAACGGCCCAGACACCAGCGGCGTTTGCCCAGCGTAGTCCGTATAGTAGAACGTAATCTGGACGTTCGCGTTTTGGGTTCCGCCATAATAGCCCCATTTCATATCGGGCCAGACCTGATCAATGAAGGTCTTAACGTCGGCCTCGCTCAGGGCAAAGTAGCCAGTCTGGAAGCTGGATAGCATTGGCTGGCCGTCAGCATTTGGCGAAGTCTCATGCTGGTATATATAACCCTCTGGACTAGACCCAATTGGGTTACCAAGGACCGACTGATTGATCCACGCAGTCCGGCCCAACGTCCCGAAATCCCACTGTCCAAGACCTTTGTTATATTTAACGTATTTTGCGACCTCACCATTGCTGCTAGTGGTCGGGTAGTACCATGTTACTTCATTAAAAAGAGAATTTGCCCCGCACCTAATTTTATTAACATTGGTCAAATCGATGTCTTGGAAGATTACGTCCCAGACGGGGCAATAAATGGACTCAACGCCATTTCCTGACAATATGTAAAACTGTGACGGACCCATCCAATAAACAGCACCATTAAGCGTACCGGCTGCTTTTTGCCCTATCAGGCCGCACCCAGTTCCAATTTCGTTAAAACTGTAGATGTATGGCTGTCCGATATATTGCATGGACCAGCATGCCGTATCAGTCCAAATCAGGCCCTGTTGCGGACCTTGAATGCCGCCCACAATGCGTGAGCCGCGCGGGATGCGGTAAGAACCAGCTTGATTAGTTACAGAGGCAATCCAATCTTCATAGTTTTCAACGTCGCACCAACGAACAAGAAGATGATCAATTATGCCGTTAAAGGTAGAGCCATAGGCGATGATCTGTCTTTGAGGCATTGCAACAAAGCACCCAGTATTTGCAGTTGGCGCGTTTGTAATGACTGATGCTAGAGTTGGATTAATCAGTGGGTTCCATTCGTAGATTACATCTTCAAATGGGTTTGCAATCAAAACGCCGCCCCAATTGTCTAAAGACCAGTCAGTAGCCGTTATAGCGGTTCCGGGATTAGCCGTAGGTGTTACGCCACTTCCGTATCCGCCAACGCCATAGGGGCCAACACCGTAACCCGTACCAAGTGGCAGGGGACCGTCGCCTATGAATAATTCATAGCGGGCAAGACCACCATTCATAGGAGCGGTGTCGGTTGCATCGGCTGCGTTAGACGTTTGAATGCTGAATACGCTTGTAGAAAGAATTTCTCTAATCAAATAATTACCAGAAATGGTAATTCCGGCCACGGTTGTAGACACTAAGGCTGTATAAGTATCCCCTACGGTATATCCATTATCTGCCAAAGTTACTTCAACAATGGACACACCATTTGTCGTGTCGTAAACGGGAACGGCACCGCCTGTAGTAATAGTGGAAGTGGCATAAGCCGGTTGTCCCAGCACATCAGTAGCATAAATGTTAAAAGAATTAGCGCCAATAGCAAAGCATTGGTACATTCCAAAAAGGACAAGACCGCCTACGCTTATTTGCGTTTGTATGTAAACGCTATTGTAGGAAGTAACATTGCTTGCAGTAATGTGAATAGTTACTTCATTGCTGCCAGAAACGGTGTCTACATCAACTCCAACATTATAAATTTCAGTCTTTGGAGTAACATCTAGCAAAACATTTTGTGACAGCACTTCAAGCTGATCAACCGCACCAATAGCCAGATATTTCTCGTCGTTAGCGTCCGCCCATGCCCATAGGCACCGAACGGCATTGGAAATGGGGTTGGCAAAATACTTAGTCCAGCCGCCCAATTTCTGGGGCAGGCCAAGACCCTGAGCATCAGGCACAAAGCGGATAAGCTGCGACTCAGAGATCGCAGTCTCGTTCAAAGCCGGTGTCCGGTTCTGATTTACGCCCGGAATGAGTTTGAGAGAGGCATGTGGCATTTATTAGCCTCTGGAGGGAGTAGCCACGGGGGACGGTGACTGTGACGACCAGCCGGACGCCTCAAACTTCTTCCGAGCCTCTTCAACAGCAGCGCCCTTCAGAAGGGCCTGATACTGACCTTCATAGCTTTGGGCCATAGCCGGATCATCGCTCTGGCGACCAAAGTTGCGCTGGTATGCGCTGACGTAAACCATGGACGCCATGATCATAACGTCGGGCAGGTACAGGCTGATGAAAGTAGTCGGGGTGCCGACCGAAAGGCTTGTGGGGCGGAAGGTCCCAACAATTTCAACGAAGTAGTTCGCGTCTGGATACGGCCCGATCAGAAACAAATTGTCGTTAAAGGGGACAAAATACTGAGGAACGCCGGTATAGGTAGAAGCGCCGTATACAGCGTCTAGGAACTCTTTGGTGGTCGGAAGGCAGGGGACGCGCGTCCCAGAATTGGGATCGGCTGTCCCGGCGGGGGTGATAATGTTGATTTGCTCAGAAACAACAATCGTACCCTGCGGTATGGTGATTGACCGGGTTCCCGTCGTGCAGGCGTAGCCTGTGAGCGCCGTAGATGTGAACAGGAAATCCAGATCACGGCACATGCGGTTTTCGGCGTAGGTGATCATCTGCGGCAGGATTTCGACAAACGCCGGATCATTCTCCTCGACTACCGCCATAGTGGCGATCTGGGTCACATACTGGGAATAGGTTAAACCTGTAGTCATACGTCACCCAACCGGCAGAAGTGCCGCCTCTGCTTCGCGCCTAGCCACAAGTCCGGGCAGGATTTTACCTCCGCCACGGACCCATTTTCTAAGCTGCTCCTGCGCCCCTTCCCAGTCACCAGCATTGAGTCTCTTCCTCAAGGTACTGGTTTGCAGCCTGCCGACACCGAGGTTATAGCAGAAATCTACAATAGCGTTTAGTGCTTTCGGGTGCTGAACCAAATTTGGGCAATACCGTAGAACCTTCGGCAAATACCGGTGCCGGAGTTCTGCCTCCATCAGGACATGGGCGTCCTGTTTTGACATAGGCAAATCAGCTAAAGTAACGGCTCGACCGTCAGCATAATGGGTCGAGCCATAGCCAATTGTCGGCACTCCGGCAGGGCAAAGATACGGTTTGTTCCTAAATCCCTCGAACCGCTTCACCAACTCTATGGCTATGTCGAGGTTCATTAGATGCCGCGCTTTGCCAGCGTCCTATCCAAAATCCAGTAATTCACTACGCCAGAAAGCAGGGCCATATCATCTGGCCCCCACATTTTAGGCATAACATCGATTAAGGGAGCGCCGAGGCTCATCGAGTCCCAGATCAGGCAGACTTTGACGATCCCGTAAAAGACCAGCAGGTAGTAGGTCATGACAGGGCGCACAGAGGCGGACAGGGACGCCGCCCAGCCACCAGCAGCCTTGACCATATCTGTCTGCTGCTGGATGGCGCTCTGGAACGCTGCCATGGCCCCTGTATCTAAGACGGAATCCCGCTCCGCCCCGATCTCCTGTAGCTTCTGAGCGCCACGGGTCTTTTCAACGTCGCACTGCTTATCGAACATGGATAGTTCGTGGCTGCGCTCGTTCTTCTTGTCGAAGGATTTAAGGACTTCAGGGATAAGCCGGAAAACGCCGCCAAGCAGGCTTCCTAAGATACCACCACCTAACAAATCAAACATTACGTTCCCCTTTTGTTCTTACTCAAATACAATCTTTGCCAGTATTCCGGCCATTCCGCACAGCAAGGTGATGCCGCCGCCGATCAGGATGCGATTGGTTCCTTGAATGCTTAGTTCCATCTTTTCGGCAGAACTTAGAAGGTTCCCATATCGTTCCACGCAAACAGCTTCATGGGTGGACTGCTTGATCTCCACATTGCGGAGGCGGTCAAATATTTCCGACGCTACTTCGCTCATTCCGCTGCCCTTGTACCCATGAATAAATCTAAATTAGCTTTAAGCCTCAGATTATCAGGAGCAGCCTCAACCGCAAGTTTTGCTTGCTCAATGGAAACTTCTTTCAGCCCAAGGTGCCAAGCGGCAATACTGGCTAGATCGTGGGCCTTAAAACCCCAAACTTCCGGGTCACAGGTATAGACAAGCTGCTTGTCCTTGATTGCCAAGGCCCGCATAGCCGAACCGTAGCATTCGGCCCATTGGCTCTGGCGGTATTTTAACAGGGAAATAGCGCACCAAGGCTCACGGGTGTTAGGGGCTTCAGCGCAAGCCCTGTGATAGGCCCCTTCGGCCTCCCACTGCATACCCTTTTCCTCATAGCATTGACCCAAGACCCGGTAGGCGTAGCACCGCTCATTGCCCCAAGTGGCCTCCGGCATGTTCAAGTATTTATTTAAGGCGACGATTGCTTCGTCCCATTTCCGGTAAAAAGACAATTCGCGGGCGTAATAGAAGGCGTTGCGCGGGCAGCGAGGGTCTTCCTTTACCGATACCGCCAGAAGATCGAGGTACTGACCCCGGCTCTTCGTGGGGTCGGGATGGTGGCTGACCATAAGCATGTCCGTATCGGACCATACTTCTGTAATGCGGCCTTCTGGAATGGGATATTCGTGACAAGGGTGGTGCCACATATAACCGTGACGGGCGTGAATTTTCTCATATTTAAACTTAATCCCACAGCCCCAATCAAAGAAGTAACGCAGTCGCGTTGTCTTCTCTGTCCAAACCCTCTCTATCTCTTCTCGCCAACCCGGCTCTAGGATTTCGTCAATGTCCAATGAGATGCAAACGTCAATATCCCTCGGAAGAAGTGCCAAGGCAGCATTGCGAGCAGTATCAAACCTCCAAGGAGTGATGCAAATACTATTAACAACAGCACCGCACCGAACAGCAATTTCGACAGTAGCATCCGTGCTACCCGTATCAGCAATGAATACAAGATCAGCCTCCTTTGCGGAATTGCAGAACCTCTCAACAAACGCTTCTTCATTTTTACTGATGGCATAGACAGCTATTCTTAGAGGCTTTGCTATGCTGGGCAGTTCTTTAGTAACTCCCCAGACATATACGCCGATCTCACCCTCTATGGCCGACCAGCTTGGGTCTCCAAACACCTCCTTAACGCGGGCGTCCGTCCAATTATCAACAATATGGCGCTCATAGGGATTACCGGCGTATTCATCTTGCGGGTAATAACCAATTGGGATGCTCGCAATGACGGTATCCGCCACCTGCCGGAGCCTATTAAGAAGGCCTTTGGCCTCCTCTTGGGTCATATGCTCCAGAACATCGCCAGCAAACGCTATGTCAAACCTGTCTTCAGGCTCAAAAATATGCGTCCGGGCATCGGCTATGATCAGTTTTGAATACAGGGATTTTAGGCCATAAGCCTCAACGTAAGGCTCCCAGACCTCAATTCCGGTCCAATCAGCATCCGGAAACAATTTGGCATAGGTACCTTCGCCGCACCCAATATCCAACATTCTGTCGTGCTTTAAAGCGCCGACAATCCGTTTAATGTGGGATTTTCCGTTCTGCGAACTGGTAGGCATGGCACATAATGTACCTATATCGAACAATTTGTCTATTAGGGAAAATTACCCCCAACCGGATTCGGGAAGCCCTCGGGGGCTGCGGTGCCGATCTTAGCACCCGCAGGGACCGTGGTCGATGTCCACGGGCTTTCGTTCATGGGGCCTACGCAGTCAGCCAATGTCACGCCGTTTACCTTCTCGGGGCGTACCGTGCAGGGCATGGACCACATGTTGGAGAACCCGCCACCCGGCTTTGCCGTGCTGATAAAGACGCGATTCGTGACGGTGACGGACTTCCAAGACGGGGCGACGGGGTAGGTCTTCACGTTACTGAACAAGCTCCAGACCTTGCCCTTGGGGGCCTCACAGGAGCCACCCATCAGACTTAGGTCGGCAATGCTCTCGCCCCTGAGGACTGGGCATACTGAGACACCCATAGGGAAGACGTTGCCGTTCA
>Ga0315274_10017774_pt1 | contig 10024 bp, 6 predicted proteins | sample YL17G02_20_MG_FD_203700 | JGI IMG/M metagenome (GOLD analysis project Ga0315274, IMG submission 203700) | Sediment microbial communities from Yellowstone Lake, YNP, Wyoming, USA - YL17G02_20 | ecosystem: Environmental > Aquatic > Freshwater > Lake > Sediment | place: USA: Wyoming | collected... | reverse complement strand
TACTCTGCCCCAGTGAATATGCCATGCCAAAATCCAGCGATAATTTAAGATCCCCAGTCTGCACAGATCCCGAAATCCGCCCTGATGGCGCTAAGAGTGTGAAGGCAGCTTGATGATGATCACCGCCCGGAGCGAGCAGGACGTTCTCGAACTTAGAGTGATCGCTTGAGACCTTCTCGGCATAAAGCACGTAACCTAAGAAATCATCGAGAAATACGCCTGACTGCAACTTGTACTTGATCATGTTGTCGAGTTCAGTCTGCGATTTTCTATATAGAAACTGAATAAGCTCGCGCCTGCCCCAAGCCTCAAGATTGACTGCGGCAACAGCCGCGATCCCGTAAAGTCCGAGCCCCAAAGTTAACACTATGGCGGCAGATCGCTTCAGCGGATAGCCAGCCGCGAGCAATGCTGCGTATTCCCCGTCAGCCGAGAGCCTGCCGTACGTCAAAACCACGGCGAACAGATAAGCCATCGGAATGGTCAGCGAGATAAATGGCAAGATTATAAATAAAAATGGCAGGAAGATGTTTTCGACAGAAATGCCAAATGTGACCAGAACCTCAGACAACCGCACCAACTGCGACACCACGATGATCGCGCAAATAATGATAAGCGCCGAGAAGAACTGCGGCACAAGCTCCTTGAGGAAGTACCTAAAAATGAGCAGACGCAATCTCCCAAGGCGAAACGATTTTAAAGCTAAGCAAACTCTGGTATAATACCATTATGACTTGGACAACATCGCACATTATCCGCCGGCGGGTTATTGCGGCCGTGCTGGCGCAATTTTGTGGATTTTTGTGTCCTCAGCCAGGCCTGGCTGCGACGAGCAACACGTCACCGCTGCCGTTGGTCCCAAACGAGCTACCTGAGGCCAGCGACGACGGTATAGTCTATCTAAAGTCTGCGGACGGCCAACCCCGCGCCACCACCTTAGATCCCGTGCTGCAGCGCCATCTGACCAATTTCCTAATCGACAATCAATCACCAGTAGCGGCACTAGTGATCGCAGAAGTGCGCACAGGCAATATTCTCGCCATGGTCCAGGGGCGTAAGCCAGAGGATTGGGGCGGCCACACTCATACGGCACTCCACTCTGCGTTTCCAGCCGCATCTGTTTTTAAAACAGTGGTGACAACGGCCGCATTCGAGGTCGCTGATTTTGACAGTCAGGCGCCATTTGGCTTGAACGGTGGCTGTTCGCATGTACGCGAGACCGGTGACTGGCTCAAAGAGAGAAACCCATCAGATGTGAGTCGCATGACCCTCAGGATGGCATTCGGCAAATCCTGCAATGGGTTTTTTGCCAAGATCGGCGTAAACCACCTGGGCCTCGGAATTATTACAGAATTTGCCCGCCGCTATGGCTGGGACGGGGCGATTCCAGCCGACTTTCACGTCGATAAGAGTCCCTTTTTACCCCCCGCTCCGCAAAATTCCAGCACTCATACCGTCGGGAGCTTTGCTGCTGGTTTTGGGAAAGTGGGGCTAAGCGCAGCTCATGCCGCTTATGTAATGCTAACCATCGCAAATCACGGTGCCACTACGCCGCTAAGGCTGTTCCGCGACTCCCCCACGCTACCTCCGCTATCGCAAAGACCCAGGATTTACGGGGAAGAGACCGCCGAACGCCTTCGTGACATCCTTGACTCTTCCGTCAAGGGCGGTACCGCAGCCTTCGCCTTCAAGCGCGGTAAGTACCGTAAACTACACGATATCGTCGGTGGCAAGACGGGGACGCTGACAGGCAGTTCTCCCAAGGGCTTGACCACCTGGTTTGCCGGACTCGCCCCCACATCTGCTCCTGAAGTCGTGGTGGCCAGCGTCGTACTGCTGGAAAATCGCTGGCGCATCAAGGGTCCCAACCTGGCAGCAGAGGGTCTAGCCGCTTACTTCGATCAGCATTCGGACCGCAAGGCTATGAGCACCGCTAGACTGGTACCCGTAGCCAGAGGCAAATCCCGCACCATCGTTAAATGAGATCGACATGAGATCGCTCAGGCAGCAAGGGGTACCCACTGGGTCACAAGCCTCAGCGTCAACGTGCATTTATTGATTTTCATGGCATTCCGGCCAAACGCTGGGTATAGACCTTCGACCGCCTCGTCATTGCTTTATACATGACTGCATGCATCGGTCGCAGCCGCTGGTAGCCAAATCCCGCGGAATCATTGGCGCACTGGAGGTTAGAATGCCCACGCAAAGCATCCCCGTTGTAAACCTAAAAGACTTTCTCGCTGGCGGCGAACGGCGCACGCAATTTATCAGCAATGTAGGCAAAGCCTTGGCTGACATTGGTTTTTTTGCCTTAGAAGGCCACGGTGTCGACAGCTCGCTCATCGGTCAAGCTTACGGACTGGCGGAGGCGCTATTCCTGCTCCCAGAAGCCAACAAGCGGCGCTATGAAGACCCGACGCTTAAGGGCCAGCGCGGCTATACCAGTTTTGGGCGCGAACATGCCAAGGACGCCGTCGCTCCCGACCTCAAGGAGTTTTGGCACGTAGGGCAAGAGTTAGCAGCTGGACATAAATTAGAAGCGGTCTATGCACCCAACACCTGGCCAGAAGAGTTGCCGGAATTTCGCTCGGTCTTCAGTCAACTCTACCGTCAGCTTGAAACGTGCTCGCTGCAGCTACTTCAGGCCTGCGCTTTATACATCAACGAAGATGCTGAGCGCATTGCCGGCATCGCGGTGGACGGTAATTCCATTTTAAGAGTGATCCACTACCCACCGGTAGCGGCTGACGCCAATCCCCAAAGTATCCGAGCCGCCGCCCACGAAGATATCAACCTCATCACGCTGCTGTGCGAAGCCACCGCCGGTGGACTTGAGCTGTTGGAGCGTGAGGGAACCTGGCGACCAATCCAAGCCCACCCAGGGCAGATCATCGTCGATGCCGGCGATATGATGCAAAATCTGACGAACGGTTACTATAAAAGCACTACTCACCGAGTGGTCAACCCAGACAATTCGCGTGAACGCCGGTTCTCGATGCCGTTTTTTGTGCATCCGCGCTCAGAGGCAGATCTAACGCCGCTGCCAAGTTGCATTGTCCGGACCGGAGGCCAAGCGGTCTACCCGCCGATCACAGCGGGCACATATTTGCAGCAGCGACTGCGCGAGATTGGGCTCGAAGCCACCTCGGCGGATAAATAAGCCGGGTAGCTGCGGCGCTTTAATCACTTACAGCTAAGTTCACCGGACAACCAGCCAGGGGCGTACGTCGGAAAAATCCGGCGAACAACCTGGCAGGCATTGTTCGGCAAGGTGTTGTTGGTTGCAGCCACCTTAACGGCATCTTGAATCAGTTTACCCAAATTTGTGCGTCCGGAAGTATTATCCCGACCTAAAGTCGGATAAGTTTGGCCCACACGTTTCGCCCACGCCAAAAGCAGATTCGCTTTTAGTTGCTCTTTGGAATTAGCCTGCCCATTAGTCAATACGACCGCCGAGTATACTTGCTCTATACCGTAGGCAATGATTGCTCCGATAGTGTGCACCTCCTGGAAAGAAGGTGTTTTGCAACTCTGTGGCGCTGCTATAACTCTATTCGAAGTAAACGTTGCCAGCACCTCAGCAGTCATTACTTTACTCGTACCATCGATAAACACTGCTGAACCTGCATCACGAGTATTTTGAAAGCAATCAAGCGGATCCGTGACACCTGGATCACCGCCCAGAGTGTAGTAAGCATATAAATCTGCGAAAGCCTCATTCACTGCGATCAACAATTCATCGTTACTGATTTTTCGTACCTCGCCTGTCTGGGACTGAAGAGGTTCGCCGAACAATGGCAAAAAATTAAAAATTCCTCTAGTTGAGCCAACAATCCCAGAGTGAGTATTAAAGACATGATGACCAAATTCATGTGCGATGGCCCAGGGTACTTCCCAAAAATTGACATTGAGCCAACGGCCTTCACGCACCGACTTGGCACCTTTGGGGTAGATCACAAAAGTAGGGTTGCCGCGATAATTTGGCGAGTAAGCTAAGTTGTCGACGGACACTGTAATCTCATCGCTATCTTCAAAAACAGTTTCGATTCGCGGCAACACTAGAAGTGCGGCATTGGACAACTTCGTTGAGGCCGCCGGAATAGTTTCATAAAAATGTAAAGCAGTCGCGAGATTGCCTAAAGCAGCGCGCCCCACTCCTTCCACCGAATTGCGCGGATAATCTACCTTCTTCGAACACACACGCAGGTTCTGAGCATCGTTTACAACATCAGCAGTCCCGCAATCGTTCGCATTATCATGCGTTGCGCAGGTCGTCCGCTGATAAAAGTTATAAAATGAGACATTGATGCCTTTGCCTGTCAAAATTGAGCTATCGCGCTTACTTTGGCAATCAGTATCCGCCACGAAGTACTGAGATGCATAGGCACTGTCAAACAAGACGCCTGTAGTTAAAGGCGCCTCACTCTCGCCAGTCTCGCGTGGCTTGATGGGTCCGGAGCAACCAATAGTCAGCCCTGTAATCATCAGAGCTGACATTGGCAGGCGAAAGATCAGGAGGGACGGCATAGATGCCTCAGCAACAACGGAGGGGGGGGACGCAGCGGGGGGGGAGAACAACGGCAAGAATCAAGAAGAATCAAGAAGAATCAAGAAAGCTGGGACACTACTTCAGGAAAAGCTATGCACCTAAATGCATAAGTGAAGGTACAGACAAATCACAGGCGATGGTGATACCACCCTCGGCACGAGGTCTAAACTTTACTTTAGTACCCACCTGTAGCTGCTTAAGATTAGCTTTAGCTACATCAGATGGAAAAAACATAACACTACCCTGTTCAAAGGCTGGATCCTCAACACTCAGCCAACCCACACGTTCAGGGTTATAGTGAGTAACGCGACCAATAAATTCAAAATCTCCGTGGGATCCACCATCGACAACCATTGAGCCCGTAGTTTTTATGGCACTCAAGGCTTTTACAAAAGCATCACGCTTTGGGTCATTTTCACGAACAAAGATATACAACATGTGCTTTGCACGAGTACATGCCACGTAAATCAAACTTGCCATAATTGGGTGATCTACAGGCAAATTATATTCACTAACGTTCATCAAGATGCCGACCGAGGTTTCTAAACCCTTAAAGCCAGCGATCGTACTAATCCCAATCGAACTCTTTGGGGCTTTGGCTTCTTTCCAGCTCTTCTTTTGCGTATGGGTTAAACGATGCAGCGGAATCTTGATCACTTCTTCAGTCTGATAAAGGACCGATTCCTTTGCTGCCGGATTCCTTGCTGAAAGTATTGTTAGATCCGAATTCTGGAGCCCTTCTTCACGGGTAAGCTGTCTGACCAATTTTCCAAGCAGTCTGCGAGCATCTTCAGCGTCTTTGTAAACCACGATTTCCGGAACATACCCCAAACGACCCGAGTGACTATGCATCATACCGGAGTTGCGACGGAAGCTCCGCGAAAAGGCGGCAATTTCACGCGTCGTACGGTAGTTATGCACCAGCGGAAAATAAGGTGGCTTGATCGGCAAGGTATCGGTAGCGACAAAAGCTTGTTCGTCACTTCCGGAACCAAATACGCCTTGGCTACTGTCAAAAAATAAGTAAAAACGCGCGTCATCGTTTTGAACGAGTAAGGTTTCTATAGCTTCCCACCAAAATGGCTGCACATCTTGAGCTTCGTCACAAATCAGCACATCATAGCGCTCCGTCGATGCGGCGATCGCCTTCTTTAGGCGCTCAGGTGCTTCGTACTGCACCCAGTCTTCGCGCGCGCCAGTGTATTCACTAGCTGGCATCAACAGATTTATGCCGTGATTGGTCCCGATATCCGTATAGGTCATAGCCACTATACCTTCTCCGAGATCACGTTTTAACAGTAAATTGAGCAGGCCATTTGAGCCAAGCACGAGAACTTTCTTGCCCTGATCACGAAAATGCTTTGCCAGCATGCTAGCTAACATTGTTTTACCGGTGCCGGCCTCGCCCTCAATACCTAACCTATTCACACTTGCGATTGGCATGATGAGCGTCGTGTGGATATTTTCAACGTCTCGCAATTGATTTTCGTGACCATCGATATAGTCGCGCAAATAGAGCTTAGTGGTGAAGGCTGCACCAATCAACAAACGGTCAAGATCAGCACCCACATCGGCAAAACGGCGGTAATGTTCTGGCTGTGATTTGCTAGCGATCTCAGCCAAGCTGCGACCTAAATCCTTGATGCGTTCACGGCCAATGATAATCTCAGGAACTATACTTGATGACTGCGGAAATTCGCTTTCAGATGCCCCTGGGAAACAAACGGCATGACTGACCGGCACTTTGACATTATGACGACGAAGGAAGCGCAAGAAACGCCCCTTCCACACCAAAGATTGCTGAAATGGGTCTTTTATGGAGAAGCTTTCACCTCTGCGGTTGACCGAATAGAAGACTCCAGTTTGGCCGTCATGCCGGATCCGTCCACCCTTCACCTCTACGACAACGATGCCGTATTCGGGATGGTAACAAACAAAATCGATCTCGTTGTCTTTCAGGCCTTCATCTCCGTCCATAGTGGATAGAGTGCAGGAGTGATAAACTTGCCAGCCTGCGCCAAGGGTCGCCCGGCATTGTTCGTAAAACTGCTCTTCGGCTGAACTGGCAAACACAACCCTGGTCTGCTCATCATCAGGATACAGTTTGGCCACGGGTCCAGATGATTGTTTCGCATTTGACTGGGAAATTTCTGTCATTTCTTTTTCGCCTTCGCCGCTTTGACCATGGATTGAACTTCAGATTCAGCTAAATATGCACCATGTAGTCTGCGGGCTTGGCCAGCAGCTAGGAAAATCATATCACCTTTACCCAGTAAAGTTTCGGCACCGTTCTGATCAAGTATGGTGCGAGAATCAATACCACTCATGACCCTAAAGGCCACTCGAGTTGGGAAATTGGCTTTAATCAGTCCGGTAACGACGTCGGCTGATGGCCGCTGGGTGGCAATCACCATATGGATCCCGCAAGCCCTAGATTTTTGCGCCAAGCGCGTGATCGGTGTTTCAATTTCTTTACCCAGTAGCATCATCATGTCAGCCATCTCATCGATGATCAGCACGATATAAGGCATAATCGACCATTTGCCCTCGTATGCTAGAAAATCGCTTCTCTTCTGTGTACGAATGATCTCGTTAAAGGAATCGATGTTACGAGCACCGACCGCTTGCATCCGGCGATAGCGTTCGTCCATCTCAGCGATCAGGCGCCCCAAAGCAAGGCGGGCCTCAGCGGCTGGATCAGTGATCACCTTGCATGCCATATGCGGCAGGTCATTATAGGCTGCCATCTCCACCATTTTCGGATCGATCATCACTAGGCGCAAGGTTGATGCGGAATGGCGGGCGATCAAACTGCCGATCAGAGTGTTCATAAACACTGATTTACCAGCGCCAGTCGAACCGGCAACGAGTAAGTGTGGCATTTCTGCCAGATCCTCAACCACCGCATTGCCAAAGATATCGACACCCATAGCGATCGGCAGTTTGCGTTTATTTGCGCGAAAATCCTGGCTTGCGAGTAATTCTGCGAAGCCAATCACAGCGCGTTCGCTGTTTGGCACTTCAAAGCCGACGGTATCTTTGCCAGGAATGGGAGCTAGAACTCGCAAGCTCTGCGCCTTAAGCATACGGGCCAGGTCTTCACCTACTGCAGATATCTTACTAACTTTAGTTCCTGCAGCTGGTTTAAATTCAAAAGTAGTGACTACAGGGCCTTGAGTTACGTCGGTGATCTCGCCATGAATCTTGAACTGAGCGAGCTGTTCTACTAGGTGAGCAGAAAGATGACGGAATTTATCGCTTTGGTCCGGAGCCTTTTTGGTCGTTGAGAAGAGGCTGGCATCAGGCTTGCCGTGAGCTGGACCGTCGTAGGTCAGTTCCATGTCAAAATAAGGTTCTTGCGGAGCGCTAGCTGAATTTTGGTTGGAACGCGCTCTTGCTGGTGTCGCTGCCGAAGATCCAGCGCTACTGGCACTGTGCATAGACGCGACAGAAACTTTCTTAGCGTTATTGTGAAACATCCGCTTGTAAAGCCGATAGAAAAAGCGCCGGACATAATAGAGGCACTCACGCCAGACCGACGCTGTTTGTGATAACCGCAGATTTCCCGACAAGACTAGACCGACGAAACCAACCACCGCTAATGCCGTAAGCGTCCCACCGAATCCGAGTTGCGGCATAAATCCGCGGTGGAAGTGACGCCCAATGATGCCGCCAAAACCAAAGCTAGGTACCGAGAAGCCGGTGCGCGGTAGTAATACTTCGGCAAACCCCGCAAAGTCAGCTGCTAGGATTAGTAAACCAATTACGCGCCGAGCTTGGGGCCACAGCACGAATCCTGTCACTGTTAGAGCACCCCAGAAAGTGATCGCGATAGGCCAGACCATACCAATGACGCCAAACCGACCGAGAATATGGGCGGCTGCAGCGGCACCGAGTGGGCCAGCTAAATTAGTGACACCGCGAACATTAACGCCAGCGGCGGTATAGTCATATGGATTGAAGCTGTAACAAGCGAGCGCTAGAAAGCAACCCACTCCCATTAGTACAAATCCCCACGCTTCAAGCCATGCCGACTTAACCGGAACAGCTGCGTGTAGTTTTCTCTCAAAGACCGTCGGTATGCTAATCAAGGTAGTCTCTCCGTCCTGTGTGCGAGCGCGGATGTCCGCTCAGCTTGATATTCAAGCCGCGTTCCAGCTGGAGAGGCATAACTAACTATCTAAAAATACTGGGGATATAGTGTCACCCTCGGTACTTAAAAGCGACCAAGGCCTTGACACGATGTAGCTGGGCTGACAGAGGGCAACCCAATAAGTGCTACCCGACCTCCTCCCCCTCTTGCCTGGACCTTAGGCCCGCTCCATCTCTGCCGTGTACGCCCCAAGTCGAGCAGCACTATTTAGGCGAGCACGGCGAGCAAACGCGGCAGCTCCAGCCTTAAGATTTTCAGGTTTACCTGCCCATGCTTTCAATGCAGGTGCTTGCAAGGCGCGTCCGTAAGAGAACGACAACTGCCACGGCAAGTTTTTGAATGTCGCATTCATCGCATGGAGATGCTGCGTCGCCAGCTCATCTGATTGACCACCGGACAAGAACACAATTCCAGGGACCGCTGCCGGTACCGTCCGCAAAAAGGTCTTAATGGTCCGTTCGGCCACGCTCCTAATATCAGCGTGCACACCAGCGTCGGCTCCTGACAAGATCATGTTCGGCTTGAGCAGCATGCCCTCCAGTCTAACGCGCTGCTCACGCAGCTTATTAAACAGATGAACTAAGGCACGCGAGGTGACCTCCTCACAGCGATCAATGCTGTGGGTACCGTCCATAATCACTTCGGGCTCGACTATGGGAACGATGGACTGCTCCTGCGCCAAACTTGCATAGCGCGCCAGAGCCTCTGCATTCGCAATCAAGCAGGTCTCACTCGGAATTCCGTCAGCGATATTGATCACTGCACGCCACTTAGCAAAACGAGCACCTAGTTTATGATACTCCTTAAAGCGCTCGCGGAGTCCATCAAGGCCTTCGGTGATTTTTTCACCGGGACAATTCGCCAAATCCTTGGCTCCAGTGTCGACCTTAATGCCGGGAATAATTCCCAGTTTATTAAACAGCTCAACAAAAGGCGTTCCGTCGGCTGCTTTCTGCCGTAGCGTCTCGTCGTAAAGAATCACACCGCTGATATATTCGTTGATTCCGGGAGCAGCGAAAAGCATCTCACGGTAATCCCGCCGCGCGGTTTCAGAGTTAGCGAGGTTAATTTTCTGAAAGCGTTTTTCTATCGTCGCATGACTTTCATCCGCAGCCAAAATACCTTTGCCGGGAGCTACCAGTGCCTGTGCCGTTGCCACTAAATCTTGTACGCTCATATGCGAGAGTCCTTTTTAAGCTATAGGGCTTAGTGAAGCATAGCTTTGAGTGGTCCACAAGAATGGTCCACAAAAGGGTCCACAAATAATTTTTAGCTTAAATGTGGAGACTGCTCGATACGAAAAAGCCCGCCGAGTAGGCGGG
>Ga0315274_10017772_pt1 | contig 10024 bp, 6 predicted proteins | sample YL17G02_20_MG_FD_203700 | JGI IMG/M metagenome (GOLD analysis project Ga0315274, IMG submission 203700) | Sediment microbial communities from Yellowstone Lake, YNP, Wyoming, USA - YL17G02_20 | ecosystem: Environmental > Aquatic > Freshwater > Lake > Sediment | place: USA: Wyoming | collected... | reverse complement strand
ATCAAAAATTCACCAAGCAATGCGTTGATAGTATTCGTAGAACAACGAAGCCTGATGAGTATGAATTGATCCTCATTGATAACGGCAGTGATCAAACAACAAAAGACTTTTTATCTACACTCGGTGCTACTGTAATCGTAAATGAGAAGAATGAAGGATTTGCCAAGGCAGTCAACAAGGGAATAAGACAAAGTGTAGGTAGTCATATTTTCCTACTAAACAATGATACGATTCTATTTCCTGGGTGGCTACCGAGAATGATAGCTGCATTCGACGAAACAACGGGTGCTGTTGGTCCTTTGAGCAACTATGTAATGGGCAAACAAAGAATAATAGTAGGACGACGAGAAGCAACATCAGAGCAAATTCATAACATAGTATCTGCACAGAATAAAGGGCGAACAACGGAAACCGATTTTCTTATTGGTTTTGCACTGATGATATCTCGGCAAACCACCAAGAAAATTGGGTTGCTTGATGAGAGGTATTTTGCAGGTAGTGAAGATTTGGATTACAGCTTGATGATACGTCGAGCTGGCCTCAAGCTAAAGATTGCTGAAGATGTGTTTGTGCTACATGCTGGATCAGCTACATCACGGGATATCCTAAACAAGTCAGAAGAGTATTTGTTGCAGGCAAATGATCAGTTTTTCAAAAAGTGGACCCAAGAGTTAGGAACATCTATCACAAGTCATAGACAAGCATTTGAAGTCGCTTTGAATTTACCGGTGCCGAACTTGACAATATCGACGATCGTAAGAGATGAGTTTGGTTTGCTGGAAAACATGATAAAGAAGACAAATTCTTTCTGTGATGATTATCTTGTTGTGGACACAGGAAGCAAAGACGACACAGTTGACAAGTTGAAAGTTTTGCTTCTGAATAATGGTGGTGTTCTACCCTATCGGTGGGACGACAACTTCTCGAGGGCACGCAATTTTGGGCTCGACAATTGCCGTGGTAAGTGGGTGATGCAGTTAGATGCCGATGAACTTATTGAACCACGTTTTGCTACAGTAATCAAGCAGATACTGAAACAGGACCAGGTAGATGCGTTTAGATTTAAGATTATCAACTTTCGAGAAGATCCATTTTTGGTTGCTAAGCCGAAGCACGACGTATTCACCTCGGTGAGGATGTGGCGAAACGATCCGAAAATACGATTTGAGGGGATGATACACGAAACAGTATCAGAAGCCATAAACAAAATGGGGTTTAGGGTTGCTGAATCGCCAGTGCCGATTCTACATTTTGCTTACTTGAAGCCTGGTGCTGGGCGCATTGAGCTGATGCAAAAAGCAGCGCGAGAAGAACCACAGAGAAGTAATAATCACTACTTTTTGGGTGAGGAATACATACGGCGGGGAGAATTTAAGAAGGCCACAGATTGTTTTATCAATGCTCTGGCATGCAACATGGTAAGGCGTAATGATCCGTCGTTTGCTGTGCCAGTTCAACAAATGCTAGATATCACAAAGGCGGTACTGGAAAAGAAAGATATCAGTTCTTTCCCAGAAAATGTACGGCAACATTTTGGCTTTTTAACAGGTGTAATATGAAAGTCACAAGAATAGGTGAGGTAGTTATACCAGTCGACTTGAATTGCATGGTCGAAATGACTAATGAAAGAAGAAAATGGAGAGGGCAGCCTCTGCTTCCTGAGGATATCACCCAAGATAATTTGAAGATCAATTTCAATAGTGAAGAGTTTGAGGATAATCTTATAAATGTCGCATTTCTTGCGCACCTACCATATGATATACTTGTTCCCTACCCCTGTACGGCATGGATGCAGTCAATTTTTCCTGATGGCACCTTTGCTGAAGTGCACTCAATTAATTATTATCAGAAGATCAATGGTGATTGTGAACTTACACATGCCATGGAAGATCTGTTTCGCATATTGAAGCCAAATGGCGTTGCATATATTGGTGTTCCAAATTTTGAATTTGTGCTTCGAATGATAAATGAGATTCAAGATGACACTTCTCGCCTAAAGTGGGAACATTACCTGTACTCTCGAAATGTCGACGAGAAGGGTTTGTTCTATAATCAATCGCTTTGTGGATTGAAGAGAATAAGAAATAGAGCTCGTTTTGCTGGTTTTAGAACTGTTGATGAAGATAATGCATACGGGCAACAGTTTACTAAATACCTCAATATGATTCCAGAAGATTTTGATCTTCCAGGTGTAGACCAGCACGAGCGGGAAGAGTTTCAAAAGAGACTTGCTGATACCAGCATCAGACGAAAAAGGTGTGTAGTACCTGGTTGTGATGCAAAAGCAGGACAACAGGAACTAAGGCGTGTACAATCTGTCTATTGTAGAAGACATTACCGTAAGGCAAAGGCGAAGTTAGAAGAGTTGCAACAAAAGGCGCTGCGGTTAGTTGTAATCCTTAAAAAGGAGTAGAAAATGGTAGAGGTAAATGAGGTAGTATATCCATCTCAGTTTGATACGATACAGAATCTGCCATCAGTGATAAATGTTACTGAGGCCACCGGAGAAGAAATTAATGCCCACCGGGATGCCATCCTTGTACTGGAGCGGACCCTAGGTAAAAACCCTCAACTTGGTAGGTATACAGTTGACCCTAATATAGCCACTGTTGGTCAGCGTTTAGACATTATTGAGAATGGTATCGCAGAAGGAAGATTCGCATTCCGCAACATAAATGTTTACGATGTACTAAAGGTAGTCACGGACACCGCAGGACTTGCTGAAGTAGACATTGGTGCTTCTGGCCCTCCTGCCTTAGGAGTACGGATTGCACCAGTATTTATTCGTGGACCCCTCACCGTTACCAACTCAGGTCTACAGAACAACGAAATGCGCTTTGATGTGCCGTTCATCAGCAGTGCCAGGAAAAATGTGATTCAAGCAGGATCAATTGATGGAGAATCCATCCTTCGGATTACAGATACCAATGCAAATCCAATTTTTCCAAATCGGTTAGCGTTGGAAATACAAGGTAATGTTCGCATTACAGGTGGACGACTATTTGCCTCTTTTGCAATAGAACATAATCAACTATTAGGTATTGATACAACACCTCGGACTGGTGTTACTGCTATTCACGTAACAAATGGCGATTATCACCAGCATAGCCGTAAGCGTGATCCAGCCACCGGTGCCCTTCTAAATGAAGTAGATCCAAATCCAATAGTGAACAACAAGGGTCTTATCGATCATATGGACCTTTTGGATATCTACACTGAAAATGGACAGACTGGGTTTATTCCTGTTGAAGGTGTTGCTTACCACGTCACAAATGGTGATGGGCACGAGCATAAAGATGGACGTGGTGCCCCAATTGACCACAATTTTTTGACCAATATAGATCCAGCACTAAGCACTCACGTTTCGAAGGGCGATGAACACATCCACAGTGGAGCTCCAGGTGATGGTGGTGGAACGATTGATCATAATTCTCTGATTAACATTGGCTTCTTGAGTCATGCAGATATTGATCGTTTACTGAATGTTGATTTTTCAAGCCATCTTGCAAGGATCGACCCAACCGATGCTAGCCAGATCGATCCAGCACAACAGGGTCTTGCCTTCCATGTTCCACAGGGCCACGTTTCGGATCCTAATGCTCATCACACTCGTTACACGGATCAAGAGGCTCTGGCAGCACAGGTACTAATATCTGCTGTTACCACAAACTACGCAGAGGGTCGTAATACAAATCCGCAAGCTCACATTCAGGCGATTGGCAGCGGTATAGTGTCAGCGAGCAACGCACACGGAGTATCTGCAGCAGATATTGGTGCTCTGGAGGGATTTGATTCACAAGGCAATCTGCCTGATTTTACTCGTCAGTTCCTTGAGAGTGCAGTGGCAGAGATTATTGCTGACCCAGCATTCGATGTACTAAGAGGTATACAGCCTGCTGCCTCAATCACAGGCAACTGGACGTTTGAAAATGCAGGTGGTATCCTGATTGGCAACGGAGCACCTACTCCCAGCTATGCAACGTTCAATTATAATGTTGCAAGTCGACTGGCAAATGCAATCACACATATTGATAATAATGGTGCATTACCGTTTGTTGCGGTAGGTCCATATCACAAGGCAGTTGGAATCTTGAATGTGCCAGCTGGCACGATTTCCTCAACAAATATACAGGCAGCAATCGATGAAATAGATGGTAATATTCAAACATTGTCGGGCGTTGATGGTTTGAGTGGCAAAGAGAACAAGCTTGGACCTACTAACCAGGTTGACCACACAGAGTTAGCAGACGATGCAGTAGAGCAAAATAACATTAAGGATGGTGAGGTTGTTCTCAGCAAGTTGGAAAAACCTCACGCTATCACGTCGTACACATTCACTACAGTTTTGCCAGCTGGCTCAGATGTCCAGTACTTTGCGGTACAGCTACCTCCGGGCGCGAATGGAAGTGTAATTTTCGTCACAGCCTCGTGGGCAGATACTTTTCTTGGTGCCAGTGGGGGTACAAAACAAGTGGATGTGCGGAAAAGTACAGGTGGTCCTTTCACAAGTATTCTTGTTGTACCCAATACCCCCATTCAAACATTCACAGGTGAAGATCCTAGTAGTGTGTCGTTTAATCCAACCACATTGGTGGCGACCGATAAGATTCAAGGTGTCATTACGGGAACAGGTCTTGCACGGCCTGCTACTATTACTCTCACGGTTCACGTGAAGTTCGAGCATATTACGTAAGAGGTAAAAATGCCTGAAAACCCCGTGGAACAACTACTAGATGAACAAGAACGAAAAGAGCTGATAGAAGGTATCGCTCGAAAAGTGTTTGCCGGATCTCTGCGTGGCCTTTCGCATGCATTAGTACAAAGAGGCTACCTGAGTGAGGCAAGGCAGCTAATGGCTATGTATTTGAAGGTACCGGTGTTCGAAAAGAAGCCAGGCTGACCATACTAACATAATGCCCTCGTTGGGGGTTTTCTATTTTCATTAACCCAGGCTCATGTAGCTTGGGTTTTTTATTGGAGTTAAATAGGTACTGATTTTTTTGGTGAAATGCACATTTATGTATCGATTACAAAAGCCTATATTGATAAGCTAACTTGTACATTATTGCGAACTTAACTTGTACTTGATGTTTAGGAGTGGTCATTGTCTAGAGAAGGTCGTTTAATCAAGGAGCGGATCGAGAACGAACCTATCAAGGTTCCTATCCTGACTATTGACCACATCAGCTATATCAAGGATACGGTTATTGAAGTTCTAAGGGATGTATTTTCTCGGGACCCTGATTATACTTATATTAAGGGACCTGATGGCATTCTTCCAGCTTTTGATCATCCAAATTTAGGAATAGTTATAACCGATGTATTTTCTTATGAAGTTGAATTCTTGCCAGCAGTCACGGTAAGAATAAACAGCAGCAATTTGGTCCCTGTATCTTTCAATCAGAATCAGTTTACATACAACTATGTGAGAGATCCCAAGACAGGAACCCTAATGCCAGTGTGGCAGGAATTCTCAGGTTTGTACGATACTAGTGTTACACTAATTGTGCACGCTTGGGATCCAATGGCCCGTGAGCAGCTGGTGCAAAGAATAGCAATCTTGTTCAAACATTTACTAAGAGACGAGTTGTATGTAGATTTCGGGGTACATGTAAAAGCTGTGTCAGTTGGTGGTGAAACAGAGACTGATGTACAGGGTAATGATGAGTTGATGATCTTTTCTCAACCAATTACGGTAGAAGTTATAACAGGTTGGAATAATCGATTGCCAGTTGGCGAAAATCTAGAATCTATCAACCTCCAAATTATGGGTGTTGATACCATATCGTCTGGGGGAGCAAGTGACAAGATAGAGTGGGTAGACGAGATTCGCACTTGTCCACAACTTGTTCTAATAGATGCTCTGGAGTGGGATATAGGATTAAGTCAGTTTGTACTAACTGATGATTGGCACCAGATTCTCACGGTGAATTGTGGCGTTACGATTGAGGAGGCCCAAGTACAGATTAATACTGGGTCTTCACTAAGAGAGGCGTTGGTACACGCTGCTGCACTTTATAGGGAGCGAGCCCACATACTTCGAAACAACAAGAAGTCAGCATTCAAAAGCGGTTCACCTGGAATCGGTTTCAGATACAGGTTTACCGACGGGACAACGATTACAGAGGATGATACAGTAGTATTTCCAGACGGGAATATCGTGCAGGCAGATGATACAGCATTTTTCCCTGTGTCGAGTGTGAAGGTAGATCAACAGGGCAATGTGATTCAGACTGAACCAAATGTAAATATTGATGCTTGGACTAATCCATTTACTGCCACAACTTTACAAAGATTAGATGCATTTCAGTTCTTTTTGGTGCTGTTGGATGTAAATTCAGTTGCGCGGCAGTCTTCAACGGGGCTCAATCAGCTGATTGATGATTTTGTCAGCACCCTGACGGATGTTGGCCAGATCGCAGTTATAGAAGGTGTAAGAACAAATATTAATGATTATCTAAAGAATGGGTTCCTAATAAATAAGACGGGACCGGTGTAAGACAATACAGCCGCGCACATGGTACTCATGTATTGGCGCGACGATACGGTGTATGTACTCAAACAGTTGAAGATGTAGTTTATAACAGAAGTTGGAAAGATATAACTACACATAATAAGGAGGTTTGTTATGCCCAATATTCCAGGCATAGTTGGTTTCATGATTCCAGGGGTCTTCACGTTAGTGAGGAGTCGGCAGGGATCGGTAACATTGCCGGGGGGACCGACTATTTTAGCGTTGATGGGTCGAGGCCAGCGAGAGCTGGTTCTGGTCGAATCTGCAGAGGGTGGAGGTAAGGATGGCCTTCCAATGCAGTTCGATCCTCGCCTTGAACCTGATGGTCGCCACTTCTTGCTAACACGGGCTCCGGTCGTTCCCGGATCAGTCGCTCTGTATCTCAATCCAAAGAATGATGGTACAGATGTTCCGATGATCGAAATTACTGACCCCACCGAGGGGTCTGCTTGGGCTGACGAGTTTGGCATTCGTCGAGTTACACAGATTGACAGAATCAATGGTGATTCTGCAATTCCACCTACCGAGCTTCAAAACCACGCGAATATTGGTTCAGCAGCTAGCAATTCAGTTGTTGTACAAGGATTCCGTCCTGGTACATCTGGCCGTCTTGCTAAGTTGCAGTTATGGTTGGCTAAGGTTGGCACTCCAGTCGACGATCTTCTCGTGAAGATTTGGCCTGCCGATGGGGCAAACAAGCCAGCAGGTATTGGTACAGAACTAGCCACCCTATTGGTTCCTAATGCAAGTATTCTTGCATATGCTACTCCTGGTTCTCATTGGGTCGATGTAACATTCGATCTGACAATACCAGCTCAGACAGCTAAGCTAACAGAGTCAAAATTGTACTTCTTCAGTATTGAGCGTACTGGTCCCGTACTTGGTCCTACGGCTGATTACTTCACCATTGGAAAGAATGAAACCAATTCATTTGGCGGAACTGGTGAGATCACATATGATGGCGATGTCACATTGTGGCCAATACTAACAGCTTATCCACTCGAGGATATCCTGTTCCGCGAGTTTATCAATAAGGGCAATTTTGGTGTATCGTACGATCTCTACGGGATCGATGGTGCAGGATTGATCGATGAGGACAAATTCGGTCTCGACGCTTACGGTGGGACTGATGATGGTTCTGGTTTCTTTAATACAGCAGCTGGTCGGCGATACAATGTCGTTCCAGTTGTAGGTGCTCCAGAGCGTCAGCATTATTATGTTGATTACCAGACAGGACAGATTATTCTGGATCATGCACTTACACAGAAGGACAGGTTGATTGCAATTTTCTTACCTGAAAACGACCTGAATGAGTTCGAATTGTTCTTTGATCTCACAGATTTGTACGCAAAGCATGGCTTCCCATCTCCAGAGAATACGATTTCACAAGCTGCTTTTATGGCAAGCCTGAATGGTGCTCCTGTGATTGGTGCAATCCATGCTGGTACAACAAAGGATCCAGTGTTTGGTCGATTTATCACAGATATCTTCTGGAGTGATGCGTTCAAGGCATTAGAGAAGGAAGACATCAACTTCGTGGTTCCACTCGCTCAGAGAGATGTGATTGGTGAAGTACTTGTCAACAAGTTTGACATGGTAACCATGGGTCCTCTCACGGGCAATGGAACATTCCTACAGGAAACGCCAGGTGGTGGTGATCAACCTGGTATTAATATTTATCCTTTGGCCTGTGACGAAGTGGGTAGTCCTCTTCGGTTAGAGGTATTCAAGAATGGTCAGCTCTTAGTAAGAGGCATTGATTATACGCTTCAGTATATATGTCAAGGTGCAACACAACCAACAAGAATCAATTTGGTTACGGCACTGGTCGATGGTGATCATGTGGTGGCCAACTACGAGCCAGACATTGATTTGGTGGCTTCAGTGCAAACTGTAGCTTTGGCTCATTGCGAGTTCATGTCTTCAATACGTCAGCGGAGAGAAAGAATGCTGTTTGCTGGTGCATATAAGGGATATGGATTCGATCAGGTTCTGGATCCTCAAATTGGTGTTGCAAGAGTGTTTGGTAAGTCATTCAGATGTGTATATTTCTTCCCCGAGAGGATTCGTACGGTTATTGCGGGTGAGACAGCTTATATTGATGGCCAATACTTAGCTGCATGCGGTGCTGGTCTTCTTGCAGGTATTCCTTATCTTCCAACACCTCTTACCAGGAAGAGTCTGGTGGGATTTGATATTGAGAAGGATCATAAATATACAATTGATCAGCTCAATCTACTTGGTGATGGAGGTCTTACCGTTGTCGATCCATTGAGTTCGGGCGGTAGGATCGTTTATGGTATTACGACAGTTCAAAGTGGCAATCCAGTTGAGGAAGAACCTTCAGTGGTACGTATTCGCGACTATGTTGCTCAGTCTGCTCGTACAATTCTGGATGAGCGGTTCGTTGGTACAGTCATCGAGGAACAGACAGTTGACAATGTAGCAAAAGTAACTCGAAGTCTTCTTGAGTCATTGGTTACACAGCGCATCATTACGGCTTATCAAAATATATCGGCAAAGATCGATCCGATCGAACCTCGCCAGATTAATGTTGGCTTTGATGTTGCACCTGTGTTCCCATTGAACTGGATCTTCATTCAGTTTAGTATTGGAGTTCTCTAATCTAATAGGAGGTTGATACATGCCTATCACAAATTTAGGGCGTAGAGAAGAGACGGGCCAGGTAGGAGTAACTCCTAGTGGTGGAGTGAATTCTCCACTACATGACAAGAAACTCCAAGTCGGCCTATCTACTCAAATCATTATCGAAGCACAGGGCGTCGATGGTCGGTTCTATACAATCGGTGCAATTCAGAACTTGACTCCAACAGAGACACGTCCTCTGCAGAGAATCGGCGAAGTTGGTACGGATGCAGTGATTGAGATTACACCTACCAGTTTCGTAACAGTAACAATGGAAGTTACCCGTATTGTGTTTGATTATCAGAGACTCCCCGCTGCGTTCCAGCGTGGCTTCCGTCATATTCATTCACAGCGTATACCTTTTGATATCCAGGTCAAGGATTACAATCCTTACTGGGAAATCGGCACAACACCTGGCACGGCAATAAACTTCATGCTAACTACACGATATGTGAATTGTTGGCTTGCTAGGTATTCCACTCCATTTACTGCTGATAACTATATCATCACAGAGACTGCAACGATTGAGGCAGAGCATGTGTTTGATCAACCAATCGGCAGTCAGATTGCAACAGGTGGTGATGATGCAGCAGAGCGTAGCCATAATGATTCGCCTTATGCTAACACGTTGGCTGAGTCGTTCATTACTCCACCTATTCCAGGTGTTGCTCCGTAAATAATTAGTAAGTGACGGATCGTGCAGAATACCGGATATTTATATCCGATATTCTGCACATCTATTTACAAACAAGAAAGTTTGGACTTGTGAGATGGCTAAGATGTGCTAACCACTCATTTAGTCCTGTTAAATTTTTTAGGAGGTGATCGTTTCATGGAAAGGCAAGAAGCACAAAGAAAAGTACT
>Ga0315274_10017770_pt1 | contig 10025 bp, 10 predicted proteins | sample YL17G02_20_MG_FD_203700 | JGI IMG/M metagenome (GOLD analysis project Ga0315274, IMG submission 203700) | Sediment microbial communities from Yellowstone Lake, YNP, Wyoming, USA - YL17G02_20 | ecosystem: Environmental > Aquatic > Freshwater > Lake > Sediment | place: USA: Wyoming | collected... | reverse complement strand
ATCCCCAGACAAAAGGGACACGAATCGTGTCCCTTTTGTCGTTGTATCCTGATCCGTAGACGTATCTTGTATGGAATACTTAAGGCAGTCGAGTAACCAATGGCTCGACGAACTCCCCGATCTTTACCGTATCCGTACAGGCGAACTCGTTGAAGTGGATGCCACGCTTGGAAAGAGACTCCCTGCAAAAGGAGTCCATGTCCTTGGCGGCCATTTCGCCTTGGAACCTAGCTGTCTCCTTGTAGGAGTCGGGACGCTTCAGGAAGATGTGGATGGCAGGGTAAACCTGCTCGAACTCCTCGGCGATGCCCCATAGGTGCGCCCACCCAATGGTCTTGTACTTCTCCGCGTAGCAGCAGCTCATGAATAGCGGCGAGTCAGTCACGACCAGAAAGTTGTCCTTGTAGCGGAGGACTATGTCCTCCCGGTTCATCTGTTTTCCAAACAAGTAAATCTGGTCGAATCCCTCCGGGGGACGACGCAGGAACGTCCAATTCTTTACTACCTCAGTAACATACTCGATCTCGTGCCCCTTGGCTTTCATGGAGGCGAACATCCAAGCTGCAACTGTGCTCTTCCCGCAGCCCGGCCCGCCCATCATGCAAATCCTTCGTGGCGTCATTTGTAGTCTCCTTACATACTTATATGAATCGTGATGCCATAGTCAACAAGGAACCTAGCCTCCAAGGCAGAATTTGACTTTGGAGGCTAGGTTCATGGGCAAGATAGTCAGATGCGATGGGCTTGGCATGATCGTCGGGGCCGCCACCGGTTATGACGAGATGTTTGAGAAGCACGTCAATAGCGTGCGTGCGTTGCAGTTTCGTGGCAGTTCTGATCGGGAGGACGTTGGTTCGGCGGGGTACAACGACCCAGAGGGCGGAGCTAGGGGGTACTGGGCCGTCTCTGTATCTGGAACGCTTTTTGGACGAGTATACGTCCCGCATGACCTCCTGCTGGATCCAAACCAGTTCAAGGGTGCTTCGGGTGCCGCCTCGTTCCTCAAAAGGACCCTTTCGGAGGACTACATACCTGACTCAGTTGTCCATCTAATGGGTGGCGCGAGCGATATCACCGTTTCTTCCGTAGTTATAACGTCCATGAAGTTGGTCAAGCTAGACACGTACGAGGTCGAGGCAGACATACAGGTTGACGGGATTGCCCAGTAAGGAATGACCGCATGAACAAGCTACCGCTGGCTTACAGGATCTTCAGACACCTTGTCTTCAAGGTCGGCGATACAAAGTGGCTTGGGTTTCGTCATGCCCCGTTCGTGGCTACTTGGTCAGTAACCGAGCATCAGATTGACCTGAACGAGGTCGTATTGGACGCCGTCCCACTGGTTGAGCCTGGAGACATCATCCTGCATAGGGACGAGGGGTACCTGGGCAATGTATTCATTGGCGGGTGCATGATCCATGCCGGTCTGGTATCTCATGGACAACAGCTAGTCGAGGCTATTTCAGATGGAGTAGTAAAGCGTCACGTAGGGCACATCCTGTACAGCGACAAGGCATGCATCCTCAGACCCAAGGTTTGTGCTGCGACGAAGGACAGGGCCGTCCAGCGAGCCCACAAGATCGTTGGGTTTGAGTACGACCCGCTCTTCCAGTTCAACGCCAAGGAGGAGCTCGACCTCGTCGAGAAGCATGGGAAGAAGGCCATGGACCAAGGCGTACGATTCTGCTGTACGGAAGTGCCATACTTCTGCTACTTCGAGAAGGCCGAGTCTCTACATGTCAAGCTGCGGAGGAACGTCACGTTACTGACGAGGTTCCTCTCGTTCATCGGCGTTCATCCAGGGGCTTCGGTCGTTGACGCCGACATCTACATCGCCGCCGACTTTGACCTTGTATGGTGCTCCCGAAGCATGACCGTAGAGTGGTGCGAGGACATGGCGGCCAGCCCTGAGGTTCTCGCCAAGGTCAAGGACTACTGGGCGAGGAAAATGAGCAGGACCATACCTGTTCCGGGCAAGAGGATTGGGTTCCTGCGCAGGACTCTGGCTAGGATGCTGAAGTAGTTGACAAGGGACAGGGGTTGTGCTAGTATAACCCTTGTCAGTAGGGTTGTTTGAAAACTCATTTGGGGGTGAAATAGCATCGACGGCGCTACGGATCGTCGTGGTTGCGAGCCGAGGTTGCACGGAGGCCTCGTTAAACACCGGGCAAAGTCTCACCTGCGAACGATAACATCGTCCGCGGCGTCTTCGGGGAAACCCGAGTCGCCCTCGCTGCCTAGCCAGCAGCGGGTCACCCTGCTTCAAGGATGTCCCGTCCTTGGAGAAGGCTAAGCTGTGAACGGGATGGTAGTCCTCGGGAAACCGGGGTGGAGGCGTGGAAGAACGCTGGCAGCCGCCCACGGCAGGGAAAGACCGACGTGGGATACGCTCGTAGAAGCCTGGCATGAAGTGCGTTCGGACCCGAAGTGCGAATCTTCGGCACCTCCACCAAAAACCCAAAAGGAGCCCATGATTCATGGGCTCCTTTTTTGTTCCCTAAAATGCCTTGCATGGTATAAGTTTCATATTGGGGAGGACGACGATGGTTCTTGATTTCTTCGACAAGGCGTACCTTATCAACCTTGACAGGAGGAAGGATAGGCTTGCGGCGTCCACGGCCATCCTGGACGGGTTGGGAATACCATTCGAAAGATTCCCAGCCATCAATATAGGCAACGAGGCGCCATTCTTCTCGAACCTGCACAACATTTGGGTTACTTGCAGTTTTGGACTCTACGGTTGCGGCTTGAGCCATCATGCCGTACTGACTGCTGCGAGGGATCAAAACCTGTCCAACGTGCTGATAATGGAGGATGACATTCTTCCTTGCGATGGGTTCGTTGAAAAGGCCAAGGAATGCCTGTCCGAACTGAGGGGAAAGGATTGGGGCTTGTTCTATTTTTATCAGGACAACCCAAGAGAGGAACCCATTTACGTAGGGAAGCACATAGCGATGCTGCCTAAGGCGGCATGGAGGACGCACTGTTATGCGGTCAATGGGCCGGCCTTCGCTCCGCTCATCAAAATGATAGAGGATGGGGTTCATTTTGATGGCCCCAACTGCTGGTGGGACCATATAGACGACATGTACGTTACATACTCCTCAGAGCTTGGAGTCGTCTCGTACGGATCAATCCAAACACTCGTCAGGCAGATGGGTGACGAAGGAACAGGAACTAAAGGCGACTCAGATGCGGACATGGTCTGGCCGTCCGCCCACGATGCTCCAGTCTCAAATCCCAAGGTCCTGAAAGGTACTAGGTATGCGACCGCCAGGAACTGGGACAAGCCAGAAACGATCCATTGGTACGAGAATGACCGGTTTACTGGTGGTCCGGAACGAGGCGGGGGCGTTTATTCAGAGAGTCCTACGGAAGCTGTCTTGAAATGGGACAACTGGCAGTCTAGCGTATGCCTTCCGGCCAATGATGGTTTCTACTGTAAGGACCATGAGCTTTTCGTCTCTGCAACACCGATGGAGGTAATCGCTGTTTTCGGCGATGACGACGATTCGAAGATCAAGGACTTTTGCGAGAGAGCTCAGATCGATTACCCGTCCCTCGCCGGATTCATGATTGAGGACAGTGCCCCAAGACGTCAGGAAATGGGGTCGGTCTACCCGATTGAGGGGCAGATTCTTTATGCTCTCGTGCGGGTTCTTCGACCCGAAACCGTCCTGGAGTTCGGAACCATGTACGGATGCTCGACGGAGCATATCGTCGCCGCATTGGAAAGGAACGATTTCGGTCGCCTCCTCTCGGTCGACATAAACCCTCAAACCTCCCTCAAGTCGCCACGCCTTGAGATAATCAAGGGGGATGGGATGGAGTTCGCCGAAAAATGGAACGAGCCGGTGGGGATGGTATTCGAGGACGGACCCCATTCTTTCCATTTCACGTATTCCGTCCTGTCGAAGCTCTTGCCTAACCTGACCGAAAAAGGATGTTTCGTCGTACATGACATAGACTTCCCCTTCATGAGCATAGGGTTCCAGACGCAGTACCAAGTCAGGGGAGGGTTCCTTGCGGCAACCAAGTCGTTCTATCCTCTGTCGCTGACCCCGCCGCCGGGACGTCAGCCGCAAGGCTTGGGCTATTTCTCGAAGGCGTTGGGATCTGGGGTGGAATAGGACGAGTTTCTACTCGTCCTGCCTCATGCATTTCAGCCATTCCTCCTCGCCGACTACGTTCATGAGCGACTGCATGTTGTCTATGTAGTAATCCCAGTCCAAGAACGTCGGTCGGGGAAGCACTTCTTGTTCCCCCTTGAGGATGACCCCGCAGCCCCAGTCGCAGTCGATGGTGAATACATCAAGGTCTGGTCGGCTGAACCTGAGCTCGGCAAAGGCCTTCCATACGTCGCCCGTCCATGGCTTTTTGGGGTCCTTTCTGTCCCGTGACTGTTGCCATTCCTCTACGGGTAGGCAGTCATGCATGACGACCGCTCCGCCGTCCGAGAGGATGCATAGGGAGTTATCGATGTCCAAGGAGGCTTGTTCGGCAAGGTGTAGCCCGTCTATGAAGACTATGTCATAGGCTGCTTCGTTCTGGCCAAAGAACTCGTCCGAGGACATCCGATACGTCGCCAAAGAGCCAGCAGGGTCGATGCCGTGTTTGATTCGGCATTGGACATGCCTAAGGCACTCTCCCGATCCAACGCCTATTTCTAAATAGGACTCGTATTCATGCTTGCGGATCAGGGTGTTGATTACGTCGTATCTGGTCATCGTCTTCTCTTGGCATGAACCCCATGAGCGGAATTACGCCATAAGGATCGTACTTCCTTCGTATTTAGAGGCAGATAAAAGCGTTGCATGACCCGTGAAACGCTGTATAAGTTTTCTATGGGGGGATTGTCGAATGGTGTGTCTATGAAAATGTCCATATTCCTCTTGGACGACAAGCAAACGGTCAAGACAGTAGTGTCATGGCTTGTCGACAACGAGGTTCTATTCGACTTCTGCCCGGAGGACGATGGGTTGTACGAGATCAGCATTGACATGCGTATGGCGTCCCAGTTCGAGGCGGCGTTCAAGGGGACAAGGCTCCAGCGGGTCATGCATAGTCGGACATGAGGGCCAGGTCGTTCTTCTTTTTCTTCCTCTCGGCGAAGGCTGCCTCGATGTCTGCGGCCAGAGTCTCCAAGTCCGATTTCGACTCGATCTTCTGGAGCCACTCTTCTGGTATTCCCTGAGCTCCCATCCTCGCCCCGACCCATGCCCCGACCGTGCATCCTACGACCGCCGACATGCTCCCGCATAGGGACGCCATCACGATGGCATCTTTGAAGTCGACAGCCATCATGGCGCAGTAAATCGAGCAGGCCATGGCGTCCGCTGCCATCTCGGTCCCCCTGAGGCCGTTGTTGGACAGGGCTCTCTCCGGGGATATCCCGGCTGCGACCATCCTTGACGATACCTTGAGGCATCGGCTGAAATAGTCGTCTATTCCGGCGGTTACCGCCCCAATCTCGCTCGCCATGCAGCCGACGGGAACCTCCTTGAATGCGAGCAGGGTTCCGACCGCCGCCGCCGCCGATCCGCATTTGGCCTGCGGAGACTCGCTTGTTGCCTCGCAGGAGATGATTCCGTACTGGATCGCCTTCGTAAAGATGTCGTGCCAGTATGCTCCTATGAGCACCGCCCTGGAATTGCACTCGCTATGCGGTCCCAATAGGGCGCTCTCGTCGACGGCAACCTGGAGTTTGGCGGCGGTGGCGAATGCCGCCATGGACTCTGTCAATTGGTCTGGCGAGTGCTCGCATAGTGACACAAGGCTGGCCGAGAGGCTCTCCTTGAATGTCTCCGCGCTTCCGTTGCATCTTATCAAGGCGTCCCCAGCGCAGATGGCCATCCGAGAGTTGACGCCGAGCTTGAAGTCAGGACTTTCCATGTTCTTAGCCAAGGACTCGCCTATAGCACATCCCACGACGCACCCAAGAAATCTGTCTTTGGACAGTACCATATTGGTCCTCCCATCAAGTTTATACCTCGATGGAGCCCTCCACCCTTGTAAAATAAGGCAAGGGAGGACTATCATGGACTCTGACATCATCTGGGTTGACAAGCCGGGAGTGCCTCCATTTGATGGAGCACTGCTCCTGTTCAACGTCGGGAACGAGAACTACAAGAGCTTCCCCCAAGAGTACCTGGACAAGATACAGGCGGCCACGCAGAAGGCTCATGCCGACAACTGGGCGGTGCTGTACCTGTTCGACCCCGAAATAGGGATAGGCCCGGCGCCGGAGCCGTTCGAGTTCGTCGAGAGCCATGACTTCATCAGGCTGGCAGACAAGGTCCTCGGAGTTCCGAGCCTGAAGTTCCCGTTCCTACCGGAAGAGAGGCTTTGTTACATCAGGGGGCTCCTGCTCTCCTTGGAAGACCCGCTGAGCCAGTTCTCGGTGAAGAAGGACAAGTTCATCCTCGCCGGGCAGTGCTATATCGGGAAAGAAAAAGTACTTTTGCCGTTGACGGAGGTAGTCCTATCGTGATAGTATGCCGCCAGTTCGTGGAGCGAACGCATGGCGAGCATAAATGTCGACCCAAAGATCGTGGAGTTCGTAAAGTCGCATCCCGACAGATTTGACGGGAAGAGCCTGTCATCGGTCATCGCCGAGGCCATCCTGTTCCTGTCCCTCAAGAAGGACGATTGCTTCGCCTGCCCGTACCACACCGCCCAAGTAGTTGGGTATTATCTAGGCATGCAGAGGAAGTCATTGCAGTTGTCCAAGGGCCCAGGGCCAAAAGTGCTCCCGTCGTCAAAGCCAGTCTGCGCCAACTGCGACAAGAGCGCCCTCCGAGTGGCCAAGGAAATCTCCGATTGCTCGGCCTTCTCCAGCCTGTCCAAGGTTGTTAACGACGCCCTCGTCGAGCACATGACAAGGCCGAACGAGTGCAGGACATGCCCAGCATATTCCTTGATGCGGGACGCCGTTGCCGAGAAGGAACTCTCCAAATGAACGTTCTCAAGCAGGTCAACTACAAGTTCGCCCATCACCACCTCCATACGGAGTACTCTCCTCAGGACGCCCCTGTCCAGGTAAAGAAGCTAGTCAAGTACTCGAAGTTTCTGGGTTATAAGACGGCGACCATTACCGACCACGGGACGGTAGGGGCATGGGTCAAGTTTGCCCAAGCATGCAAGGACGAGGGGATCAGGCCAATCTTCGGGATAGAGGCTTACTTCTCCGACGACAGGCACGAGCGCTCTGGCAAGAGGGACAACGACCATCTCGTCCTGTTGGCAAAGAACAAAGACGGAATCAAGACCATCTACAAGCTGTCCGAGCTGGCCTACAAGGATGGGTTCTACTATGACCCACGGATTGACTGGGACCTTCTTGAAAAGTACCACGAGGGCGTCATCTGTACGTCGGCCTGCGTTTCCGGGGTCGTAGCGGACCTGATCGTTAAGGACAAGAAGGACGAAGCCAAGAAGGCGGCGGAGAGACTCAGGTCGATCTTCGGGAAGGACTTCTACCTCGAGATTCAGTACCACTGCTTGGACATCGAGAAGAAGGCGTACGCCGGGGTAGCGGAGATTGCCGCAGAGCTTGGCATAAAGGTAGTCGGGACCAACGACGTCCATTACCTCCGTAAGGAGGACGCCTTTACGCAGGACGCTATCTTCGCTCTTAATACGGGCTCATGTATCCGTGACCCCAATAGGATGAGACACGAGACCAACCAGCTCTACCTGAAGTCTCCAGAGGAGATGATCGAGACATTTGGAGGCTTCGAGAGACAGGCTATCCAGTCCGCCTTGGAGATAGCAGATACTTGTGTTGCCGAACTAGAGTTCGGTAAAACCTCTCTACCGAGTATCAAGATACCAGAGCAGTACAAGTCGGATCTCGAGTATTTGGAGTCCCTCGCTCGTGACGGCATGAAACGGCGAAAGAAGGAAGGCATCAAGGAGTATGAGGACCGGTACAAGGAGGAAATGGAAGTTGTACGTTCCCTCCGGGAGAAGGGGCACAGGTTCGACCGGTACTTCCTTATCGTCTACGACTACGTCAGCTTCGCCAGGAGCAAGGGCATTCAGGTCGGGGCTGGTCGAGGTTCTGGAGCAGGGTCGCTTCTGTTGTACTGCCTTGGAATAACTAACGTTGACCCGTTGCCTTACGACTTGCTGTTTGAGAGGTTCTTGACACCGGACCGCAACGAGATGCCCGACATCGACATAGACTTCGCCCACGACCGCAGGGACGAGGTCGTTGAGTACCTATACTCCAAGTACAACCCGGAGAACTGCGCTAGGATCGGCACCGTCTCGACGATGCACGCAGCCGGGGCCATCAAGGCGGCCTTCCGGGCTTTCGACCCGGAGAACTCGTTCGAGGACAAGGAGCGTCAGAAGGACATCCAGCGCCAGGGGCAGAAGGCGTCGTCAAAGAAGCTCAGCGGGCGCTCCGTAAAGCAGAAGGGGTTCGTTGACCGTTCGGCTGTAGTAGCCAACGAGATTACCAAGCTCCTACCCAAGGGGGCGAATGATCTTCCAAGCGACAAGTGTACGCTGATCAAGGAGAAGTACGACAAGGACCCGGACAATCTTACGTACGCATACAATACACCTGAGATCGAGGCGTTTAGGAGGAGGTACCCGGAGGTCTTCAAATTTGCCGAGCAGGTCGAAGGACTAGTCAGTTCGAGGGGAGTCCATCCCGCCGGAGTTCTCATCTCTGAGTCCCCGCTCGTCGAGGCGTGTCCGCAGCAATTCAACGGCCGGGGCAAGAACATGGCGACGGCCTACGACATGGGCGATGTCGAAAAGTTGGGCTTGGTCAAGTTTGACCTCTTGAGTACGCAGGTTTTGTCCATTTTTTCCAAGACCATGGCCTCTTTGAAGGAAAGATACAACAAGGACGTTGACGTTGACTCGCTTCCACCTGAAGATCCCAAAGTATTCCAGATGTTCGCCAAGGGCGATACATTCGCCGTATTCCAATTCGAGTCTCCAGGTATGCAGAACACGCTGAAGGAGATGAAGCCGGACGGTTTTGAGGACATCATCGCTGCCAACGCCCTTTTCAGGCCGGGCCCGATGGCCTTCATTCCAGATTACATCAAGCGCAAGCATGGGGCTAAGTTTGAGTATGACGTAGACTCTCTGGAGCGTGTTTTGAAACCTACGTTTGGCATCATGGTCTACCAAGAGCAGGTCATGAAGGCAACCCGGGTACTTGCCGGGTTCAGCGGATCGGAGGCAGACAAGGTCAGGAAGGCCATGGGCAAGAAGAAGAGGGACATCCTGGACAGTATGAAGGCGAAGTTTTTAGAAGGCGTACAGAAGACTCGGTCCTGTTCGCAGGGAATGGCAGAGTCCATTTGGCACAAAATGGAGGCATTCTCTCAGTACGCTTTCAATAAAGCCCATGCTGCCGGCTACGCATATACCGCCTACCAGTGCGCCTGGCTCAAGACGTACTACCCTGCCGAGTACATGGCGGCCCAGTTGTCGGTCGAGGGAGGTTCATCCCATTACGATACTGTGTCTCAGTACGAGTTCGTTTCCAAGCAGATGGGGCTCAAGATGCTCGCTCCATGCGTAAACACGTCCAAGGAGGACTACAAGGTCATCGACTTGGACAAGGGCAAGTTCGGACTTCGCAAGGGGCTGGTTGGGGTCAAGGGGCTCGGCGATGACACATGCAAGACGCTCGTCGCCGGGCAGCCGTACAAGAATGTGCTCGACTTCTGCATGAGGGCCGGGCTCGCCTCCAAGGAGAACGTGATGACGATCCTCCTGGACGAGGGAGCATTTGACTGTTTCATGCCCAAGCTCTCCGAGCGCCTCTGCCGACCCGCTACCAAGAGGGACCTGGAGGAGGAGGCGACGACCAAGAGGGAGGAAGCTTCCCGCAGGAAGAACCTCAAGGGACAGAAAAAGGAAGAGCAGTCGATCAAGGGGTTCTTCTCGCTCGACGGCGAAGACGAATCCGATCTTTGATAGGATGAAGATAAAATGGCAAAGATTCAGTCAGTGGCGTCGATCAAGGTCAATACCGGCAACTTCGAGAGCCTGGA
>Ga0315274_10017766_pt1 | contig 10026 bp, 7 predicted proteins | sample YL17G02_20_MG_FD_203700 | JGI IMG/M metagenome (GOLD analysis project Ga0315274, IMG submission 203700) | Sediment microbial communities from Yellowstone Lake, YNP, Wyoming, USA - YL17G02_20 | ecosystem: Environmental > Aquatic > Freshwater > Lake > Sediment | place: USA: Wyoming | collected... | reverse complement strand
ACCGCTCGCCACTGCCCCGGAACAGTGCGTGAGGCGGTGAGGCGTCCGCTTCTATCGCAATTCGATCTCGCGACAAACCTCCACTCAGGTTGTCGCCTGGAACGCAATTATTTCACAGCCTCTGAGTAGATACGACGTTCGGTAACTGGAATGAGCGAATAGGCAATGAGAAATGGGAGAAACAGGCATGATTGAATTGAAAGAACTGACCAAGCGTTACGAGGACGGCATCCTGGCGCTGGACCACGTCAGCTACACGATCCAGCCGGGCGAGATCTTCTGCCTGCTCGGAGCCAACGGGGCCGGCAAGACCACCACCGTCAACATCCTGCTGGACTTCATCCAACCCACCAGCGGATCGGCCTTCCTCAACGGCCACGACTGCAACAAGTTCCCGCTCGAGGCCAAGAAGTACGTCTCCTACGTCTCGGAGAACGTGCAGCTCTACGGGATGTTCACGGCCCGGCAAAATCTGCGGTTCTTCGCGGAGCTCGGCGGCAAGAAGGGCCTGAAGAACCAGGACCTGGACAACGTCATGCGTTCCGTGGGCCTGCCGGAGAAGGCGCTGACGATGCGGCTGAAGAACTACTCCAAGGGCATGCGGCAGAAGCTCGGCATTGCCATCGCCCTGATCAAGGACCCGCCCGCCATCATCATGGACGAGCCCACCAGCGGCCTGGACCCGAGAAGCGCCAACGAATTCCTCGACCAGTTGCGAAAGCTCCGCGAGCGGGGCAAGGCCATCCTGATGACCACGCACGACATCTTCCGCGCCAAGCAGATCGCCGACCGCGTCGGCATCATGAAGCAGGGCCGTCTCGTCGCCGTCCGCAAGCGCGACGAGTTCAAGCACGCCGACCTGGAGCAGATCTACCTGCGCGAGATGGAAGCAGCCGAGACCGCTCCTTGAGCCTCTCCGCCTCGCCTCGGGACAGACGCTGGCGCAGGTGACGCGCGATGAGGGAGGAAACAAGCCATGCTCAAGTCGATCATCAGAAAAGAAATACTGAGCCACTTTCTCAGTTACAGGTTTTCGATCATAACTGCTCTTTCTACTCTATTGATTCTCGTCAGCATATTCGTGATGTATCGGGATTACTGCCTGGCCCTGGAGAACTACGAGATTCTAGACTCGACATCCGAGGGCGCTGCCGCCGTTATCCCGCCCACGCCGTTGTCGATCTTTGCCAAGGGCCTTGACGAGAACTTATGTCGCGCCTATGCCGAGAGTTTGGGCCGAATCAGCGCCAGCAGTAAGCAGCAGTCGGTGAATGATATCTTCAAACTCTTTACGGTGCCGGATCTGCTGTACATCATCAAGGTCATACTCTCCCTTTGCGCCATGCTGTTTGCCTTCGATATGATTTCCGGCGAAAAGGAGGCCGGGACGTTGCGCCAATCGCTGAGCGGCAGTCTGGGAAGGCCGATCCTCATTACGGGCAAATGGATCGGCGGATTCACCAGTCTCATCCTGCCATTCTTCATCGCGGTGCTTTTGGGGACCATTTTCGTGACCTTGTTGCCCATGGTACAGATGAGCGTTGAAAATTGGGCCAAGCTGGGCCTGTTCCTCCTCAGCGCGGTGATCTATCTGGCCGTCTTCTTCTCGCTGGGGCTGCTCATCTCCTGCCTGACGCACGAATCCTCCTCTTCGCTGGTGGTTTCCCTGTTCGCCTGGACCATTCTGGTGTTTCTCATTCCGAACCTGGGGAATATTCTGGCCCGTCAGTTTGTCGAGGTTCCCACGGTTCAGCAGCTTGAGCTGAGGCGTCGACACATCGCGATGGGTGCGTGGATCGAGTTCACCAGACAGGGCGAGGGCACGCCCGAGAGTGAAGCGCTCCTCGCGCGAGCACGCTCGGAAGGAGATCAGGTCACGGAAGACTACCGCAACCGTTTCGATCGCCTGGTGACACTGTCGCAGAACATCACCCGCGTCTCCCCCACGGCTGCCTTCACCTTCCTGGCCACTGACCTGATGGGAACGGGCATATCCGAAGAACGGAGGCTGAAGCAGGCCGTGGTGCAATACCTGTCCGGAAGTGGGGATGAGGAAGAGCGCGACCGTCCAAGTTTCAGTTACCAGCGTACTTCCTGCCGAGAGGTGTTGGGTCGGGGAGGGCTGAACAACCTTCTGATTCTCGTCTTGTTCGACCTGTTGTTCTTCGCCGCCACCTACGTGGTCTTCCTGCGGTATGACGTGCGCTAATCCCGGATACAGGAAACGATTATGTTGAAACCGTTGAAGGCAATCATCGCCAGAGAGTTTCTAAACAACCTCCTGAACTTGCGGTTCCTGATAGGTCTGGTCCTGTGCCTTATTGTCACCGTTGCCTGTATTGTCATTTTGTCCCACGATTACCGGCAGGAGCTGGCCGATTACAGCCTGCGGGTCAATTTGCACGAAGAATTCCTGAGCAAGTTTGCGTTGGCCAATTGGATCAACCAGATGATGCCTGGGCAGAAGCCCCCGGAACGGTTTCGGCCGCTCATCATCGGCATTCCAGGCAACGAGACTCAGAACTCCCTGGATGATAATCCTTTAACCATCCTCTTTCCGCGTCTTGATTTCCTCTTTATCGTGACGATTGTCATGAGTCTGTTGGCACTGCTGTTCTCGTACGATGCCGTGACCGGAGAGCGGGAAAGGGGCACCCTCAGACAGATGATATCCAATTCCGTATCCAGGACCACGATCCTTCTGGGCAAGTTCCTTGGGGGCACCGCCAGCCTGCTGATCCCCTTCATCCTGGCGCTTCTGGCCGGCGTACTCTGCATCAACCTCAATCCCAACGTCCGGTGGGATGGCTCCGCCTGGGCGGAATTGGGCCTGTTGATCGCCGCTTCCCTGACGTTCATCACGTCGTTCTATCTCCTGGGGCTGATGGTATCGACGTGGTCTCGATACTCGGGGGTCTCGATTCTGAACTGCCTTTTTCTTTGGGTCCTCCTGGTTCTGGTCATTCCCAATGTCTCTCCCTACGTCTCCGCCCAGCTTCGGCGCATTCCCTCGATCCGGGCGATGGACAGGCAGGCGGCAGAAATCAAGCGTGCTTGGATCGAAGTAGGTCCACAGCGCGAAAAAGAGGTTGTCGAGCAATTCCGGGGCAAGTATGGCAGGCTCTTTTCTGAATTTGAAGCGTTAGGTTTTGGCGAGATACAGGAAGATCACAGTGGCAATCCAGAGAAGGTAGGAGAATTAGCCGCCGCCGATCCCCAGTTCAAGGCCATGGTCGATGCCTTTCGCGGTGAGCGCGCCCGGGTTAGGCAGGAGCGGCGGTCAGCGCTGAACAAGGCCATGATCGAGCTTGGGGCAGACCTGCGTGCGAAGGCGGCGGGCCAAACGCGGCTGGCCAAGAACCTGGCCGGCATTTCCCCTCTGGCGGATTTCGTTTATGTGGCCAGAGATCTCACGGGAACAGGCTTGCGGAGCTTGAAGTACTTCGAGGAATCCGCAAGCGAGTATCGCCGGCGCTTCCGGGACTATGCAACTGGCGTGCAGGTGGCAGTGGGGGCGGCACACAAGAATGAGCCTACACCCGAAGGGGGCTGGTTTCTTGACCTCCGTGACCACCCCCGTTTTGTGTTCCAGGAGGAGTCGTTGAGAGGCAAACTGGGCGCCGCACTGCCTTACTGGGGGATACTCGTCCTGTTCAATATCGTGTTCTTTCTGGGGGCGTTTGTGGGATTCGTGAGATATGACGTGAGGTAGCCTGCGGAGTGTGAATCATGATCTGGAAAATCGCTGCGAAGGAATTCCTGCTGAACCTGATGACGTTCAAATTCGTCGTGGGGACGATCCTATGTATCGTGCTGGTGGCGATCTTCGTGCCGGTGCTGGCGGAGGATTACCGGCAGAGGCTCCAGCAGTACGACGAGCGGGTCGCCGACAACGAGGCGAAACTGCGGCAGGTGAAGGCCTACCGAGTGCTGACGCCGACCGTGTATCGGCGGCCGCAGGTGCTGTCGGTCTTCAGCCAGGGCATGGAGAAGCGACTGGGCGACTCGGCGAGGATCGACTTCGGCGTGATCCCCCAGATCGACGCCGGTCCGGCCGAGGTCAACCCGTACCTGTCGATCTTCCCTGCCTTCGATGTCCTGCTGATCTTCAAGATCGTCATGAGCGCCCTGGCCCTGCTCGTGGCGTACGATGTCATTTCCCGCGAGAAGGAACAGGGCACGCTGGGTCTGATGCTGGCGCATCCGCTACGGCGGGGACACGTGCTGCTGGGAAAGCTCGCCGCAGGGTCGCTGACGTTGGCAGTTCCCGCGACCATCGCCTTCATCATCGGCCTGCTGCTGCTCTCCTCCTCGCGCTCGGCCTCTCTGGCAGGGTCCGATTGGGCGAGGATCGCCATGATGTACGTCGCCTCGCTGCTGTTCGTGCTAAGCATGTACAACATCGGGCTGCTGTTCTCGTGCCTGACACGAAGCTCGGCGCTGGCCCTGGTGCTGGGCCTGTTCTTCTGGGTGCTGGCCGTGGCGGTGGTCCCGGACGGCAGCGCCTACCTGGCCCGGCGGCTCCAGCCGGCGGAGACTGTCGAGGCGAGAGACGAGCAGATCGCTTCGCTCGAAAAGCAGTTCGACAAAGACCTGAGCGCAGGATTCGAGGGCATCGCCCCCGGTGGGGTAGGGTGTGACGCGGGGGGCCCGTTCGATCCTTACGGACCGATGGGAGGGGCATTCAACTACTATCCGGCCCTGTGCACCCCCGCCGGCTTCGCACACTGGATCCAACGCGGCCAGATGGAGGCAGCCGTGAGAATGAAGTACGCCGATAAGTTCCGGGACGCCGGCCGCCAATACACCGACAGCCAGATCAAGCAGGCGACGGTGGCCAGGCGCATCGGTATGATGTCACCAACCTGTGTCTACGACGGTGTCATGAGCGCGCTGGCGGGGACGGACCTGGCGGACTCTGAATCATGGGCGCAGGCCGCTGCAGCGTACCGCGAGACCCTGATCGCGTATATTCGCGACAAGACGGACAACCTGTCCTCGCCGTCATGCTACACTCAATCCACCGACGCGGAGCGCGTCGCCTTTGAGAAGGCCTCCGACTCGGAGCGTCGCAAGATGGTGGAAGTGGTTGACCGGCACACTGTGCCCCTGAACCTGGACGACCTTCCAGCATTCAGGTACTCCACGGACGTCATACAGAGCCTGCGCCGGGCCGGGACCGGTCTGCTTCTGCTGGTCGTCTTCAATGTCCTGTTCTTCGGATTGTCGTTTGCGGCGTTTCAGAAATATGACGTGAGATGAGCCGAATGACGACTCTGTCCGTTCGGCGGAGATACGACGATGTTCTACCGGATAGTTCGTAAAGAGATTTTGGAGAACCTGCTGAGCCTGCGATTCACACTCTCGCTGCTGCTGACGATCTCGCTGTTCGCGGCGGCCGCGTTCGTGTTTGTCGATGACCATCGGGAGCAACTGAATGACTACTCGCGCAGGACGAATGCGAACGTCGCGGACTTCAGGGAACAGGCGGGCCAATTGAACAAGGTCGTCTTCTACGAGCAGCACGTGTACAGCCGGCCGAAGCTGCTGGCGCTGTGTGCGGGAGGATTCGAGCAGTCGCTCCCCCGGCATTTCGTCTTCACCGGGTTCGCTATCGACCTGCCCCGGCTGGCGGGCCAGAGCAACTTCGCCCTGCCGCGATTCGCATGCCTGGACTGGTCCTTCATCATCTCGCTGATCTTCAGTTTCATCGCGTTTGTCTCCACCTACGATTCCATTTGCGGAGAGCGCGAACGCGGGACGCTGCGCCTGATTCTGACCGGGTCGATTCCGAGGGCCACGATTCTGCTGGGCAAGTACGCCGGCCTGATGCTCACGTTGGGCATCCCCCTGCTGCTGGGCCTGCTGGTTAGTCTGATCATCGTGAGCGTATCGCAAGTCGATGCGATTTCTGGCGGCACATGGGTGAAGATGCTGAGCATTGTTGCACTTTCCTTCATCTACCTGTCAATTTTCGTGCTGCTGGGACTGTTCGTATCGGCCCGGGCGTCGCGCCCGGCCAATTGCATGGCCGCCCTACTGTTCATCTGGGTGACTGTCGTGATCCTCATCCCGAGCCTGGGGAGGTTTGCCTCCGACAGGCTCAGTCACGGCGCACCTCCCACGGACCTGGCCAAGGCGATGATCCAGGCTGCCGAGCGGGTGGACAACGAGGCCGACAAGTATGGCGACCGTGCGGGCGCACGATCCCCGAATCCCAAAGAGTGTAATCCACCTGCCAGGGCACGGTACTGCAACGCCCGGGTGGAGGCCGTCAACGAGGTTGTCGAGAGCTACCATAACCGAATGCTGGCCCAGGCCTTTGCCGGGCGTGCTCTGACGCGTATTTCTCCGGCCGTAGTTTACCACACAGCCTCAGAAACCTTCGCCGGCACCGGAATGCAACGGTGCATCAGCCTGTTCCGCCAGGTCCGCCAGTACCAGGTCCAGCTCCGTGACTATGTGGTTGGCGAGGACCGGGGCGACCCGGATAGCCTGCACCTGCTCTTCGATGAGGACAATTTGGTCGAGGAGTGGAATGCGGTTTCCAAGAAGCCGGTGAACTTCGATGCGGTGCCGAAGTTCGAGGAGCGGGATTTCACGCTCAGTGAATCACTGAGGCTCGTGGTCTGGGACCTCGGGGCGCTCGCCCTCTTCAATCTGGTTTTCTTCGCGGCGGCTTTCGTGTCGTTCTCAGGCTATGATGTGCGATAGCGCGTCGGCAGGTGACCGTGACTCATCCGCCTGATCGGGTGCGGCTGGCTCTGTACCAATCGATGGTCCGCTTAAGGCCTTCATCGAAGGACATCCGGGCCTGGAAGCCGAAATATGCCCTGGCCTTCGACGTGTCGAGGCAGCGTCGCGGCTGACCGTCGGGCTTGGACGGGTCCCATCGAATCTCGCCGGTGAAGCCGGTCAGCTTCGCGATCTTCTCGACGAGGTCGCGGATGCGAATCTCCGACCCCGCGCCGATATTGACGGGCTCAGCGCCGTTGTAGTGCTCGGTGGCCGACAGGATTCCCTCGGCCGCATCCCCCGCATAGATGAATTCACGTGAGACCTCCCCGGTGCCCCAGCATGTGATATGATCGGCCCCGCTCTCAACCGCATCGACGCACTTTTTGATCAGGGCCGGGATCACGTGACTTGAGGCGGGATCGAAATTGTCGCCCGGGCCATACAGGTTCACGGGCAACAGGAAGATCGAATTGAAACCGTACTGCTGCCGGTACGCCTGCGACTGGACCAGCAGCATTTTCTTCGCCAGCCCATACGGTGCGTTGGTCTCCTCCGGATAGCCGTCCCACAGGTGCTCCTCCCTGAAGGGCACAGGCGTCAATTTCGGATAGGCACAGACCGTCCCGATCGCGACGAATTTCTCTGTGCCCCGCAGGCGAGCCTGCTCGATCAGTTGCACGCCCATCATGAGGTTCTTGTAGAAGAACTCCCCCGGCCGCTCCCGATTGGCGCCGATCCCCCCTACCACCGCCGCCAGATGGATGACGACGTCCGGCTGCGTGTCTTCATACATGCGCTCGATGTCGCCGAGCTGGACCAGATCGTACTCCTCGATCCGCGGGACCTCGATCCGCCGGCAACCTCGCTTCTGTAGGCCTTCGATCACATACCGGCCGAGGAACCCGGCGCCCCCGGTCACCACAATGATCCTGTCCTGGAAGAAGTCGCTCATGCCCCCGGTCGCCTCCCATTGCGGCGATCATGATCCTGAATCACGCATTCACGCCGGGCATGCTCCATGTCCGCATCGGTCATCATCCGGGCCAATTCCCGAAAGCCCACTCGCGGGTTCCACTCCAGCACGCGACGGGCCTTGCTCGCATCACCCTGCAGAAGGTCCACCTCGCTCGGCCGAAAGTATCGCGGGTCAATCTCGACGTACTTGTGCCAATCCAGGTCCAGGTGGCCGAACACCTCATCGAGAAACTCCCGCACGGAGTGGCACTCGCCGGTGGCCACGACGTAGTCATCGGGCGTTTCCTGCTGGAGCATCCGCCACATCGCCTCGACGTAGTCGCCGGCGAAGCCCCAGTCGCGCTTTGCCTCCAGGTTTCCGAGGAAGAGCTTGTGCTGCAGGCCGCACTGGATGCGGGTGGCCGCGCGGGTGATCTTCCGCGTCACAAACGTTTCGCCCCGCCGGGGCGACTCGTGGTTGAATAGAATGCCGTTGCAGGCGAACAGGCCGTACGCCTCGCGATGGTTGATCGTCTGCCAGTAGCTGTACGCCTTCGCGCACGCATACGGGCTGCGGGGGTAAAACGGCGTCTTCTCCGTTTGCGGCGTCTCGACCACCTTGCCGTACATCTCGCTGCTGGAGGCCTGATAGAACCGGATGGGCAGCCCGCTGGAGCGGATCGCCTCGAGCAGCCGGAGCGTGCCCAATGCCCCGGCATTGACGCTGTAGATCGGCTGGTCGAAACTGACGCGGACGTGGCTCTGCGCCGCCAGGTTATACACTTCGTCCGGCCGGATCTCCCCAATCAGCGCCGTCAGATTGCTGCCGTCGGTCATATCACCGTAGACGAGCCGCAGCGGCGGCTGCTCATGCGGATCGAGGTACAGATGGTCGATCCGCCCCGTATTGAACGAGGAGCTGCGCCGGATGAGGCCCCAGACCTCGTATCCCTTGTCAAGCAACAACTCGACCAGATACGAGCCATCCTGGCCCGTAATGCCGGTAATGAACGCCTTCTTCATCCTGGTTCCATCCATGAAGTCCCGTCGATGATTCCCCATTGCGGTCGCGAACCGCTATGCCTGTCCGGGCAGAGGAATCACATTCTCCTGCGGCGCCACAACTGTTCCGTTCTCGAAGTCCCGGGCCGTCGGGGTGAGAGTCAGGTTGTACCACTGGCTGTCGCTGTTCCTGGTCAGGTCCGACCATTTGACGATCTGGCCCGTGTATGCGGAGATCCGGCTCATGATCGCCACCAGGGTGGATTCGGCGACATTGCGGGCCTCGTTGAGCGGCTCGCCCGCGCGGATGCTCCTGATCAGGTCGCGATGCTCCTGCACGTAGGGTCCGCCCTTCTCCTCAAACTCCGGAACGGCGACCTGCTTGCCCTGGAGCTTGCCGTCGCCCCAGGCCGAGCCCTCCGTGCCGATGAACTGCTCGCTGACCCTGGTGAAGCAGCCTTTGACCTGGCGGCACATGCTGTGCACGATCACATCGTCGCCGTAATCGAGATCGGCGCTGAAGAAATCGTACTGGTTCCCGCCCTGGCGGCGGGCCCGTCCGCCGAAGCCCAGGGCCAGCACCGGCGGCCGGCCGATAAACCAATTGACAACATCGAGGTTGTGAACGTGCTGTTCGACGATGTGGTCACCGGACATCTGGCTGAACCTGTACCAGTTGCGGACCATGTATTCGGCGTCGCTCCGGCCGCTGTCCCGTCGCGGCGGCCGGGAGGAGCCTTCGCCGCACCACCAGACACGTCCACCCATCACTTTGCCAATGGCGCCGTGTTCGATGGCATACGCATTCTGACAGTACTTCGCCTGATGCCGTCTTTGTGTCCCCGCCACGATCGCCAGCTTCTTCTGCCTGGCCAACTCGCCGGCCTCGATGATCTTGCGCATGCCGGGCGGATCGACCCCGGCCGGCTTCTCCATGAACGCATGCTTGCCCGCCTGGATCGCCGCCTCCAGATGCACGGGGTGGAAGTTGGCGGGCGTCGCGATCAGGACCATGTCCACGTCCTTCAGGGCCAGCACCTTCTTATAGCTCTGGAACCCGAGGAACGTGGTGTCCGCCGTGACTTTTACCCTTTGGGCAAAGGGCTGGTTGTTCTTCTCGCACCATTCCTTGACTTTCGCCAGGCTGCCGTCGATCCGGTCCCGGAAGGCATCCGCGATCGCAACAATCTCGACGCCATCATCGGCTTCAAGGCAATTGGTCACGGCGCCGGAGCCCCGACCGCCAATGCCTATGACACCTACCCGGACCCTGTCGGAGCCACCGGCATACGCCCTACTGGAAAGCCCGAGAGGCAAGACGGACAACGATGC
>Ga0315274_10017765_pt1 | contig 10026 bp, 8 predicted proteins | sample YL17G02_20_MG_FD_203700 | JGI IMG/M metagenome (GOLD analysis project Ga0315274, IMG submission 203700) | Sediment microbial communities from Yellowstone Lake, YNP, Wyoming, USA - YL17G02_20 | ecosystem: Environmental > Aquatic > Freshwater > Lake > Sediment | place: USA: Wyoming | collected... | reverse complement strand
CATGGATGGGACAGTCTCAAAGGGCGCGGTAAACACTCCTGAGCACCAGAAACTGGCCCGGCAGCTGGCCGAAGAAGCCATCACACTGCTCAAAAACGAGGGAGATGTGCTGCCGATTGACCTCCTAAAAGTAAAAACGATTGCTGTGATCGGCCCGAACGCGGCCGAGGCAGTGATCGAGGGAGGCGGCTCTTCGCACGTCGATCCCTCATATCGCATCAGCCCGCTGGAGGCCCTGATAGCCAAACTTGGGAAGAAAGTGACCATCGAGTACGAACAAGGCTGCGACAACTGCAATGAACCGCCTGTCATCCCGCTGTCCTGGCTGACCGATGCCGAGGGCAACTCCGGCATGAAGGTCGAACTCTTCCACAATGAGGAATTTTCCGGCACGCCAGAGCGAACGCAAAATCAGATGCGACCTGAGGGCTTTTGGTGGGTTGACCCTATTGAGAAACCTGAGAACGATCACTTTGCTACCCAATGGACTGGCACTCTGACTGTCCCCACCAGCGGTCATTATTCCTTCCGGCTAAGCCATTCCGCTTCTATTCGTGTGTATCTGGATGACAAGCTGTACCTCGAGAACAAAGCCCCCCTTGGGGAAACCTGGGACACGTCGCAAGCCTCCCTGACCGTAGAGAAAGACCTGGTCGCCGGAAAAAAATACGCATTGCGTATCGAGCATACCAAATATACGGGACAAGAAATCGTGTCTTTCAAACTAACCGCGGCTGTCCAGTTCCAAACCAGCGTGGATCCTCGCCAGGCACACGCCATCGAGCTGGCGAAGAAAGCCGACCTGGTGCTATTTTTCGCAGGCATGCCTGAGGGATTTGAGACCGAGGGTTTGGATCGTCCGGACATGGAAATTCCGGGTGGTCAGAACGCACTGATCGCGGCGGTTGGAAAATCCAACCCCAGGACGGTTGTGATCCTGAACGCTGGCGCGCCCGTGACCATGCCCTGGCTGAATGAGGTTGCGGGTTTGGTGGAGGCATACTACCCCGGGCAAGAAAACGGGAACGCCGTCGCCAATGTGCTCCTCGGAACGGTAAACCCATCTGGAAAGTTGCCGATCACTTTCCCGAAGCGGTTGGAAGACAACCCAGCTTTCATCAACGCATCATATCCTGGCAGCCGTGAAGTCAACTATGGTGAGGGGATCTTCGTTGGCTACCGTTTCTACGATAAAAAGGCCATCGAGCCGCTGTTCCCCTTCGGCTTCGGGCTTTCCTACACCACCTTTGAGTATGGTAAGGTTAAAGCTCCCAAGAAAGTAAAAGCCGGTCAGCCACTCGAGGTTTCGGTGACTGTGACGAACACCGGCAAGGTGGCAGGCAAAGAAATTGTACAGTTGTACGTGGCGGATCTACAATCATCCCTGCCACGGCCTTCAAAGGAGCTGAAAGGCTTCGTTAAGATCGAGCTTCAGCCTGGCGAAAGCCAGGTAGTCACCTTCACCCTGGATCAACGGGCACTGTCGTTCTATGATCCGTATAAGAAGCAGTGGGTGGCTGAACCCGGCGAGTTTGAGCTGCTCATTGGCGCTTCGGCACAGGATATCCGCACCAAAGCCACTTTCGAACTATGTTAAAATATTAATCCGAAAATTGGCGGTTTTCGTGGTATGAAGCAGAATAACCGCTTCATACCACGAAAACCGCCGCCTTTCCACATTATTCAAGGAAATGTCATGCAGACCATCCTCAAAGGCTCCAGCAAAGAAATTATCGTCAATACCGATGGCCCGGTTGTGATAATCGGTGAGAAGATCAATCCCACCGGCCACAAAAAATTAGCCCAAGCGCTGCAGGAAGGCCGCCTCGAATATGCCATCGAGCTGGCGGTCAAGCAGGCCGCCGCGGGCGCCGATATCCTCGATGTGAATGTTGGCGTGCCCGGGATCGATGATGTGGCGATACTGCCCAAAGTTGTAAAGTTGGTCGCAGGCGCGGCTGATCTGCCCATCTGCCTGGATTCACCCAACCCAAAAGCATTGGCGGCTGCCTTGCTGGCCGCGCCCGGTAAACCGCTGGTAAACTCGGTAAATGGCGAAGAAGCCTCGCTGAGCGCCATCCTCCCGCTGGTTAAGGATCGGGGAGCGGCGGTCATCGGTCTTACGCTCGATGAGAACGGCATTCCCACTGATCCCCAAACCCGCCTGTCTATTGCGGGGAAGATCATCGAGCGGGCTGCGCGCATCGGCATCCCGATCGAAGACATCATCATCGACCCGCTGGTACTCACCATTGGCGTTGACAGCAACGCTGGTAAAGTCACCTTACAGACCGTGCAAATGATCCGCAAGGAATTCGGGGTTAACATCAGCCTGGGTGCTAGCAATGTATCCTTTGGCTTACCCGACCGGCCTACGATCAACATCGCCTTCCTGGTCATGTTGATCCAGGCGGGAGCCAGCTGTCTGATTACCGATGCGGCTAAGATGGGCTACTACGTGCGCGCCGCTGACCTGCTGGTGGGGCGAGATGAATTCGCGGCCAACTACATCCGCTACTTCCGCAAACACCCGCGTGAGGTACCTCAACCCTGAAGCAGGGAAACTCAGGATACGATGCAAATTCTCACCGACTGGTCCCTGCACCTCGATATAGACCTGATCCTGCGCGGCCAGGGGGTGGAGCCAGCCCGCGCCAGACAGCGCAATTCACCCTTGCTGCGAGTAGCCGAAGAAGCTCTGCAGTTAGGCCGGCCGTTGATCCAACCTGCCGCGCTGATCCACAACCTGCCGGTGGAAGCGATCCAACATGAGCGCATGATCCTCACTGGGGGTGGAGCGCTCTCCGGCCCGGTGGTTACACGCTACCTGGCTGCAGCGCAGGAGGTTGCCATCGTTATCTGCACAATCGGAGATCAAATGGAGATTTTGATCTCCGAGGCGATGAAATCCGAGCCCGGGTTAGGTATGTCGCTGGACGGATTGGCAAACGGGGCGGTAGAAAATCTTGGCACTGAAGTCTGCCGTTATTTTGAGCGCGAAGCAGCCCGGCGCGGCTGGCAGTGCGGCCTGCCAGTCAGCCCTGGCATGGATGGCTGGCCGTTAGCCGACGCACAGAAGCAGTTATTCGGATTGATAGATTCAACATTGGTGGGAGTACACCTGACCGACAGCGCTGTGATGCTGCCGCTCAAGTCAGCTTCGATGGTCCTTGGCCTGGGCGCAGATATCACCGTGCAGGGCGGACCTTGCGATTTTTGTAACCTGCGCGAAACCTGCCGTTACCGAGAAATGAATCCAATAGGAAAAGAATGAACTATTTTTTCCTAGCCGTTACAAAAACAATTCCAATAACAATAAATAAAGGATATACGTAGCGGGGAATAGTTGTAAACCCTGTGATTTCAGCAAATAATGGGGTGAAGGATACGATCCACGCTAAACAGGATAATAACTTACTATGTAACGCCAACCATGCAATAGCAGGTGTCGCCATTATATAATGGTATCCCATCACATAAGGGCTTAATATAACTCCCGTCAAAGGCGCTATTATAATAGCCAGATTTTTATTTCCAGTGTTAGCTGTCAAAATACGTTTTGCCGTCATGACAAACCACAACAATATAGTGATAGAGAATAGAACCGCAATTGGTAGGGGAAAGATGCTCCAAAATGAGATATTCCAAGCCGGGTTTGGTGGAGAATGACGAAGGTGAGAGAGATACTGCATTGGCCAACTCATGCCAAAGGCTAGAAACGAGAAAAAAAGGCAGGAAAAAGGAACCAATGCGGTTTTTAACCATTCACGGACCGACCAATTGCGCATCAACCAGACCAGGAGCAATATGACAGGGATTACATTGTTTGGCTTTGTGCACATGATTGATAAAGCAACGCCACATAGGACTGGTTGACGTTTTAGGAATGTATACCAACCTAAGGCGACCCCACCGAGTATTAATCCATCCCATTGGCCATATACAAACAATGTTATTGTAAACAAATTTACCCATACTATTAACAATGCCCATAAAGATATTTTGCCAACCAGTTCACGCAATGCCCAGCTGATAGAAATTAATGAAATTAGATTTATTACACCTTGCCCAATTCGAAGCGGGAGAAGTGATAGAGGGTATAGCAATATTATGGAATGTGGCAAGTTATAAAAGGGTTCACCGCGGTAGATACCTTTGCCAGACACCCATGAACGCGTGGCATCAATATAATGCTGGTAATCGATGCTAACTGGAATGATAGATAACAAAATGAAAAGAATAATGACCGAAAGTACAATTAACAATTTATGGGATTTTTTCATTTACCCTCCTGTGTGGATCATAGAAATTATGTCTTCATTACTCCACCCAAATCATTACTTTCCAGCGTTTCCCCGACCACATCTTGCAGGGGAGGTAGCTCCTCGCGCGAGTTCAGCCCAAAATGCTGTAAAAAGTCAGGCGTGGTGCTGTATAAGATCGGCCGTCCGGGGCGTTCAGCCCGACCAGTCTCCTGGATCAAGCCTTTATTTAATAAACTTTTTAGCACGCCATCGCTGTTGACACCCCGCACAGCATCGATCTCAGGCCGGGTAACCGGCTGCTGGTAGGCGATCATCGCCAACGTCTCGAGAGCGGCGCGGCTCAGGTGACTGGTGGCATCCAATCCGAGAAAACGCTCCACCAGCGGAGCAGCCTCTGGAGCAGTTGTGAGCTGAATGCGACCCTGGTGGCGCTGCAAACGAAGTCCCCCCTGGCTGTAGCGTTCTTGCAGTTCTACCAATCCTTTTTCTATTTCAGGTAAAGGCATCTCAAGCACACCAGACAATTGAGCCAGGGTAACCGAGGAAGGCGCGGCAAACAGCAACGCTTCCAGCTGGGCGCTCAGGCACAAGCCGTTTTGACTCAGGCTGGGGACAACGGGAAGTTTCTCAAGAGTGGATGGGGCGGGCATGCTATAATCGGGTAACACAAGCTTGTTCGGAGTTAACAGGATGAAATTATACCACCGCCAATTCCTGGTTTTGCTGGTCACCGTTTTATTATCCATCAGCCTACTCCTGTCTGGTTGCATTGCCCCCTCCCGCCAGCCAAGCCAGATCACCATCGACCTCACCGCTGACGGTAAAACCACCTCCGTGCAGGTTCTTCCAAACAGCACGGTACAAGATGTGTTGAGCAGTGCTAAGATCAACCTCGGCTCTCTCGACCGCGTCGAGCCGCCACCCTATACAGTACTGCTCAATGGGGCTTCGGTGCGCGTGGTGCGCATGCGTGAAGAATTCGAACTCACCAGCGAAGTCATCGCTTTCGAACACCAATTGGTACGTTGTGAATCGCTCCCGGAAGGCGAACGCATGCTCAGCCAGCAAGGAGCCAACGGCGAAGTCGAGATAACCTACCGTCATGTATATGAAGATGGCCAACAGATTTCAAACGATGAGTTTAAACGTGTGGTCATCGAGGAAGCTGTCCCAGAGGTTGTGGTAGTGGGTATTCAACAAATGTTCTCTCCAGCTGCTATTCCAGGTAGGTTGGTATACATTGTCGGCGGAAATGCCTGGGCGATGGAAGGCAATACTGGCAAGCGCCGGGTTGTCGTTACTGGCGGTGACCTGGATGGGTACATCTTCTCTCTCTCATCCGATGGGAATTGGCTGCTGTTTACCCGGAAATCCATAGAGGCTGGGCAGATCAATTCCCTTTGGGCAGCACAGATCGATCTCTCTCCGCCGAAATTGATCAACCTCCAGGTAAAAAATGTGATTTATTTTGCCAGCTGGCTGCCCGGATCAGACAGCACGATCGCTTATTCCACAGTTGAACCGCAGGCGGCCCCACCTGGATGGCACACCAATAATGATCTTAAGCTATTAAAAATTCAGAACGACAAACCGGACGAGACAACCCCCGTAGCTCTAGGTCCAGAACTTGTGGGGAACTACCCCTGGTGGGGAGTGTCATTCGCTTGGAGTCCCGATGGCTCGCGTCTCGCGTATGCCAACGATCACCAGGTAGGATTATTAGATACTAAAGACAACCAGGGTCTGGCCAACCCATTATTGAATTTCGCTCATCTCAAGACCGGCAGCGAATGGGCCTGGGTGCCCGGTCTGACCTGGGGACCGGATGGAAAAGTACTATACACCATTGACCATGCCCCTGATGCAGAAGCTGTCTTGAGCGAAGACTCGCAGGTGTTCGATCTGACTGCCATCCTACTCGAAGGAGGGGGGCCTGTGCGTCTGGTTTCCGCGGTAGGGATGTTTGCCTATCCCACTCCCTCGCCCATGCAGAAGCTCGAATCGGGGGAAAAGGCTTATCAAGTAGCTTATCTAAAAGCAGTCACGCCCAAGCTCAGTAAATCCAGCCGATACCAGCTATGGGTGATGGATCGAGATGGATCGGACCAGCGGCTGCTCTTTCCCGAGGAGGGCACACGCGGGTTGGACCCTCAACAAGTAACCTGGTCGCCTGCCCCACTGGTAGAAGAGTATCATCATGTCATCGCTCTCATCTACCAGGGTAACATCTGGTTTATAAACCCTTATGATGGCACTGCACGTCAGGTCACAGGGGATGAATTAACGGTACGATTGGACTGGAAATGAGAATATTAATCACTGGCGCAGCCGGTTTCCTGGGCTCTCACTTATGCGAGCGTCTTCTCGCGGAAGGTCACCAGGTGGTCGGCATGGATAACTTCATCACCGGCAATCCTGCCAACCTAGCTCACCTGGCTGGGCGAGAAGGATTTTCGTTTATCCGGCATGATGTATCTAACTTTATATTTGTACCTGGCAAGGTGGAGGCTGTGCTGCATTTCGCATCCCCTGCCAGCCCCAACCCTTTATCGCCTCTGGGTTACGTCAACCTACCGATCCAGACGATGAAGGCGGGCGCCCTCGGAACACACAACACCCTCGGGGTTGCGCGCGCCCACCAGGCGCGCTTCCTGTTAGCCTCCACCAGTGAAATTTACGGCGATCCGTTGGAGCATCCCCAAACCGAGGCTTATTGGGGCCATGTCGACCCAATCGGACCGCGCTCTGTTTATGACGAAGCCAAACGCTTTGCTGAAGCCCTGACGATGGCCTACCATCGCGCCCATGACATCAACACACGCATCATCCGCATTTTCAACACCTATGGCCCGCGTATGCACCTCGATGATGGCCGTGTGGTACCGAACTTTCTACAGCAAGCACTGCGGGGAGAGCCGCTGACGATTTACGGCGATGGTTCGCAAACACGCAGTTTTTGTTATATTGACGACCTCGTCGATGGCATACTCCGGCTGTTGTATTCGGACGAGCACGACCCGGTGAATATTGGCAATCCGCAGGAAACTACTATCGTTGAGTTTGCTGAAACGATCAACCGTATGACAGGCAACCAGGCCGGTGTCATTTTCAGACCCGAAGGGCGGATAGGCAACGATCCACAGCGCCGGCGACCAGACATTACGCGCGCCCGTCAGATCCTCGGCTGGGAGCCTAAGATTGGCCTGGAAGAGGGATTACAAAAAACCATCGTGTACTTTAAGGTTAAATTGGGGTTAATATAATCCCTCACACCAAGCCATAAAAAATAACCCCACTTTCTTGAAAACCATGACATCGATCCTCACCAATCCAAGCGAGCGTACTCGTTTCCTGAAATTTGCCGTTGTCGGCGTAATCGGCGGTGTGGTTGATTTTGGCGCTGCCAACCTCCTCGTTTATGTCTTTTCTGCCCCGCTTGTTGTGGCAGGATCGATTTCCTTTATTGCTGCGATTATCAGCAATTTCACCTGGAACCGTTATTGGACATATCCCGATTCGCGTTCCAAGCCGGTGCTGCGCCAGTTGGCCCAATTCACAATTGTCAATGCCATCGGCCTGGCCATTCGTGTCCCCATCTTGCACTACCTCGAGCCGGTGCTCAAGCGATTGTTTGGCATCCAGCACTTGCCCATCTTCTCGCCCGACTTCCTGAGTAAAAATTTTACCCTGGCAGCTGCGGTGATCATCGTCATGTTTTGGAACTTTTTCGTCAATCGTTATGTGACCTATAATGATGTTGAGTGACCGTATTCATGGGGAGCCTGGAATGGGAATATTATCCCGTTCATCCCGTTACAAACGGCATACGGGGCCATTTATCTGCAATGGTATAATCACGGCGCTCAAAAAAATTGCCAGTGATATCAACGGAACATTCGTCACTGGCTTTTTTACGCGAAAACAAGCGGAGACTATTTGAATGAAACTACATGAGTACCAATCGAAACAAATTTTTGCCAAGTATGGCATCCCGATCCCGAAGGGACGGGTAGCGGCTACCGCAAGCGAGGCAAGAGCCATTGCCGAAGAATTGGGTGGCCGCGTTGTTATTAAATCCCAGGTACTCGTCGGCGGGCGTGGAAAAGCAGGCGGTATAAAACTTGCCAAGAATCCGCACGAAGCCGAGGAGCTCGCTACGCTCATTTTAGGGATGGAAATCAAAGGCCTGCCAGTTAGAAAAGTTCTGGTGGATGAAGCCGCCAATATTAGCAAAGAAATCTACCTGGGTATCACCAACGACCGGGCGGCCCGCAAACCCGTTATGATGTGTTCTGCTGCAGGCGGGGTGGAGATCGAGGAAGTCGCTCGTCAAACGCCAGAAAAGATTATCAAAATACACATCGATCCCCTGCTGGGGTTACGCGATTACCAGGCACGTAACATTGCCGCCGCCATCGATCTGCCGCGCGACCACTGGCGCACTTTCGGCGTGATTGCCAACGGCTTGTGGTTGGCCTACTGTGATTGCGACGCCACCCTGGCTGAGATCAACCCGCTCGTGATCACCGGTGATAACCACCTGCTGGCGCTGGATGGCAAGATGCTGATCGACGACAATGCCTTGTTCCGCCACACGGACCTGGCCGAGATGCGTGACCTGGATGCTGAGGTCACCTCCGAAATCGAAGCCCGCAAATACGGTTTGTCGTTCATCAAGCTCGATGGAAGCATTGGCTGCATGGTCAACGGCGCCGGGCTGGCGATGACTACGATGGATATTATTAAATTGTTCGGCGGCGAACCGGCGAATTTCCTGGATATTGGGGGAGGCGCAGGCTCCGATAAAGTGGCTGCTGCAATGCGAATCATCCTGGCGGACGCCAATGTCAAAGCCGTGCTGTTTAATATCTTCGGCGGTATCACCCGCTGTGATGAGGTAGCTCGGGGTGTTTTGGCAGCCATGGAAGATGTCAAGCCGAAAGTCCCGATGGTTGTGCGCCTGGTAGGTACCAATGCTGAAGAAGGCCGCAAATTACTGGCCAACGCCAACATGATCACCGCTGAAACCCTGGCCGACGCTGCTAAAAAGGCTGTCGCGGCTGCGAAGGGAGGTTAGTTGTTATGAGCATCCTGATTAATAAAAACACCCGCCTGCTGGTGCAGGGGATCACCGGTAAAGAGGGGCTGTTTCATACCCAACAAATGGCCGCCTACGGAACCAACATCGTGGCAGGCGTCACACCCAGTAAGGGTGGTGAATGGGTGCTGGACGGGAAAATTCCAGTCTTCGACTCTGTTAAAGTTGCCATTGAAGCCACCGGCGCCAATGCTGCTGTTATCTTCGTACCCGCCCGTTTCGCCCCAGATGCGATTTTTGAGGAGGCCGACGCCGGTATCCCGCTCATCGTATGTATCACCGAGGGTATCCCGGTACAGGATATGATGCGGGTACGCAATTACCTCGACCAGAAAAAAATCCGCCTGGTAGGTCCCAACTGCCCAGGTTTAATCACCCCGGGTGAGTGTAAAGTGGGTATTATTCCTGGCAACATCGCCATTCCTGGCAACATCGGCGTCGTCTCCCGTTCAGGCACGCTGACTTACGAAGTGGTATACGCTCTTAAACAGCTAGGGTTGGGTGTCAGCACCTGTGTGGGCATCGGCGGTGACCCGATCAACGGCACCGACTTCATTGACTGCCTGAGCATGTTCGAGGCCGATCCTTACACAGAGAAAATCGTTATGATCGGCGAAATCGGCGGTACCGATGAGGAAAAAGCTGCCCAATTCATCGCCGATA
>Ga0315274_10017763_pt1 | contig 10027 bp, 5 predicted proteins | sample YL17G02_20_MG_FD_203700 | JGI IMG/M metagenome (GOLD analysis project Ga0315274, IMG submission 203700) | Sediment microbial communities from Yellowstone Lake, YNP, Wyoming, USA - YL17G02_20 | ecosystem: Environmental > Aquatic > Freshwater > Lake > Sediment | place: USA: Wyoming | collected... | reverse complement strand
GAATTACGGGCTTGTGGGCGACCTGTTCGAAATCGTTCCGGAGATGACGAAGCGGTTCAAGGAGATACTGAAGCGTTAACCCCCAACCCTCTCTTTTCAGGGAGCGATGATTGATATGAAAGACCTGAAAGGTTTTAAAAACCTTTCAGGCCTTTTATCCGGGGAAAATGGATTGCAGTGTCCGCTTACTTCAAAAATAATAACTTCCCGATCCCCCGGTACGAGCCCGCCTCCAGCCGGTACACATACACCCCTGAAGGCACAATGGCATCTTGTTTATCCCGTCCTTCCCAGCGCAAATCGTGGAGGCCCGCCGATAGTTTCTCATCCACCAGCACAACGATCTCCTGTCCGAGTAGATTGTAGATTGACAGCCGGACATGCATGGCCTTCGGCAGATTGAAGCGGATCGTCGTGCTCGGATTGAACGGATTGGGATAGTTGGGATAGAGCCTGAATTGATCCAACCGTGTTCCATCCTTCTTTTCCTTCACATCGGTCGTCTTACCGATGACCACGCCATAGTCTTCCACCTCTCCGTCGATGGCGAATCCCTTGACCCACACGCCCGGCATGGTGCTGAACCGGAACCTTGCGATGCGCTCGCCGGGAACGGCATCGTCGGCCACGGGGAAGTCCACCACTTGATTTCCGGCTGTCAAATTCAGATCGTTGATGACATGTTCCCGTGGCTCCCATTTGCCGTTTCCGTTGAGGTCGAGCCACGCGTTGAGGAATCCTCGCGCCGTGACCGACACCGCGGCCTTGGCCATCTTTCCTGGAACGAGATCGCTCAGGAAGGTCACGCCGTCCTCATCCGCGGAGCCGTTTTTGTCGTCCCCCAGCGCCTGCGGATCGGGCTGGCCGTCGTCCTCCGCGTCCACGGTTTCACCCATGCGGACGTCGTGGCGGATCAGGTGCAGGGCGCCATTGTGCGACAACGTCGTGTTGAGTTCATCGGTCGCGTCCCCGAAATCAAAGATGCCCGTGTTCTGATCGGTCCCCAGAACAAAGGCCATGTCCCAGTTTTCAGGCAGGGTCTCACCGATGCGGAACAGGCTGTCCGGACGGATTTCGGCCGGCGCGTAGATGCGCACGGGGGCGTCGTTGAAATAGCGTTCCCGCGTCAGCCATCCCCAGACGTGATCCTTCGGCGGCTCTTGATACACCGCTGCGATGCTCAGCCAATAAACCGTGGAGTCCCCTTCCTGGACGAACTGATCGGCCTTGGGGATGGAGTAGGTATATTGGAAACTGGAATCCGGTTTTTGCATCCATTCGGGTATCCGGTTGCATTTGTCCGACTTTTCATCCAACTGGCTCCGGTCCACGACCCATGCCTGGATCAGTTTCCCCGGACGGCTCCAATCCCTGTCCTTTCCTTTCGGCACGTCGCTCCAAACGCCGACATGGAATTTCTGCGGGGCGTTGGGGGGCGGCGCGAGGCTGTCCCAGCCGGCGTAGGAGCCCCACCACGTGATCGAGGTCACCGGTCTCGGGCTGTAGCAGAACCAGTCGTCCGCGATGTTGACGCTGCCGTCCATGGACAGCTCGCCCCAGCCGTAATAGCACCTTTCTTCCTGTTTTTCCGGATGCCGGAGCGGAGGCTGGTACCATTTCAGCGCGCCCTCACCGCCGCCGACCGTTCTGGTTTGGTGGTTGCCGAAAAGGCCCAGTGACCCTGAAAAGGTAAAACCCAGAGAAAATTTTACTGTGACGGTATACGTACCATTACCACCCGGGTAGGTCTGCACCCAGCCGGGCGGAAGAATTTCACCCATCACATAGGTGCCATCGGGAATGCCCCAAAAGAATGCGTCACCCCAAAAATCGGTCTGCTCGACCTTATCAATGCCTGGATCGTATTTTCCATTACCATTCATATCCAGCCAGATGGGACAATTTTCAAACCATTTTTCAGTTGCCTCATAAAGCCCATCCCCGTCCGAATCGTTCCATTTTTCGCCGACAATTAAATTTCCCGGCAGCGGAGGAGTACCCGTTCCTCCGACAATAACTTCCCGATCTTCAACTTCACCCGGCCCGCTCGATCCGGACGAAGACATGGTATTTTCATTCCAGGGATCATTTTCATAACATATGCGACTACGCATGAATGTTATTCCGATTTTTGCATTTTGGGGGATGTTAAAAAAAATCTTTTTGAATGTAAAAGTCGCTGGTTTGCAATTCTCTGAAAAAATCTTTTCATCCGCCGACCATATTTTATCACAGTTCCAATCGACCCATGTGCATGCGATCACATTTTTATTTGGGTCAGGATTGTATAGCATAACTTCTACCCAATTAATAGAACCACTTGCCCATGCGGTCATCTGGAAAACTCCCCGCTCGTCATCAGCTCCACTATTGTCATCACCCGTTGCGTCCGCATTCCGCTGCATTCCGCCCTCAGCGTCTGGTGGGTCGGACGGGCCGTCCAGCCACGGTCCGCCCAATTCGGCGCTCGCTTCCGGATACGGCGATGGCGCGTCGCCGTAGTCAAGATTCCCCTGCATCGTGGACTGAGTGTTCCCAAAATCAAGGCTGCTTACCGCCTGGCCTGGAGTTAAGGTGACGGTATAGGTGCCTGGAGATGGAGGACAGGTCTGCGTCCAGCCGCTTTGAGATGTTTCGGATATCGTATAGGTTCCCGGATCCAGTGTGGGAAAGCTATACTTCCCGTTCTTGTCGGTGGTCGCTGTACCCACGACCGGTATGAGGGGATCCGCATCCGACGTCCCCCTGAGCGAAATCAACCACCCCGCAAGGCCCGTTTCGCCTGTGTCCCACACGCCGTTTCCATTCAGGTCGTTGAATTTCGCCCCGTAAATGGCGCCGGCACTCTGCTGGTCCTCGCTGACCGTGTAGGTCGCCGTGTCCGTAGCTTGTTCGCCCTGCGTGTCCGTGACCCGCAGACGGACCGTTCCCGAACCTGCGGCGGGGTAGGTCTTAGTCCACGTAACGCCGGTTTCGTCATAGGTACCGTCGTTGTCCAGGTCCCATTCGTTTCGGACGATGCTGTCTCCCGGGTCGGGATCGTACGAACCGGAACCGTCAAACGCGATGGAACTTCCCGCGTTGCAGGCGTAGGGACCTCCGGCCTCTGCAATAGGGGGCCTGTTTAATATTTGGGCGTCCGGTTCCTCGTCCCAGAACTTGTTACCCGTGAGAGTGCCGGTAGTGCTCGTGTATTGGATCTGATTGGAACCAATCACGGTCCCGCTGACTGTCGTGGCCCCCACTGACGTGTAGCCGGACGGGTCAGTTTCCACGATGTTGTAATATTCGTGTGGGATCCGAGGGATACTCAGCGCGTACTGGCCAGTCGAGCTCGTCGTGGCGCTTTCAATTAAAGTGCCGAGACTGCCCGAATTGTTGGATCCGTAGAGCGAGACGGTGACACCGGAAAGCGGAGTGGTGTAGGTGTGCACGGCGCTCCCCTCCCAGACACTTCCCTGAAATTGCTGCTGGGCGTAGGCCCATTCGATCCGAAGTGCAAAGAGAACACACACCGCAAGAGCGAACCGCGTGCGAGGATGTCGTTTCATTTGTCCCTCCTTTTCCATGCAATGGGGCATGGAGAGCAAACGCCTGAAATTGGATGAAGATCTGAATGGGAGGACTACTTGTTTGAGATACAGGATGATCGATGAAGAGGTGCCGGTGCTGCCTTCCCATATTAAGATATTTATTAATAATGTAAAAATCAAGAAGAATTTGTATTGGAAATTGGTTTAAACGCATTTACTGAATTTTTTTGATTCTTCCCACGGTAGGGAACGTTGAATGCATGCAACCATTTTACAATCTTTGACTTGACATTTTTGTATCAATTCACTAAGATAAACTAAATCGGCTATCTGATCAGCTTCGCCGACTAATCTCTGCTTTTCATAATGAAAGGAAAAATCCATGCGAAAACGGTCCGAGATCCCTGCTTTTTTACTTCTTTTTATTTTCGCACTTCAGCTTCATGCCCAGCCGGTTCCCCACGGCCAGGTGCTTGAGGGGCTCTCCATGAAGAGCAAAATTCTCGGGAAGGACGTCCGGTATGCCGCGTACCTGCCGCCGGATTACGGCACCTCCACGCGGAAATATCCGGTCGTGTTCCTGCTCCACGGATTCACGGACGAAGAAAGCGCGTGGATACAGTTTGGAGAGGCGAACCTTGCTGCCGACCGCGCCATCGAATCGCGCGACATTCCGCCGATGATTTTAATTCTCCCGGACGGGGGAGTGACGTGGTACATCAACGACGCCGCGGGCAAGGTCCGCTATGAGGACATGTTCGTCAGGGAATTCATCCCTTTCATCGACGCGACCTATCGGACCCGTCCCAAAAAAGAATTCCGCGGAGTGGCCGGATTGTCCATGGGCGGATGGGGTAGCCTGGTATACGCTTTGAAACACCCGAACCTGTTCGCGGCGTGCGTCGCGTTTTCCGCGGGCATCCGCACGGACGAGGAATTCGTCGGCCGTCCGGACGGCGAGTTCGACTATGTATACAGCGACTTGTTCGGAGAAAAACTCCGCGGCCAGGCGCGGCTTTCGGAACACTACCGGAGGAACAATCCATTTGACATCGTGAAAAGCCTGCCGCCAGATTCCCTGAAATCCGTCCGAATCCTGCTCGACTGCGGGGACGACGATTTTCTCACGGCGGGCAACGCCATGTTCCACCTCCTGCTGCGCGACCGGGGCATTCCGCACGAGTACCGCGTCCGGGATGGCGAGCACAGCTGGGTTTACTGGCGCACCGGCATCGCGGACGGGCTGAAGTTCATCGGGCGGAGTTTTAACCGGTAAAAACGGGCATCGTGCTTAGGAATTCGGAATTCGGGAATCGGAGATCGGGATTCGTGAGGCGTAAACCGTGAATCGTGACCCGTGAATCGTAAGTCGGAATCCGGAACTCGTAACTCGGAACTCGGAACTCGGAACTCGGAACTCGTAAATCGTAACCCGGAACCCGGAACTCTGAACCCATCACCCATTCAGGAAATAAGATGAAACGGACTATTTCTCTTGGTTGCGCCGCGCTCCTGCTGTCTCTCCTGTTCGCGTCCTGCGGGAAGAAGGTGGAAATCACAGGCGAGTTGAAAAAGTGGCATTGTGTGACGCTGACATTCGAGGGTCCGAAGGCGGACGAGAACGATGCGGTGAATCCGTTCCTCGATTACCGCCTGGAGGTCGTCTTCACTCATACCACGGGGTACTTCCGCGTTCCCGGATTTTTCGCGGCAGACGGAAATGCGGGTGAAACGGGCGCGTCCTCCGGAAACCGGTGGCGGGTCCGGTTCACGCCGAACCAGCCGGGGCTGTGGGAATACAAGGTCTCGTTTCGCAAGGGAAAAAACGTTGCGGTCAGCGACTCCCTGAACGCGGGCAAAGCCGCGGGCTTTGACGGCCTGGCTGGATCGTTCACGGCCGGGGAGACGGACAAGAAGGCCCCGGACTTCCGGGCGCGGGGCATGCTCCGATACAAGTGGAAGCATTACCTTCGGTTCGAGGAAACGCAGGACTTTTTCATCAAATCGGGAGCGGACAGCCCGGAAAATTTCCTGGGCTATGCAGAATTCGACGGAACCCCGCCGAGCCACCGCTACGCGCCGCATCTCGGCGACTGGCGCGATGGGGATCCGACGTGGCGCGGAGGAAAGGGAAAGGGCATCATCGGCGCCTTGAACTACCTTGCGTCCAAAGGCGTGAATTCCGTTTATTTCATCACGATGAACGTGATGGGCGATGGAAAGGACGTATGGCCGTGGACCCGCGCGGAGGAACGCACCCGCTTCGACGTGAGCAAGCTCGACCAGTGGGAAATCGTATTCTCGCACATGGAAAGGCTCGGCATCATGATGCACGTCCTCACCCAGGAGACCGAGAACCAGCTTCTTCTCGATTCCGGCTACACGGGCGTACACCGCAGACTCTATTACCGCGAACTGGTCGCGCGATTCGGCCATCACCTCGCGGTCACCTGGAACCTGGGCGAAGAGAACGGGCCGGCGGACTTCGTCCCGGTGGGGCAGACGGATCAGATGCGGAAGGACATGGCGGCCTGCCTGAAGAGGATCGATCCCTACGACCATTTCACGGTCATCCACACCCACGCCGATCCGCAGACCCGGGACCGCATCGTCCGGCCGCTTCTCGGATGCGCCGACCTCGACGGACTGTCCCTGCAAATCGCGGAGCCGAGGGACGTCCACGACGAGACGATCAAGTGGATCCGCGAATCGGTGAAGGACGTCGGACGCGCCTGGATCGTGACCCTCGATGAAATCGGTCCCTACACCACGGGCGTGCTTCCGGACGACGAGGACCCGGCCCACGACGACATGCGCACGCAGGTCCTGTGGCCCTGCCTCATGGCCGGCGGAGCCGGCGTGGAATGGTATTTCGGAGGCAGCCATCCCAACAACGATTTGAACTGCGAAGATTTTCGGAGCCGCGACCGCATGTGGGACCTGTCCCGGATCGCGGCCGATTTCTTCCGTCAGTACCTTCCCCTTCCCGACATGGCCGTCCGAGACGACCTCCTGTCCGGGGCCGATGGGTATTGCCTCGCCCGCGTGGGAGAGGTCTACGCCGTTTACCTCCCCGCCGGAGGGGCCGTGAAAATCGATCTGGGTGACGGACTTGATAAAATGGGGATCGACCGTTCCAAGGAACCGTACTCCATTTTCTGGCTCGATCCAAGGGAGGCAGGCGGCCTCCAGAGGGGATCGCTCGAAAGCGTGACCGGCAAGGGGAGGCAAGGCATCGGCCTTCCGCCGAAGGATGCGGATCGGGATTGGGCCGCGGTCGTCCGGAGGTATCCGAAGCAGTAAATTGGGAGACGACTCATGAAACGTTCATTACTGCAATTGTTAACATCCCTGTTTTTTTTCGGTTGTGTCTGGAACCTTTCCGCCGCGCCGGATCCGGAAATTGAGGCGCGCGTCGGGAAACTGCTCTCGAAAATGACGCTCGAGGAAAAAATCGGCCAGCTCTGCCAGATGAATTTCGAAGGCCGCATCACAGACGACCTCGCCAAACGGATCCGGAACGGCGAGGTCGGCTCCTTTCTCAACGCCGGGAACCTCGACGCGAAGAACGCGCTGCAGCGCATCGCTGTGAGGGAAAGCCGGCTGGGCATCCCATTGATCTACGGTCGCGACGTGATCCATGGGTACAGGACCGTTTTTCCGATTCCGATCGGACAATCCTGTTCGTGGAATCCGGATCTCATCGAGAAGGCGTCCCGTGTCGCTGCGACGGAGGCGGCCTCCGATGGCATTCACTGGACTTTCGCGCCTATGGTCGACATCGCTCGCGACCCCCGTTGGGGCAGGATTGCCGAAGGCTGTGGCGAGGATCCGTTTCTAACGAGCTCACTTGCCGCGGCCATGGTCCGCGGCTTCCAGGGCCGGCGGCTTTCAGACGCGGACGCGGTGGCAGCCTGCGCCAAGCACTACGTGGGGTACGGCGCAGCCGAGGGCGGACGCGATTACAACACGACGTGGATCCCCGAACGCCTGCTCCGGGACGTTTACCTCCCGTCGTTCCATGCAGCGGTGGACGCCGGCGCGGCGACGCTCATGAGCGCGTTCAACAACCTGAACGGAGTGCCCGCATCCGGAAACGCATTCACTCTCAGACAGGTGCTGCGGAAGGAATTGGGTTTCGACGGATTCGTGGTGAGCGACTGGGCCTCCATTCAGGAGATGATCAACCATGGGACCTGCGCGGACGAGGCGGAGGCGGCGAAAAAAGGTCTCGAAGGCGGGGTGGACATGGAGATGGTCACCGATTGTTACCGGAATCATCTTGCGAATCTCGTCCGCGAAGGGAAGATCCCCGAATCGCTCGTGGACGAATCGGTGAAGAACGTCCTGCGCGTCAAGTTCCGCAAGGGCCTTTTCGAACGTCCCTTCACCGATGCCGCGAAGGGAAAGACGCTCCTGGCCGCCGGTCATCTCGCCCTGGCGAAGCAACTCGCCACTCAGGGTCTGGTTCTGCTCAAGAATGAAAAGAACGCGCTTCCCCTTTCACCCACCGGAGGCAAAGTGGCGGTGATCGGACCTCTGGCCGACAGCCCGGCCGACCAGCTTGGATGCTGGGTCATGGACGGACGGCCTGAGGACGCGGTCACGCCCCTGGCCGCGATCCGTTCCCTTCTGGGAAAGGACAATGTCCTGTTCGCGCAGGGATTGAGGACGAGCCGTGACGAAGACCGGTCCGGATTCGCGGAAGCGGTGCGCGCAGCGGAGTCCGCGGACGCCGTGATCCTTTTCCTGGGCGAGGAGGCGGCGATCACGGGGGAAGCGAAAAGCCGGGCGTTCATCGGCCTGCCGGGCAGGCAGGAGGAGCTGGCGGCCGAAGTTGAGAAAACGGGCAAACCCGTCGTCCTGGTCGTCATGGCCGGAAGGCCGTTGACGTTTGACGCGGCGGCGGAACCGGCCTCGTCCGTACTGTACGCATGGCATCCTGGAACCATGGCCGGTCCGGCCATTGCGGACATGCTTTTCGGCAAGGCGCAGCCGACCGGCAAGCTGACCGTGTCGTTCCCCCGCACGGTGGGGCAACTGCCGGTGTATTACAATTTTATGAACACCGGCAGGCCGGTCAATCCGGAGACATGGATTGTACCGTCCATTTTCGACCAGTCCAAATACATCGACGTGGATTACCGGCCCCAGTACCCGTTCGGATTCGGATTGTCCTACACCACCTTTCGGTACGACAGACTGACTCTGTCCTCCCCGGAGTTCGGACTCGACGGATCCATCACGGTTTCGGCCACGGTCACGAACACGGGTAAGAGGGCCGGGGAGGAAATCGTCCAGCTTTACATCCGCGATCTCGCCGCGAGCGTGACACGGCCCGTGAAGGAGCTGAAGGGATTCAAACGGGTTTCGCTGGATCCCGGAGAAAGCCGGACGGTCGAGTTCATTCTGAAGGCCTCCGATCTGGCGTTCTGGAACGACAGGATGGAATTCAAGGCGGAGCCGGGCAGGTTCCACGTGTGGGTTGCGCCGAATTCGGCCGAGGGGTTGAAGGGCGAGTTCTCGCTGACCGAGTGATCCAATCAAAGACGGAACACGGATTGAGGCGGATCGATACGGATTTAAACGGATCGGTTAATTACAGAGAAAATATCATGTTTTCGGTGGTTCTTCCGTGAGCTTCCGTGGTTATTTTTGGTTATTCATCACTTTGCTTATCGAATTCGCAAGAGGCCGAAAATGAAACAAATCCATGCATTGAGAATGTTGCTCATCGTCCTTCTCGGATCCTCCGCCATCCCGCTTCGGGCCCAGAGAATCACGGTCAACGGCACGCGGTTCGAGGTTGAAGGAAGGCAAATCTGGCTCAACGGCGCCAACACCCCCTGGCACCGGTGGAACGACTTCGGAACCGGGAACTACGACCATGCCTGGTGGAACAGCCACATGCAGACCCTCAACGACAACGGGATCAACTGCATCCGGGTCTGGATTTCGTGCAACGGAGGGGGGATCAAAATCAATCCCGACGGCACGGTGACCGGGCTCACGGCCTCATTTTTCAGCGATCTCGATCAGTTCTTCGGGCTGGCGCGAAGCCACAGGATTTACATCTTCGCGACGCTTCTGTCTTTTGACCATACGAAGAACGGAAATCCCAACTTTCAGGCGTTTCGCACCTGCTTCACGGACAACGATAAGACCGGCACTTTGGTGGATTCCTATATCGTGCCGTTCGTGAACCGTTACAAGGAAAATCCGTATCTGTTCGCGATCGACGCATGCAACGAGATCGAATGGGATCACGAGAACGCGGAGGCGGGGAGTATCGCGTGGGAACATTTGCAATACCTGGTGGCCCGGATGGCCGTCGGCGTTCACGCGAACAGTCCGGTCCTGTTCACCCTGGGCAGCGCCGCGGTGAAATGGAACAGCGACCGCCCCGGCGAGGGCAACAAATGGAAAAATTCCGCACTGCAGGCGCAATTGAATGATCCGAAGGCCTTCCTGGATTTCTATTCCCCTCACTGGTA
>Ga0315274_10017762_pt1 | contig 10027 bp, 11 predicted proteins | sample YL17G02_20_MG_FD_203700 | JGI IMG/M metagenome (GOLD analysis project Ga0315274, IMG submission 203700) | Sediment microbial communities from Yellowstone Lake, YNP, Wyoming, USA - YL17G02_20 | ecosystem: Environmental > Aquatic > Freshwater > Lake > Sediment | place: USA: Wyoming | collected... | reverse complement strand
AAAAATTCTTTTCAGTTATGCTAGGTAAACGGAAGTATAAATCAGCTTCTTTAGGACCTTCGCTAACTCCAAACATCCATAATTGAATATCAGGATGAAATTTTTTTAAAACTCTGGCGGCATTTAAAATCCAAGAAGTTCTTTTTCTTTTTTCATGAACTCCTTTGATATTATATAAACCACCTAAAACTATCCTATTAAAATTTCTGGTATGGTTTGAAAAATAGTCTTGTAAATCATATCCAGGTCTAACAATATGGCTATCAAAATTATACTTTTTTAATTTAGATTGAAGACAAATGCTATTAACCAATTTAATAGTTGGTTGATTTAAAACATTTTTCAATATACTTTTTTCATCATATTGCCAGTATTCCCAAGCTCTTATCCAATGACACTTTACTCCACATCTTGAAGGAGCGGAAACAGTTGATGCAACTGATTTATAACCAGTTGCAATAATAAAATCAGCGTCCGGAATATCTGAATCTTTATTAGTAATTATATGGGAACATTCTAAAGGAGACCATGTGTGTTTATTGTTAATTGAATCAATAAGAATAACTTCATGCCCAAGATCTTTTAATTGATTTGCTGACTTAACTAAAGTGCTGGATCCTCCGTTGTTCCCTAAACCTACCCTTCTCAGATCGAAAATTATCTTCATAATTCATAACTCCTTCATCTAAACTCTTATATAATAGTATTTCAGTTTGTAATGGATTTAATAGCCCCACCTCATCTTCATTAAATGGGGAACTAGTCATAACTGGGCAATTTAATAATAAAGCTAAATGAAAATATGTTGAGTAAAAATTACTGATAATAAATGAGCACTTTTTAATATACTCAATAAGAACCCCTAAAGTATTTGTCGTTCCCAAATTAGAAATTTTTCGCTCTAAAGTTTCTGGAGTAAGAACTAAATATCCCTCTTGATTTAAGTAATCAATATCGCCTTCATTATTTAAACAATACAAACAACATTTTTCAGAAGCAGCTGTAACTCGATCTATAAGTAATTCATTTTCTCTTCTTGGTAAAAATCTATAATCCATCTTACTTCTTGGAAATTGCCATTTAACTTTATATCTCCATTCAAAAATATCAGGATAAAAATGATCTTTTATTTCAAATCTTTCACTATATTTTTCTTTGAATAAACCAACAATTTCTCTATATGCATATGGAGCTAATGAATTTAGTTTAAATTTTTCTTGAAGTTCCGGCGAATCGTGTTTTAATTTTAATGGAATAAAAATATTAGTATGTTGACCATATAAATCAATACGTTGAGGCCTACTATAAACTATAGTTGTTATTTGAGGGTTTAACTTTTTTAGATAAATTAAATAGGGAGCAAATCGGTAAAATTCCCACGAAAGCTCCCCAACAAAAGGACCAAACAAAATAGCTTCTTCTTTATGCTTCTTCACTCTTAGCCTTTTCAGTCTTAATCTTTTCAGCAGAAATTTCTTCTCTCAATTTATTATTATCCCGTAGAACTCGTTCAAACTCAGATTGAAGTCTTTTTATTTCATTAAGAGCCCCGCCTAAAATTTTATGAATCTCAGTCAATTTAAATGGAGCATTATCATATTCACTACGATATTCATTCTCCATTAAAATCCTTTGAATTTCTCTAACTCTAACTTCGTTTGCTTTAACCCATTGATTCGGCTGATTCATTTTGTAATTTCTCCTTTTTGCTTTTCAGCAGTTTTTTAAACACTTTGAAAATTACATCTGGTGTAATATCAAAATTTTGATTTTCAATAAAAGTTATTGGTGAATCAAAAATATTATAAACTTTACTATGCATATTTTTTTCATTTCCAAATGTTAAAACATCAACCTTGTATAACAATGATAAATTTGGAATAGCACTTTGGGATCCAAATGTAAAAAATGAATTTTCTAAAATTACTAATAAAATACCTATTAAAGAAGAGTTTCTAGTTAACACAATTTTATTCATATCAAGAAATCTATTTTTTTCATCCGGAATATATTCCCCAGGTTTTCCGCATAAAATAAAATTAAAGTTATCAGTTAATTCAGTATCATTAGAAATTAAATCATAAAAATCTGGCCAGTATTTCCAGTTTCGTCTAAATCCTTTTCTAAATCTTGATGCTAAAACAACTAATGGTTTCTTAGATTCCTGCGGTAAATATTGTTCAACAAATTTATAATTTTCAAATCTTGGGACATAAATAAAAATCATTTTATCTTTTGAATATTGATTTTTATCTAAATAATGTTTTCTGCTAATATCAGGATAAATATGTTTAATAATAGTATAATGAGTTTCATACTTTTCTTTAAATTTTTTAACTAAAGAATTATATTGTTCTTCTGGATGATTTATTAAACGAAAACACTCTGGATACTTATTAATATAATCTCCATCAATTCTTAGTGGAACAAATATATCTGCATTTTTCCCATACAAATCAAATCTATCTTCTCTACTTAAAACTACATAAGTTATTTGTTTATCTTTATATTCCTTAAATTTGTAATATGGTAACATGGGTGCAAATCTAAAAGCCTCCCAAAACATTTCACCAACAAAAGGCCCCATTAAAATAGCTTGAGGTTTCATTTTTCACCATAAACATAAATCGTTATTGTCTTTAATGCTACTATAAAATTCGTCAAATGTCATATTTCTTAACTTCGCGTCCACATCATCAAATCTTATCAAATCTTCTTTTTTAGGATTATTTCTATTTCGTGTTAAAACATTACAAACAGAACCAACCTGGCCTCCACAATGATATGCAAGTTTTTCTATTAACCCCATTATATATGGTTTACCAGCAGACGCTTTAGATAAAAGCCCCCAATATATCTGATCGTGTCGTTTGTCTATCCCAACAAGTTGATTTAAAGGTAAAACTCCTACTTCTTTAAAAAAATTATTTCTAACACTCCATAATCCAGATCCACCAAGCTGTCCAAGTTTAGCTTTCATAGTTCCTATTTCATATATATTTCCATCTTTATTTCTCATTCCCCCAGGAAACTGCCCTATAATTTTAACATTATTCATATTATTTTTTCCAACAAATTTCCATGCTTGTTTTAACTTCATATCCCATTCAGGTGCTACAATTATATCATTGTCAAGCATAACTAAGAAAAAATAAGAATCTTTTTTAGGATCCTCTTCATGCTGGCGTCCAAAAAAATTAGAAGTTGATGCTTTACTAAATGCATTGAATGTTGCTTCTGGTTTTGTAAATGTTACTTGACTTACAACATTTTGCTTATATAGATCACAAAAATATTGAAAATGCTCATCTATTAAATGATTCGTATTATTATTATAAACATAAATATGATGTGGTAAAGTAGTGTGTTTTTTAATTGCCTTAATGCATTTTTTTGTAATCTCCAGTCTGTTTCTTACTGTAAGAAAAATCTTTATCATTTTAGCATTCCTTCAATATCCTTAACTATTTGATTAATGTCTAAATTATCATAACATGGGCTAAACCCGTCTGAACTAGCTCTAGGACAAGGTTTTGGACTATGAATAAAACAAGGAGCGCAATCCTTCACAGCATTAACCCACTTAAATCCTGGATACGTGGTCAAACGAATTTCTCCTGGAAATGGGCCATATAGTCCATATCCTTTTGTCCCAACAGATTCAGCAATATGCCCCAATGCTGAATCAGTTGTAATAACTAAACTTGCTAAAGATGTAATTGCAATTGTATAATCAATTGACTTTGAATGCTTACAAAAATTAAAAATCTTATCTTTATTTTTTGCTTCTTTGATAAACAAATCAACAAAATCAGATTGCCTTGGATTATCTGTTATAAGAATATTAATACCTTTATCAGTAAGTTCATCAATCAATTTTGCCCAAATTTTTGGTCTGGGAGTTCTAATTGGGGAACTAGCTCTTAGTTGAGTAACAATAAATTTTTGATCTGACAATTTCCATTCTTCTAATAATTTCATACATTCATCTAATTTATCTTCTTTTGGAGTTTGTAATGGGCGCAACATTTCAAGTGGTAGGTTTAATCCCATCCATCTGGTAAATAAAATATATGCATTTACCATATGAGCTTCTTGGCATCTTTCAATAACACCTTCAAATAATGCATGATAATGGGCCTCACGAAGTTGAGTTAATGTAAATGGTAAATCAATAACTTCATCTACAAAACTCCAATTTTTTACCATGGGTTGATATTGAGGGCCACACGCAAAGATAATTTTACAGGTAGGATATTTTGATTTTAAATAACGCAAATTTGGTTGAATAAATAGCAAGTCTCCAATTCCACCAGTTCTAAAAACTAATAAAGTTTTATCTGTTAAATCTTGCCCCATATATGGATTATAAACTCTTTTAAATTTAATTGGGGATGGTTTCAAAAGTTTCTTATTTTGAGTTTTTATCGAAAACTTCCCGCCGGCAGCTTGAAGTTGTTGAAAAACTCCCAACCCCATTACATAATTTTTATCCTTTACAAGTTCCTGTTTTTGAAACCAGTTCTGAACAAAACCAAATGTTCTAAGTGCCTTGGCGATAACAATATTAGGCGGATTCTCTCTCAACTCTTCTAATGTTTTTACAAAAATCGAATTTGATGTTCCTAAACCAAAATCTCTTAAAATAGTTGAAGAAAGCGGCGCATAGGCCTGATCCTTAGGAGTATCATCTTGCCAAAATTTTCCTTCATTCACACTTGAACTCATTATTCCTTTCCTTTCGTTTTACTTTTTTGTTGACCACTCTTTTTCAACTTCAGTAAAGAATGCGCCTTTATCCTCATCTTTTAATTGACCAGGTGAAGAAACATTCCATTGTTCCATTTTCTTTCTAAAAAATGATTGATATGCATTATCACCATTTTCTTGTTCTGTCATAACTCTGGCCATGCTTCTGGCTATATATGACTTAACAGATTTATGCTCCATTGATAGTTCATCAAAAACATCTTCAAATTCATCAGACAAATCTGGATCAGGAACATGAGGAATTTCATTAGCTCCTTCCACTCCAGGTGATGCTTCTTTTCCATCACATTCTAACATTTTAAATATATGGTTCATTTTTTGTTCAGCAAGTTTCATTTTTTTCTCAACCATATAATTTCCACTTAAAATAAAATCAAATAGTTTGGTTACATTTTGTAGATTGCTCATAGTTGTTTTATCCTCTTTAATTTTTTTAGGAGGTTTTCTAACTTGCCCCACCGGGACACATTTTTTCTTAAGCTCTCACCATTTCATTCCTGGAGGACATTGTTTAGCCGATTGGGGGTTTGCCATTTTTTTCAGCTCCTATACCACCTTGTTTATTTACTCGTGCTCTTGTTGTTAATTCTTGAGCTTTCTCTTGCATTTGAGTAGCAACTTCAATCTTTTTTTGAATAGTTATTGCGACACTATTAATATATTCTCTGCAATGATTTGGATTTTTAGCTTGGGCACAATTTGTAGCTAAACCTTTAATTGATTGTAATGCTTCAAAAGCTAAATCTTTAATGCACCCATACTTACAAAACATAGTATCATATTGTGTAGTAGCAGCCTGACATTTAAGTTGAAAACATTTTGCTTTATCCAAATTTGCTTTACTTTTAATTTTTGCAACATCAACCTGCGGAGAATAAGTCATTAGTGGTTTTGGTGTAGCCGGCACAGGAATTCGTTGCTCATAAAGTTTTAACAAATAAGAAGTAAGTTTATCCATTTATTTTCCTTTAATATCAGCCATTGTTTTAATTAAAAGACCATTAGCAACAGCAGTAAGAGGATTTTTAGCTCTTCTTATTTCAGATACTTCAAATGGCAATTCCTGACTTTCAAGAACCGTCTTGAATAAGGTAACAAAACCTTTTGGCAAACTAGTTCCTCCAGATACAACAATAGGAATTGGTTCCGCAACCTCAATATCAACCTTGCTTGTAAATTCTTTAATAATCTTTTTAACTGTATATTCAATCAAAGCTTTATGATAATAAAATAAAGCTTCTAATGCTCGTCTAGTTTTCTTTTCTTTTACAGTTACTTCTCCAGTTAATTGCATATACTTTTCTTTAATATTTGTTACTCTATTTGGCAACATTGCTAAATCATTAGCAACTTGTTGGTCAATCCAATCCCCAGCTCTAGCAGTTGAAAATTTAAGAGCTTCAATACCTTTATAAGATACAGCCACATTGGCCATACCTGCACCAAAACTAATTCCAATACCACTAAAATTTTCCGCGGCACACTCTGAATAAACAATCGCCATGGCTTCATTTACGGCTTTATAATTTACTCCAAGAGCATGTAAAATTCTAGCAAAAACATTCTCGTGGTATGTAACAGAACGTTCTTCATCAATTGCTTCAGCAGGAATTGAATATGAGCAATATACTTCTTTATCTTTTGTTTCACCAATCAATCCCTTAATCATTAAGGTTAAAACATCAACTGCAGCAATTTCTTTTGGGGAAATAAGTCCTTTCTCCATTGGTCTGCTAACACCTTTTCCAAATATATTAGCAAATTCAAATGCATCAGAACCAATAATAAAAACATCCCCATCTGCGCTTTCAACATAACTAATATTAGTTAATTGCCCCATTGTTATAGTTTCTTTTTCAACAGGCAAAAATACATTTCTTGTTATTTTTACATCTTGAGAGTCAGAGCGAGCACAAACCAAATGCATAGTTCCGCAATCAAGACCAATACATACGGCTTCTTTCTTTTTTACTTCTTCTTGTTTTAATTCTTCGCTCATTTACTTACCCCCATTTTTCTGAAGAAATGCAAGAGCATCCACAGCGCTAGAAACATTTCCTTCTTGTGTTATAGTTTTAATATTTTGTGTTTTCATTTTCATATCAGAAATATCAATTTCTGGAATAAAACTTTGAATCCCGTCCATCTCCTCAATTATTATATCTTTTAATTTAGAAGAATCCCCAGAAGATAATTTAATATCAGATAACAATTTAAAATTATTTTCAATACTTTTTAACTTTTCATTAATTTGTTCTAAATCTGGTTTAGATTTACCGGAATTTTTTTCAGAAATCAATGAAACAAGTAAATTTTCAATTCTTTCAAATCTTTTTTCTAGATTTGAATTTGATCCTTCTTGCTTTATATTTTTATTTTCATATCTCATTTCTTCAAAATCATCTCGTGTATAAACCTCAACTTCTTTATTTTTTTCTGCAATTATTTGATAATCAATTACCCCAGCACTTTTTAAATACATTATCACTACTCTAATATCAACTCTAGAAATATCAATAACCGCAGGTGTTCTCGCCGATTTAATACCAGGAATTGTGATTGTAAGCCCTGGTTGATCTATTGTCAATGAAATCATTGTATTATTTTTAGATACTCCTCTATTCTATTATTAGTAGTAAAATCATTCTCTGGAATATTATATATAGGATTATCTTTACTTAAAACTTGAACCATCATTTTAGCTTGATCCGGCATTAACATTAATTCAGCTTGCCCAGCTTGACTAATCCACTCATGAAAATCATGTTCTTTAGATAGTTTAACTTCTTGTTTTGGGTCACTCATCTTACATAAATAATTATAACAAGTAGTTAATCTAGTTCCATTATCTGCTAAATATTCAAATGTTCCTAAAAATTTAACTGGAATAACATCTAAACCAGTTTCTTCTTTAACCTCTCTTTTTAAACATTTAAGTTTATCTTCTCCTGGTGGTTTATCACATTTACCTCTAGGAAATTCAAAAAATAATGGCCAGTGATCATCAGCGGATCTTGCAATTATTAAAACTTGTAATTGACCATTATCATCTTTTCTATAAACTATTCCTGCTGCAGAAACCATCTTACTTTTAATTTTCTCATTATCAGCTATTGTTGTCATGGGCTTACCCTTTTATAAATGTAGAGTTCTATAACCATATCAGTATATAGATCAACTCGACTTCTATTAATAATAACCTCTTTACCATCACTACTTAAAGTATAATGATCCCCATAAGCCATTTCGCCAGAGGATGAAAACAATGTTAACTCTCTTTGATCATTTATTTCTAAAGGCAAAACAATAACAAGATTAGAAGTTGAATCAACTTCTGCTTGTGTTACAAAATGAAAATATCTTCCATCTAATACAAAGTCAGTTCCAGTTCCACAAGAACCAGGCAAAATTTCAGGGGGGATTTCCATTTCACTATTACTTGTTGAATCTAATCCATAACTATATATTTTTGGTATTACAGTTTTAAATTCTGGAGGGGGTTGAACAAAATCATGATATACAGAATATGCAGATCCATACTCTATATTTAAACTAATTTTCTCGCTTAAATAATCACTTTCTAAAACCATATAATTTGGTAATTCAATTTCAAAATTCATTGTTCCTGTTAATTTCCACTCTGGTAAATTATCAGACCCACCATATCTAGTTGATGCATCACTCAAACTCACTAATGAATATTGAGGTTTAATCCTTAAAGGAACAACTAATTTATCTTGAGCAATAGTCTTAACTAAATATTGATACCCTGAAGCAGTCGTCCAATCAATTTTATATTTTAATCCTGTATACTCATTGTAATATTCATAATCTAAAAATTCTTGAGGAAGAATAATAAATGAGTTATAAAATAAAGGGTAAATGATTCTATCCAACCCACCAAATGTATTAAACAAAAACATTCTAACATCACAATATTCATAAAAACTACTGAACAACATAATGAATTCCATATCCCCTTTAATTCTCATAAATCCTGGGGTTACTATAATGTTTTGATCTTGATAAATAGGATCATATACTCTTTTAATAAAAGCTGGTGAAAGAAAAGGATATCTCCATAATTGTCTTCCCCCAGCTATTGCATCGGCCGGCATAAAATCACCAGTTGGATTTAATATTAAAGCCGGGAATAAAGGTTTATCAGTTTCTCTACCAAATTGACACATCTTATCAATATACTCAACGGACTTTTCATATGTCCCGAGAACTTTATATTGAAATCTAGGATATATAGTTGATAACCAATTTAGAGTGTCCTTATAAAAATGCCCGAATACATTATGAATAAAAAGATATTGGGCTATAATCTGATCTTGAGGCATTAACTATCCTCCATCGACATCTGAAAATTTAATTACTTTATCCGTTGGATATTTTTTTTCAGTGCCAGCTTTACCCGAAGTTAAAAATTCTTCATGCATCTCATTTAAAAACTCTATAGATCTAGAACTAGCAATTTGAATACCACTAGTTCTCACAATCTTTTTTCCAAGTCTTTTTTGAATATTATGTCTTTCAGTTAGTAAAAATATAAATTCATCAATATAGCTATTAATAGTAAAACCATATATGTTTAAAGTATCGAATACTTCTTTCCCATCCCCTAAATCAACTTTAGCTAATGTTATAGTTTCATTCAAAATAAACGATACTTCATGAGTAAATTCATCTTTTATTTTATCAAATTGATTACAAATATCAAGGGTGTTTTTTCTAAAGTTATGTAGTTTAATAAATGTTTCACAAAATCTAGAAGACTCAAGATTTTTATACATATTAACTACTAGGTTATGTTTAAGTTCCGCTTCACTAAAATCTGGGTCAACTTTAAATAACAAAAATGTGGAACGTTTATCAAAAAATAAACCAACATTATAAAATCCATTCATGATTGGCAAACGTAATTTATAACTTCGGTTAAAGGATTTACCAAGTTTTAAACTCATACTTTCTCCTTATTCACTAAGTAACGAAAGAAAATCATCAACTTTTGATTCTATTACTGGATTTTTTGTAACTGCTAAAATACTATCTTTAGTCATTATTTCTGAATCCACCAATGTTGAAAAATGAGTAAAATTACTTTTCATATTTGGGTCATGAACTGGATTCCAAACATATAATGCTTTAACAAATCTTTCATCAAATTCATCTAATGGAAATTGATTCTTGCTAAAATTATATTGTTCTGTATCCAATGCTTTAATTGCTTCTAGAAAAGAGTCTCTATATA
>Ga0315274_10017761_pt1 | contig 10028 bp, 3 predicted proteins | sample YL17G02_20_MG_FD_203700 | JGI IMG/M metagenome (GOLD analysis project Ga0315274, IMG submission 203700) | Sediment microbial communities from Yellowstone Lake, YNP, Wyoming, USA - YL17G02_20 | ecosystem: Environmental > Aquatic > Freshwater > Lake > Sediment | place: USA: Wyoming | collected... | reverse complement strand
ATCAGCCGAGGCCCAGGCCGCGACCGGCTGCAACGCGCCTCCCTCATTCAAATAGAGTCTGTTCGGCCCATAGTAGTTTCCTGCGGCCAGGTCGAGGTCGCCATCCCCATCCACATCCCCCCAGGCTATACTATAGGTGGTGTCACTATCAGCCGAGGCCCAGGCCGCGACCGGCTGCAACGCGCCTCCCTCATTCAAATAGAGTCTGTTCGGCTCATGCAAATTCCCCACCGCCAGGTCGAGGTCGCCATCCCCATCGACATCTCCCCAGGCTACACTTATGGTATAGTCACTCTCAGCCGAGGTCCATGCGGCGGTCGTTTGCAGCATTCCCCCCTCATTCAAATAGAATCTGTTCGGCCCATAGTCATTTCCTGCGGCCAGGTCGAGGTCGCCATCCCCATCGACATCCCCCCAGGCTATACTATTCGTATCGTCATTATCAGCCGAGGCCCAGGCGGCGGTCGTTTGCAGCATTCCCCCCTCATTCAAATAGAGCCTGTTCGGCCTACCCCAGTTTCCTGCGGCCAGGTCGAGGTCGCCATCCCCATCGACATCCCCCCAGGCTACACTTGTGGTATCGTCACTATCAGCCGAGGCCCAAGCCGCGTGCGGGTTCAAGGATACCGGATCGTCGGCGTGCGCGGAGGTAGGGCCCAGCCATAAGCAAGCCAACAGGAGCGAACCGGCCAGGCCAGCTCGCAACCGTAAGGCACAACGTTTTTCGTTGCGCAGAACGATTTGTTGTTTCATGCTGTCACCTCACAATCAGTGGCAGGTAGACTCGCTCTATTGGCGGTCCGGTAATGACTGCTTGGCCCATCAGGGCATAAATCCCTAGCCGGTTAGTCGTGATGGCCAAGCCGTAGTCCACCTCATTTGGCTCGCCGCCCATCGACTGCCAGCCTTGAGCTCCTGTATCCAAATAACAAATGAGGGTGTCGGTATAGATCCCCATCACTTCAGGGTGGTAGTGCAGCCGCACCAAGCTGTCTTTAACCAACTCAGCCACCGCCCCAGACAGCCGCACCTCGTAGGCACTCCCAATCACCTGCTTACCCGAGGGCAGCGGTCCCGGCACATAGCCGGTCGGTAAGACCGTGGCATAGCCATCCACTGACACGCTATCGGGCGGGAGGTGCAGCTCAAAGTTGCCATCTTCGGAGTAGAGATCATTGGCCTCGCTAGCAATCACCCGCTGCAAGTTGTAGTCACTGTCGTCGGAGGTCCAGGTAGCGGCGGTCTGCAACACCCCCCCCTCATTCAGATAGAGCTTGTTCGGAAAAAAAGATACCAATTTCCTGCGGCCAGGTCGAGGTCGCCATCCCCATCGGCATCCCCCCAGGCCACGCTCCAGGTGGTGTGATTGTCGCCAGAAAGCCAGGCGGCAATTGGATTCAGAGCCACGGGGGCGTCGGCCAGGGCAGGAGTAGGCCGGAGCCAGAGAGTGGTTAGTAGGGTCAATAGCACGGCTGCGCTCAGATGTAGAGGCTCAAAACAACGACCGCCGACCGAGGCAACTTGGGAATTGCGGATATCTTCCGTGCTCATCAGAATCCTCCTGATATGGTCAGTGAGAGGCCCATGCCCAAACCATTGCTCTATTGCTTCAAAATGATGGGCAGATAGACCCTGAACCGCTGACCCATCAGGGCATAGATGCCGAACTGCTCCACCGGCGCCGTCACCGAGTTGTCCAGTTCGCTCTGCTCATCATTCACACGTTCCCATTCCTCATCTGCGGCATTCCAGTGATAGATCGCCAGGTCACGAGCACTCCCCATCACTTCCGGGTGATAGAACACTGTCAACAGCCCAGGCTTTGTCAGTCCCGTCGCCGCCCCCGAGAAGCACACTTCGTACGTACTGCCCAGCACGTGCTTCCCCACCGGCAGCGGCCCCGGCACGTATCCCGTGGGCAATACCACTGCGTAGGCATCCGCATGGTTCAGCAGGCTCCCGGCATCCACGTGCAACTGGAAGTTCCCGTCCTCCGACGCCAGGCCGTTGGCCTGACCATCCAACACCCGCAGCAGGTTGTAGTCGCTGTTGATGGACACCCACTGACCACCCGCCACCCCGCTCACCTGCACCTCTCCACTCCCCAGCCCTACCCCCGCAAAGCTGACCTGGCCGACGTAGGCATCCTCACCAAGGCTGTAGGCCAGAGAGGTCGATTGTGGACTGCCGCCTCCCTCCCCAGGAATCACCACCGCGCTCAAGGGCAGGCTCCCCGCCGGCGCGCCGTGCACCTCCAGCATCAACGTGTCCCCCTCGCTGCCAGGGATCAGATTCAAGTAGGGGGAGGAACCTCCTTCTTGCGCCGCCAGCCTCCCCGCACTGGTGGGGCTCAACGTCAGGATGTAAGCCTCTCGCCCATCCACCGTCACAGCCCCGGCATACGCCCCGTCGAAGGACGCTGCCTGAATCGTGTCCCCCTTCAGCGCACCGTAGATGGTGATCACGCCCTGCGGATCGGTCAGACCCTGGTCGATGGCCACCGTGTACGTCTGCGGCGTCGTGTACAGCGCCACCAGCGCGTTGGGGAAGGGATTTCCTTCTGGCCCCAACACCCTCAACCGGCAGGGCGCCCCCCCTCCCCCTTCGTCGTGCACTTCGATCACCGGAAACGGCAGCAGGTGGGACGGGAACGCCTTCGGCCCCGCCATCACGCTGCCCCGACTCGACGGTGTGTTCAGTGCCCATTCCGTCCCGCCATAGTGAGCCGCGACTGTCTGCCAGTCCGGCACCCCGTTCACCCGTGCCTGCTCGGTGTTCCGGCAGTTGACCGTCCAGCGGTCGCTGTCCGCCAACTCGCTGGCGTTGTACTGGTAATACATCAGGCTGGCGTTGGTAGCGTCACTGGCGTTGCTCAGCACGTCCACCCCCGTGCAAGCCACCCGCGCCTCCCCGGTGAAATGCCCCTCGGCGTCGAGGAGCCGCACGAAGTACTCGTCGTACAGGTACAGCCCGTAGTGGCCGAACTCGTGGATCAGCGTGCGGTAGCCATAGGGTTCATTCCACTCCCCCTGGTTGCCTGAACTGCCGTTCCAGAAGCGGCCCACGCGGATGGAATGGGCCGTGTCGTCGGAGGTGATGCCACCGATGAAGGCGTAGGGGCGGACCGTGTTCTTGGTCGAGATCTGGAAGTCAGCGTCCGCCCAGTGTTGAGCGTTGTCATAGATCGTCACTTGCCCGAAAGCCATCTGTCCGTCGGTGACGTCGTACAGATAATCGGAAGCCTCGTGAAAGGCGTCGGCGATGATAGCCAGGTATGCTTCGTCCGCATCCCACTCGATGGAGACCACCACATTGAAGAGGACGAGAGGGTTAGGCTTTTTGACTGTGAGCAGTTGCCGGCCAGTCGGGGTGATGATGTGGGTGGAGGTGATCCCACCATCAGCTACCTCGACGTTGGTGATGTAGGTGCGATAGGCCCAGCCATTATGAATGCCCCGGCTCGTCGGCCTCTCAGCCAGAGGCCAGAGCGCGCTCAGAGTTTCGTTGACCTGTAGCGGCCCGGGCAAATCCAGGAGACCCAAATGGTCCGTTGTGCCTAGAAAAGCGCCGCTATAGTAAACGCTAGAGTTGCCGGCCGGTTCCCCGTTCTCATTGACAACGCGGACATGGTTCTCGGCAGGAGGTGGGCGCCAGGTTAAGGCCCAGTCGTTCAGGGCAGGCGTGACAGCCGGGTCACTGGTGGTGAGATTGACCCGCAAGCGGAGGATTGGATATTGCGCGGGCGGATAACCGGTCAGACTGGCACCGCTGCTCGCATCTTCCAACAGAATGTTACCTTCGCTGTCCAACACATCAACGGTTAAGGTTGTGCCTGGGGGAATAGAGGCATTGAAGGTCACAGTTTGCCACTCACCAAAGCCAGTTGGGGGGGCAACGGGAATGGAAACGGCACTGCCCCGCAAAGGGTAGCGACCATATTCGACCCCGACATCGTGCAAAACCGGAGTGATGTAAGGCTCCTGAGTGACCAGATCAACCCGATATTGAAGATACTGTGCAGTAGGGGTGCTGATAAGTGCTGGTGAGGTCGTGTAGCCGGCCGACCAGTCGCTCCACGTGTCATCGTCAGGGTTGGTGGTGTTTCCCGACCGAGAATAGAAGGTGATACCGGTGCCGGGTGGCGTGGTTGCCGTCCAAAATATATCGCCCCATTGGGCAGCGCCCTGGGTATCAAGTAGGGAGGAGAATAGCGTACCGCTGGTATAGGTGGTGCCGGTTAAGGATGTAGTGAAATAGAGGTCCTGCGTACCAGACCGCTCGTCATGCCAGGCCAGGTAAACCCGACCTGGACTGGTCGCAACTAGAGCTGGCAAACCTTGTTTTGCACCTACGACGTCGGTATTGACCCGCCGCTCGGCTTGCCACGTAGCGCCCCTGTCCAGACTGTACGTAAAAAAGATGTCGTCTGCGCTGTCAAACAAGTCGCCAGGCCAACTTATGTAAACCGTCCCTCCGCTGTCAACAGCAATGGCCGGATCTGGCGCGAAACTGGTTAATTCATTTGCATTTACCTTGATGTTGGAGTTCCAGTTCTGGCCCCCGTCAAGGCTGTGTGCAAAGTAGACATCTGGATCGGTCAAAACACCGCCATTGCGATAATCGGCCCAGGCGGCAAAAAGCACGCCGTCGTCATAAGCCAGGTGGGGGCGGTACTGGCTCGATAGACCTCCGTCATCGTTAACCTGGACATCTGTCTCCCACGTGCTGCCATTGTCTGTACTGCGGTCGGCAAACACTTCCAAGTCGCGCAAGCAATAGCAACCAGAATCGGGGAAGGCATTGCGCGTATCTTGCCAGACAGTATAGAGCTCACCACTCCCATTTGTGGCAATGCCCGGCGCCGGGTATCCGGTAATCGTAGCACCCAGGTCTGCACCTCCAACCAAGACGCTTCCCTCCCAGCTCTGTCCAGCATCAGTGCTGCGGTTGGCGTAGATGAGTGTTCTGCTGGTGGCCCAGGTGACGTGCAACCTTGAACCTGCGCCAGTGGCGATGGCCGGGTTACCAGCAACAGAAACAACGTTTTCATTGACCTGCCGATTAAGCCCGAAGGACTGGCCACCATTTGTACTTCGAGCAAAATAGACATCTCCCTCAGTTCCGTCTCGCTCGTCGTGCCAGACTAGGTAAACATCGTTACCCCGGCTGGCTAGACGTGGGGCGCTCTGTTCGGCACCGGGCGGATCATCATTAATCTGCATATTTGATCCCCAGGTCTGACCGTCATCCACACTGCGGGTGAAAAAGATATCTCCCTGCATGTCGTTGCGTACATCCCGCCACGCCAGGTAAACTGAATTCCCAGCAACTGCCAGAGCTGGTTGTTCATCGCTTTGTTCGACGCTATCGCTTTGATCATTCACCCGCTGTTCGGGAGCAAAGACTAGCTCGGGCGATAACTGAACCGAGCCGGGTACCGTTGTCACATCTATGCTACGGAGCACAGCGCTCCCGGCAAAGTCGGCCTGGGTTGTTTGCTCCCAAACGAAAGGCCGATAGTGAAGGGTGATGTCGTAGAGGACCGGGGTAGTCAATGGGTTGTTGGTGGTCAAGACGGCTTGTACCTGAATGTAGCGGTCCCGGGGACTGGAGATGGGCTGACCCGGATCAGGGTAGGCCGGGGACCAATCGCTCCAGCTGGCAGGCGTATTTCCGCTGCGGGTATGGAGTGCCAAAGTACTACTAGGCGGTATAGTGGCTGTCCAAGTGATTGTGTCCCAGGCTGGTTGTCCAGCAGTGTCGTGAACCGCGGAGGTGAAGGTGCCATGGGCTGCGAAAGTATAGCCTTGCGTGCTGACGAAGTATATTTCCTGGTGGGGAGAGGTGCACCTGATAATCCCCCCATCGTTCACACACATTCCGCGTTCGTCCCACCAGGCAGCGAAGAATCGGCCAGCACGGTTGATGGTTACAGCCGGCTGCATATGGTCAATAAGATCCTGTTCTATGCCTGGTAGAAGCTCATCATCGTTCAATTGGATATTCTCACTCCAACTCTGACCGCCATCCCGGCTGTAGGCCATAAAGATATCGTAATAGGGGGTGTAGTATGGGGGGTTAAGCATATGTCGGTTGTCGTGCCAGGTGAGATAAAGAGTGCCCTGGTTATCCACAGTCAGACTTGTGCCGGACCAGTCAAAAGCCGACTGTCCGGCGTGTACGGTCACAGCCGGATCCCACGCCTGGCCTCCATCACGACTACGGGAGATGTAGATCCCTCTTCCAGCCCAGGCCACATATAGGGCTCCGTCTGGCGCTTGGGCTACCACCGGGTGATGCTGGTCCTCAATTGGATTAGGTGACAGGGGAAAGTTAGCGGACCAGGTTAGCCCGCCATCAGTGCTGGATGCAAGGTATATGTTGCTCTCGGCAGCGTTGGAGTCGTAAGCCCAGGCGACCAAGACCTTTTCACCGGCTGAATCCACCAGGATGTCGGGCGAATTGGCTGTTGCACCGCTTTCGTCGTTTAGCTTGTGCTTGGCACTCCAGGACTGGCCATGGTCATTGCTGCGGGAAAAGTAAATGTCGCTATCCTCCTCCCAGGTCAGATAGAGATTATCCCTGCTGTCGATGGCTAGCATAGGATCGTCTTGGGATGGTCCTATAGTAGCGGCCACCGTCACTGGCATAGCAGCGTTCCAACTGCCCCCGCAGCCAGGACGAGACGCCAGGAAGATGTCTCCGTTCGGATCGAACCGATCATCTCGCCAGGCAGCGTAGACTTTGCCCGTCGAGGCGACAACCAACTCCGGCGCTCGCTGAGTTGCTGTGGTCCCGTCGCCGGTAAGAGATTCCATCGCTGTCCAACTCTGTCCGACGTCGGTGCTGCAGCGGTAAAAAATGTCATCCTCTTCCGAATGAACCCAGGCCAGATGAAGCTCCTGGTCGCCGTCGCTGACCAGAGCAGGAGGTTCCAGAGGATCGAAAAAGCCATAGTGCGACACATCGCTCACTAACTGATTGGGGTTGACGATCACGTTCGGCTCCAGTTGCAGTGCACCCGGAATCGTCTCGGCGTCAAGGTGGTCGAGTTGGCCTGCCTGGAAGTCGACCTGGCTGGTGATCTCCCAGACCTGACGGACTTCTCCATTCAAACGGACTGCACCGTCCTTTACCAGCGTTTGGTTCAGGTCCTCTAGGCCTGTGTTATCGTCAAAAGCATCTTCCCAGCGGTCGTCGGTCACAATCGGCCCTGCCTTGTAGCTGGCCGTTGCCGGTAAAGAATTTAGGACCAGCAGCAGAGTAAGTACGGATCGCCACGTGGTTGTTAAGGGCTTTAGCCAATTCATGTGCACACCTCCTGTCCTCTCTGAGCCGACCCAAATAAAGTCAATGCCAAGTCCGCGCGACGTGTCGTCGCTTTTGTGCTCTATTCTCTCAGGATAATGGGCAAGTATACTCTGATGCGCTGACCCATCAGAGCATAGATGCCGAACTGTTCCACCGGTGCCGTCACCGAGTTGTCCAGTTCACTCTGCTCGCCGCCCACACGTTCCCATTCCTCATTTGCGGCATTCCAGTGATAGATCGCCAGGTCTGTGGCAAGCCCCATCACCTCCGGGTGGTAGTACATCGTCAACAGTCCCGGCTTCGTCAACCCCGTCGCCGCACCCGAGAAGCGCACCTCGTAGGCACTGCCCAGCACCCGCTTCCCCTCTGGCAGCGGCCCCGGCACGTACCCCGTGGGCAACACCACCGCATACGCATCTGCGTGATTCAGCAGGCTCCCGGCATCCACGTGTAACTGGAAGTTCCCATCCTCCGACGCCAAGTCGTTGGCCTGACCGTCCAACACCCGCAGCAGGTTGTAGTCGCTGTTGATGGACACCCACTGCCCACCTGCCACTCCACTCACTCGCACCTCTCCACTGCCCAACCCCACCCCGGCAAAGCTGACTTGACCGACGTAGGCATCTTTGGCAACACTGTAGACCAGTAAGGTGGCCTGTGGGCTGCCACCCCCTTCCCCCGGGATGACCATCGCGTTCAAGGGCAGGCCACCTGCTGGAGCGTCGTGCACCTCCAGCAGCAGCGTGTCCCCCTCACTGCCGGGAATCAGGTTCAGATAGGGGGAGGAACCGCTAACTCGCGCCGCCAGCCCGTCTGCACTGGTGGGGCTCAGGGTCAGGGTGTAGGCGGTACGCCCGTCCACCGTCACTGCCCCGGCATAGGCCCCGTCAAAGGAAGCTACCTGGATGGTGTCTCCCCCCACTGCGCCATAGACGGTAAGATGGCCCTGTTGGTCGGTCAGGCCCTGGTCGATGGCTACGGTGTAAGTGTGGGGCATGGTGTACAGCGCCACCAGGGCATTGGGGAAGGAATGCCCATCTGGCCCCACCACTGCCAACTGGCGAGGGCTGCCCCCTGGCCCGGAGTCCTGCACCTCGATGACCGGAAAGGGCAGCAGATGGGAGGGGAACACCTCCGGCCCCGCCATCACACTGCCCCGGCTCGAGGGTGTGTTCAGTGCCCATTCCGTCCCGCCATAGTGGGCCACCACCGTCTGCCAGTCCGGCTCCTCATTCACCCGCGCCTGCTCGGTGTTCCGGCAGTTGACCGTCCAGCGGTCGCTGTCGGCCAACTCGCTGGCGTTGTACTGGTAGTACATCAGGCTGGCGTTGGTAGCATCGCTGGCATTGTTCAGCACATCCACCCCCGTGCAAGCCGCCCGCGCCTCCCCGGTGAAGTGGCCCTCGGCGTCGAGGAGTCGCACGAAGTACTCGTCGTACAGGTACAGCCCGTAGTGGCCGAACTCGTGGATCAGCGTGCGGTAGCCGTAGGGTTCGTTCCAGTCCCCCTGGTTGCCCGAACTGCCGTTCCAGAAGCGGCCCACGCGGATGGAATGGGCGGTGTCGTCGGAGGTGATGCCGCCGATGAAGGCATAGGGGCGGACGGTGTTCTTGGTCGAGATCTGGAAGTCGGCGTCGGCCCAGTGTTGGGCCTTGTCGTAGATGGTCACCTGGCTGAAGGCCATCTGTCCGTCGGTGACGTCGTACAGGTAGTCGGAGGCCTTGCGGAAGGCGTCCTCGATGGTGGACAGGTAGGCCTCATCGGCGTCCCACTCAACAGAGACGACGATGTTGAAGAGAATGAGAGGATTGTCCAGGGTGAGCAACTGCTCTCCTGGCTGGGTGACGACGTGCGGGTGAGGGACGCCAGTCTCGTCCAGGTTCAGGCTCGTAAGGTAGGTGCGATGGGCCCAGCCGTCGTGGGCGTCGCGGGTGGTGGGCTGTTCTGCCTGCAGGGCCAGGGCGGCCAGGGTCGTACCCACCTGGAGAGGGCCAGGATTGAGCAGACCCGCCTGGCCCGTGACCGCCAGCCCGGTGAGAGTCTGAGTGATGGGCTGGCCATTGGCGTAGACGGTGGCACCGGCGACAGGGTCTCCGCTCTCGTCAACCACCTTGATGTACCAGGGCGCTGCTACTCGGAAGGATGGACTCGCCCCCCCTAATGCTTGCCAGAGAATGGGACTGTGCGCATAATTCGGTTGGGCCCTGATACGAAATACCACGTTGTCACTTTTGATCAGGTCCGCTTCGGCATTCCAGACGAAGTTGTGGGGGGTACCATTGGGTGAAGCAGTCAGGTTGGCAGTGCCATCACCGCCGGGACCGGGAGTAGCCGGGAACCACTGCCCGCCACCGGTGGGTGAGTATTCGGGGAAGACTTTGGGCACGAGGTCGCCCTCAGGATCGTACAGTTTGTAACTGATGGGGATGTTGGCCTCGCTGATGACGTGCGGCGTAGAGTAGAAATCCGCATCATCAGTGGGATCCGGGCGGCTAATCGTCAAGAAAGGGGGATCATTGAAGAGCGGAACATCTTGCCGCTGTCGATTGAGGTAGACTTCGTTCGCGCCCGAATTTCCTGCGGCCAGGTCGAGGTCGCCATCCCCATCGACATCCCCCCAGGCTACACTATGGGTGGTGTCAATATCAGCCGAGGCCCAGACGGCGGTCGTTTGCAGCATTCCCCCCTCATTCAGATAGAGCTTGTTCGGCTCATTC